>ERZ824978.1081-NODE-1081-length-32271-cov-5.115502_pt1 | contig 32271 bp, 30 predicted proteins | sample MGYA00519860_ERZ824978 | MGnify/ENA primary metagenome ERZ824978 (study PRJEB31778, sample SAMEA3449184) | human gut metagenome | biome: human gut; feature: human-associated habitat; material: faeces | place: United Kingdom | collected 2010/2012 ... | reverse complement strand
TTGTTTAGTTTAGCACACTCAGCGGAGCTTGTCAAGCACTTTTTTCAGCAACTTTTCTGAAAGCTTTCCGCTTCAGGTTCTGTCGCATTCCAGTTTTTGGCTTGCTCTCTCGAGCGCTTTGTTAGTATACTAAATCCACCCCCATTTGTCAAGCACTTTTTTGCCTTTTTTCGAGTTTTTTTGAAAAGAATCGTTTTCGTCCGCTTTATGATAACTCCTGTTTGTCAAAGATACTACAGCTGATGCGATAACTGACCGCCACCCACACCAGCGCAGCCACCGCCACGCCGCAGACCAAGAGCACAACGCCCTGGTCAGTGAGGACGATGCCCAGCCACTTCCCTATCTGGTACGCCACCAAGCACACCGCTGCCGGCACCAAGAGAGCCGCCACCAAGAGCACCCGTCCCTGCTCTGCGCCAAACCGAAGGATAAGGGGGATGGCCACACTGCCATAGACTAGGGCGAAGATCAAGGCCGTTAGGGCGGAGAGGATCAACTCCTGGAGTCCGTTCCAATTCAAAGGGATCTGTCCGGTGATGGCGTTGCTGACCAGGCTGGCCAGGAAGGCGATGACGCTGCCGCCCACCACCATCAGAGCCAGCATGACGTACTTTCCAGCCACCAATTCCTTCCGAGACACCGGCATGACCATGGCGTATTTCGTCCAATCACACCGGTCATCGTAGGCGAAGGTGCTGATAATGAGGCTGCTGCACAGGACAGCGCCGGCGTAGAGGACGCCCACACCGGTGGATGCCATGGCCACGGCCAGGATGAGAAAGCTGACCAGGACGGATTTGGCGTTACATTTTATATTATAGAGGTCTTTCAACACCATGCTCTTCATTTCATACGCTCCCCCTTCACATACAACAACAAAATATCATCAATCGTGGCATCGTCCACCACCATGTCCGGATGCCGCCGTCTGGCCGCCTCCTTGTCCGCCACCAGCACATCTATCTGGCAAGGCTCCTTGCGGCAGGCCAAGATCTCACTGGGATCCAGCCGTCCAAACTGCGCCTGTCCACAGCGGAGGACACCGTACTGGTAGCGCAGCTCGTCCTTGGGCTTGCAAAAGAGCAGCTTGCCCTGGTGCAGAAAGGTGATGTAGTCGGCAATCTTCTCCAGGTCGGAGGTAATGTGGGAGGACATCAAAATAGAGTGGTGCTCATCCTGGACGAACTCCCAGAACACGTCCAAAATATCCTCCCGTACCACCGGATCCAAACCGCTGGTAGCCTCGTCCAGGATGAGGAGCTTGGGATGGTGAGAGAGGGCAACGGCGATGCCGAGCTTGGTGCGCATCCCGTTGGAGAGAGTCTTAAGCGCCTTGTCCTTGGGCAGCTGGAACCGTTCCAGGTATCCCTCGTAGACCTTTTGATCCCACTGGGTGTAGGCAGCAGCGGAAATGCTGCCGATCTGAGTGGATGTCAGAGTCTCATAAAAGTTTCCTTGCTCAAAGACCACACCAATGTCCTCTTTCAGCTGTTTGGAATCGGACAGCTTCCGTCCCCAGAAAGTCACGGTGCCGTCATCTTTCCGAATCAAGTCTAAGATTGCCTTGATGGTGGTACTCTTTCCCGCGCCGTTCTCGCCGATCAAACCCATGACAGCGCCTTGGGGCAGGGTGAAGGAGACGTGATCCAGTTTGAAGCCGGGGTACGTCTTGGTCAAGTCGGTCACTTGCAATGCCGCTTCCATGGTCATTCCTCCTCTTGATAAAACAGGGTCAGCAGTTCCAACAGCTTTTCCAGGGAAATCCCGTTGGCACGTCCGATGTCCGCCGCCGCCTGGAGATGTTCCTCTGCCTTTCGCTGCTGTTCCTCCTGCATAAAGTCTTTGTTCAACGCCGACACAAAGCTCCCACGTCCCACGGTGGTCTCGATAAACCCATCCCGCTGCAAGTCCTCATAGGCTTTCTGGACGGTGATGACGCTCACATGTATGGCTTTGGCCAGGGCACGCATGGACGGGATGGGCTGGCCGGCGGCCAGTTCCCCACTCATGATCTTGGCCTTGATCTGGGACGTGATCTGTTCGTAGATCGGCTTGCTGTTGTTGCTGCTGATGATGATTTCCAATGGACATCCTCTCCGTGCTTTGGTGTACTGATTGAACAAGTACATTATGAACATTCAAGGACATTCTGTCAAGAGGTTTGACGAAAAAAGAGGCCGGAAGGCTCCCGTTGGTTCCTTCTGACCTCTATGGTGAAATCAGCTCCATTTTTTGCAAGCAACACTCCGCAGAGCAGGCTTCCCTTCGCAGAGGGTTTGTTACCACTGCGTTATCCCACAACTCCCGAAAATAACAAACCCTCGCATTTTATCTCATTCATTGCTCAACTCAAATCAGGCGAAAACAGCCAACGGTCGCTCTTGGTCAGCTCGGTCAATGGGTATGAAAAGCACGATACGGTTGCACTGTGCTTTTTCAGCTTGCAACTATTTTATTCTTCCTCCGATAGAATCTCAGCAATCATTTCGTTCCTGGTCGTCATTGCATCCAAAAATTCCTCGTATGCAAGATATTTTCCCTGGTCGAACTCGCTCAACTCGGCCTGCGCCTTTTGCAATGTACCATACCGCTCAGAAAAGACCTGGAACAAATCAATCAAGAATGTTTCGTATACGGCTGCCTTATCGCAGTCATTCATCTTGTTCACCTCTCTCCTATACGTTACCACTCCAACTTTATGGCGTTCCGTTTTGCCATACCATAATTTGATAGGAAATGGGGACGAATTGCAGAAAAACGACATGGAAATAGCCGCTGACGGGAACAAACTGAGTGTTCGCTTCGTCAGCGGCATGGTGGAGGCGACGGGAGTTGAACCCGTGTCCGAAAATGTATCCGTGGAGACTTCTCCGAGCGCAGTCGATTCTTTCCATTCCCTTTCCTGTGCGTGAATCGACACACTCACAAGATCAGTAGCTTCATAAAATCATGGCGCCGGCAAAGCTTATGGCGCTCACGTTTACCACTAAAGGCATCACCCCGCCCGGTTCGTGGTCCTCCCGGGGTCGGCGTCCGCACGCGAATGGGCGGAAGTCAACTGCTTAATTAAGCAGCGACGGCAACGTAATTATCGTTGTTCTTTAATTTATAATTGCCCATTGATAAGCGGCTAGGCTCCGCTGCTCGCTATCTCCAGTTCAGCATCCCCGTCGAAACCGGTACGCCCCCAGGAGGTCTGCCCCAGAGCGTTTGGGGCAGACAATTTTTGAGATACAGGTAAAAACAAAATGAGAAACGGAATTGCTTCCGATCACAAACTTACATTTTGGCAGGTTCCGGATAATCCACACCGAAGGTGTCCACGGTTACCTTTGCCATGCGCTGGTCATCATAGGGCTTGTCGTTGCGATCCCGTCTTGCGTTGACGATCTCATCGACCACATCCATCCCCTCAATGACCTTGCCAAAGCCGGCATAGGAGCCGTCCAGGTAGGAAGCAGGGGCGACCATGACGAAGAACTGGCTGCCGGCGCTGTTGGGCATATTGGTGCGTGCCATGGACAGAACGCCGCGGTCATGCTGCAAGTCGTTCTTGAAGCCGTTCATAGCGAACTCGCCGCCGATGCAATAGCCGGGGCCGCCGATGCCAATGCCCTGAGGGTCGCCGCCCTGGATCATAAAGCCGGGGATGACACGATGGAAGATGATCCCATCATAGAAGCCCTTGTTCACCAGGGAGATAAAATTATTGACGGTATTGGGGGCGATCTCCGGATACAGCTCCGCCTTAAATACCTTACCGTTTTCCATTTCAAAGGTCACCATAGGATTCTGTGCCATTTGGAAGTTCCTCCTTTATATTTTCCACGCAAACTGCGCATAATGGCAGTATCAGCCTCTGCCATAGGATTTCATCGTCCGATCCATCTCCCGCTTGGCGCTCCGCTCGGCAGCGGCTTCCCGCTTGTCGTAGAGCTTCTTGCCCTTGGCCAGGCCGATCTCCACCTTGACCTTAGAGTTCTTAAAGTAGAGGGAGAGGGGGATGAGTGCGTAGCCATCCTGCTTAATGCGGCCGTACAGGCGCATGATCTCCCGCTTGTGCATCAGCAGCCGCCGATCTCGTCTCGGCTCTCGGTTGAACACGTTACCTTTCTCGTAGGGGGAGATGTGCATCGCATACACGAACAGCTCGCCGTTCTTCACCTGGCAAAAGGAGTCCTTCAGGTTGACTTTGCCCGCCCGAATGGACTTCACCTCGGTGCCGCACAGCTCAATGCCGGCCTCGAACCGTTCTTCGATGAAATAGTTATGAAAGGCGGAACGATTTTTGGCAATGACCTTGATTCCCTTTTGTGCAGGCATCCTTCCGCCTCCTCTCGTCCGTAGTAACAACTAAATATAAATAAGTATATCACATCTGTCAAGAGTGTAAACATCCCCAAAGTTTCTTCACACCCGTTTCCGCTAAGATCAGCGTTCCCTCCTGCTCCGCCCGATATTGGTCGCAGCGGGAAATCCCCTGGCCAAACTCGCTCAACACGGCAGCGGCGCCCGCATGGGAGACAAACAGAACGTAACAGCCCTCCCAGAAGCCCAACCGCCCCTCCACCGGCTCCGGCAGGACGGTCAGTGCGTCTAAGAGGGTGTCCAGGCCAGAGAAACGGATGGTCTGCCCTGCCTGTTCCTTCAGGTGCAGCAGCAGCATAGCACCGCCTTGACCGGCATAGGCTTCGATCTCCCGCATATCCTTCCAGGGTATCCCGCCCTTCCGGCACGCCTCCCAAGTCAGGCGCAGCACATCCCTCAGCTTCCATGTTTCAGCGTCCATATTTTTCCGATCTAGCTCCGTTCGGTTGGCATATATTAACATTGCATTGGCGCCGATCATCTGAATTTCCAATTTTCGTATCCTCCTATGGTGTAAATTGCACATTCTTGCTATACATTATATACAGTTTTCACCGGCCTGGACAGCAGTAATTTTTGTCGCTTTTACGATTCTTTTCCTTTGGGCGAAAATGACGCGTTTTTCTGGATTCCTTTCAATTTTTTGCTTTAATTTTATGTCGCTCTGTGCTATACTTATGCGCAGTAGAATGCGCTTCTGTACCGGAGCAGATACACCGATGCTCCCCTCCCCTTTCTACTACGTTTATTCCTGTTCACCCCTGTGAACGTCTCACATAAAACTCAACGTTCACTCGTTACCAAAGAAGGTGTCATCTTGCAAAAGTATGTAATTCACGGCGGACATCCCCTGTTCGGCGAAATTGAGATCAGCGGCGCAAAGAACGCTGCTGTGGCCATCATCCCCGCCGCCCTCCTGGTGGATGGCTGCTGCCGTATTGAAAATATCCCTCAGATCAGTGACGTCACCGTAGTCATGGAGATCCTCCAGGAGCTGGGTGCCGATGTCCGTACCATCAACAAGAACACATTTGAAATTGACTGCCGTCACATTCGCAGCTGCCGTGTCCCCGATGAACTGGCACGGAGAATGCGTGCCTCCTATTACCTCATCGGCGCTCTGTTGGGTCGATTTGGCGAGGCGCAGGTCTCCATGCCCGGTGGCTGTGACCTGGGTGTGCGTCCCATCGACCTGCACCTGAAGAGCTTCAAGGCGCTGGGCGCCGAAATCGACCTTCAGGGCGGGTTTGTTTATGCCCAGGCGCCCCAGAAACGGCTCACCGGCGCCACCATTTATATGGATCAGGTCTCGGTCGGAGCCACCATCAACGCCATCCTGGCCAGCGTCCTGGCAGACGGCCTGACTGTCATCGAAAACGCAGCCAAGGAACCACATATTGTGGACGTGGCCAACTTCCTCAACTCCATGGGCGCCAACATCATGGGCGCCGGCACCGATGTCATCAAAATCCACGGCGTGGAATCCCTCCACGGCGGCACCTATTCCATCATCCCCGACCAGATCGAGGCAGGCACCTATATGGCCGCAGTCGCCGCCACCGGCGGCAGCGTCCTCATCCGCAACATCATCCCCAAGCACATGGACTGCATCACCGCCAAGCTGGTGGAGATGGGCATTGCGATCGAGGAGCAGGGCGACTCCATTCGAGTCACTCGGCAGCATGACATCCAGCGCACCAACATCAAGACCATGCCCTATCCCGGCTTTCCCACCGATATGCAGCCTCAGATGGCGGCTGTGCTCTGTCTCGCCAATGGCGGCACCAGCATCATCAACGAGGGCATCTGGGAGAACCGGTTCCGCTATGTGGACGAGTTCAAGCGCATGGGCGCAGCCATCCAGGTGGATGGCAAGATCGCCGTCATTGAAGGGGTCGGCCACCTGACCGGCGCACCCCTCCGTGCCTGTGACCTTCGAGCCGGCGCTGCTATGGTCATCGCTGGTCTCGCCGCCTCCGGCACCACTGAGATCTCCTGTATCCACTTCATCGAACGGGGCTACGAGAACCTGGTAGGCAAGCTGAGAGGGGTCGGCGCTGACATCCAGATCGTCAACCAATCTGACGATGAAGCCGCCCAGGACGTGGGCTGAGTGCCTGCGTAAGACAGATATTATGTGAACAGAGGCGGCAGCAGTTTGCTGCCGCCTTCTCGCTGGATTCCGCATAAGAAGGAGGCCACCCTTGCATTTGCGTGCTTTCGCCAGCAGTTCTCGTGGGAACTGCTCGCTGCTCTACGACCAAGACACCGCCCTGTTGGTGGACGCCGGCATCTCCTGCCGAAAGATCAAACAGCGTCTCCAAGCCGCGGAACTGACGCCCGATGACCTGTCCGGCATCTTGATCACCCACGAACACACTGACCACATCGCAGGACTGGCTGTCCTGCTGAAAAACTACCCTATTCCCCTTTACGCCACCCCAGGCACTGCCCTGGTGCTGTCTCGAAAGCTGCCCCACGCCCGAGAGCTGATTCGCCCCCTGCCGGCCGGCAGTCAGTTCCAAGTTGGGAGTCTGACCGTTCAATCCTTCTCCACCTCCCACGATGCCGCCGACAGCGTGGGCTACCGGCTGACCAGCGGCGGACACTCTGCTGTCATCGCCACCGACCTGGGGCGGGTGACCAGCCTGGTGATGGACGCCGCCTTTGGCGCCGATCTGGCGCTGATCGAGGCCAATCACGACGTGGACTGGCTTCGGGACGGCCCCTATCCCTACGCCCTGCAAAACCGTATCTTGGGCGACCGTGGGCACCTGTCCAACGAAGCCAGTGCGGAATTTGCCGTCTCCCTGGCCGCCGCAGGAACCCACACCCTGCTTTTAGCCCACCTCAGCCCAGAGAACAACACACCGGAGCGGGCACGGACGGTGGTGCAGGGTGCGCTGGAACGGGCGCATCTGCGACCGGAGGTGGATGTGCTGCCACGGGATGAGTGTTCCCTATGCTATGAAGTGTAAGGGAGGAAGCTGAAACTATGCTGAATATCACCGTCCTCTGTGTGGGAAAGTTGAAGGAATCCTTCTACATAGCCGCCGTGCGGGAGTACGAAAAGCGCCTGAAGGGCTATTGCAAGCTGACCCTGCTGGAGCTGCCGGAGGAAAAGCTGCCCAACGCCCCCTCCCAAGCGCAGATCAACGCCGCACTGGAAAAGGAGGCACAGGCCATCTTTTCCAAGCTCCCCAAGCGGGCGACCCTAGTGGCTCTGTGCATTGAGGGGAAGGAGCTGTCCAGCGAACAGCTGGCGCAGAAGTTCCAGCAGTGGGCCACCTCTGGCGTCTCCGCCATCGCCCTGGTCATCGGCAGCTCCTACGGCCTGCACCCGTTGGTGAAACAGCAGGCCGCCCTGCGCCTGTCCATGTCCCCCATGACCTTCCCCCATCACCTGGCGCGGGTGATGCTGCTGGAGCAGGTATATCGGGCGTTTAAGATCAACGAAGGCTCCCTTTATCACAAGTAACGACCCATGACATCATCTGTAATTTCGGAGGTATTGTTATGTCTTATTTGGAAACTTATCAGGAATGGCTCCACAGCCCCGCCCTCTCTCCGGCGGAAAAGGCCGAGCTGGAATCCATCGCCAATGACCCCAAGGAGATCGAAAGCCGCTTCTTTGACCAGCTCTCCTTCGGCACCGCTGGCCTGCGGGGCACCATGTGTACCGGCCTGCACCAAATGAACGTCCACGTTATCCGTCATACTACCCAAGCCTTTGCAGAAGTGGTCAAGGCGGAAGGGGCTGCCGCCTGCGCAAAGGGCGTGGCAATCTGCTTTGACTGCCGGAACCACTCTGCGGAGTTTGCCAAGGAGGCCGCCTGCGTCATGGCCGCCAACGGCATCCAGGTGCGGCTGTTCGAGGCCATGCGCCCCACGCCGGAGCTGTCCTTCGCCATCCGCAAGTACGGCTGCCAGGCGGGCATCAACGTGACCGCCTCCCACAACCCCAAGGAGTACAACGGCTACAAGGTGTACTGGGAGGACGGCGCTCAGCTGCCCCCCAAGCACGCCGACGCCATCGCCGCCAAGATGAAGGAGCTGGACGTGTTCGGCTGCGTCCAGCGGATGGACTATGACCAGGCGGTAGCCCAAGGTCGTATCCTGCTGATGGGCAAAGAGACAGACGAAGCGTTCCTGGGCGAGGTGCTGAACATGGTCAACGACCGTGCCTGCGTGGCTCAGGTGGCCGACCGGTTCTCCCTGGTCTACACCCCCTTCCACGGCACTGGCTACCAGCTCATTCCGGAAGCACTGAAACGGCTGGGTCTGAAGCATATACTGTGCGTGCCGGAACAGATGGTCATTGACGGCAACTTCCCCACGGTGGTCTCCCCCAATCCGGAAAATCCGGAAGGGTTTGCCCTGGCAGTGGAGCTGGCCAAGAAAAATCGCTGTGACCTCATTGTGGGCAGCGATCCGGACGCCGACCGAGTGGGCGTGATGGTGCGCAACGCCCAGGGTGAGTACGAAGTCCTCTCCGGCAACCAGACTGGTGTGCTGCTGCTGGACTACCTCATTGGCGCAAAGAAGCGTGCTGGCACGCTGGGTGAGGACGCCTACGCTCTGACCACCATCGTCTCCACCCAGATGGTGGACAAAATTTGCGCCGTCAACCACATCCACACCGCCCGCACCTTCACCGGCTTCAAATTCCTGGCAGAGAAGAAGGACGCTCTGGAAGGAGCCGGCCAGGGCAAGGTGTTCTTTGCCTTTGAGGAATCCTTTGGTTATATGCTGGGCGACTACGTCCGAGACAAAGACGCCGTGACCGCCATCGTGCTCATCGCCGAGATGGCCGCCTGGTACGCCAGCCAGGACAAGACCCTCTACGATGCCCTCCAGGAGTGCTATGCCAAGTACGGGCACTACGGTGAGTCCACCATCAACCTGGTCATGCCCGGCCTGGACGGGATGCGGGATATGGCTGCCATCATGGAGCAGCTGCATAAAGTGCCCCTGACCGAAGTGGCTGGCACTGCCGTGACGGCACAGAAAGACTATCTGTCCGGCACCGTCACCGACCCAGCCACCGGTGTTGTCACCCCCATGGAGTTGAAGGACTCCAACGTGGTGGCCTACGACCTGGCCGACGGCACCACCTTCATCATCCGCCCCTCCGGCACCGAACCCAAGATCAAGGTGTATGTGCTGACTCACGGCGCAAGTCAGGCGGAATGTGACGAAAAGCTGGCTAAGTACACCGCCTTCGCCGACGTCATCAAGACCATGGCATAACCCCAAACCACAGCAAGCGGAGCGCCTTTGCGCTCCGCTTTTGACAGAGGAATCGTTATGGAAGAAAAAACACCAAGCCAAGCTTTTCTGGGCACAGAGCCGGTAGGCAAGCTGCTGTTCCGACTGGCGCTGCCAGCCATCGCCGCTCAGCTCATCAACGTGCTGTACAACATCGTGGATCGGGTCTATCTGGGACACATTCCAGGCGTAGGCGGTCTGGCGCTGACCGGCGTTGGGGTTTGCTCCCCCATTATCCTGATCATCTCCGCCTTCGCCGCCCTAGTTTCCATGGGCGGTGCGCCGCTGGCCTCCATTGAATTGGGAAAGCAGAACCAAGACGGCGCAAAGCGCATCATGGGCAGCTGCTTTGCCCTTCAGGTGGTGCTGTCCCTGGTGCTGACGGCAGCCTGCCTCCTCTGGAGTGAACCGCTGCTGCGGTTATTTGGCGCCAGCGAAAACACCCTGCCCTACGCCACCCAGTACATCAACGTCTACGCCCTGGGCACCATCTTCGTCCAGCTTACCTTGGGCATGAACGCCTTCATCTCCGCCCAGGGCTTTGCCAAGACCAGTATGCTCACCACCCTCATTGGTGCGGTCTGCAACATCATCCTAGATCCCATCTTTATCTTTGCCTTGGGCATGGGAGCCCGTGGTGCGGCGCTGGCCACCGTCCTTTCTCAGGCCGTGAGCTGTATCTGGGTGCTGACCTTTCTCCACTCGCCCAAATCCGGTCTGCGGCTGTCTGCGGAGACCATTCGGTTCCGGCGGGAGCTGCTGTCTTGCATGGCGCTGGGGGTCGCGCCCTTTATCATGCAGGCCAGCGAGAGCATCATCTCCATCTGCTTCAACTCCTCCCTGCTGAAATATGGCGGGGACGTGGCGGTGGGTGCTATGACCATCCTCTCCACCGTCTTTCAGTTCGCCATGCTCCCTATCCAAGGACTGGCTCAGGGAGCACAGCCCATTTCAGGCTACAACTTTGGTGCCCGAAACGGGGCACGGGTGAGAAAAACCTTCCAGCTGCTCCTGCTCTGCTCCTGCATCTACGCTGTGGTGCTGTGGGGCACCATTGAGCTGTTCCCCCAGGTCTACGCCGCCCTGTTCACCAGCGATGCCGCTATTGTCCACTACACCAAGGTGGTCTTGCGCATCTACGCCGGAGCCATGTGCCTGATGGGGGTGCAGATCGCCTGCCAGATGACCTTCATCTCCATGGGCAATGCCAAGGCATCGGTCTTTTTGGCGGTGTTTCGGAAGTTCATCCTGCTCATCCCCCTCATCTACCTCCTGCCCGCCCTCCTGCCGGACAAGGCCATTGCAGTCTACCTGGCAGAGCCCATTGCGGACACCATCGCCGTGCTCTGCACCGCCCTGCTCTTCCGCCACGAATTCAAAAAAGCCCTGCAAGCCATCAGCGAGCCGCTCCAAGAGGAGCACTCCTGACCCTGCAAGGCAACGGAATACCGAAAGGGAACAAGTTTTATGGATCTCTGTAATATCAATCAAATCAAAGGGTTATTACGCCGTCATGGCTTTCGTTTTTCCAAGTCCATGGGGCAAAATTTCCTCATTGATCCGGATATCCCCTATCATATCGCCGAAGCCTCCGGCGCAGATGCGCATTGCGGTGTCCTGGAGATCGGCCCCGGCATTGGCCCCCTGACCCAACAGCTGGCACAGCGTGCCGGTCGTGTGGTGGCCATCGAACTGGACACCGCTCTGCTGCCCATCTTGCAGGAGACCATGGCGGAGTACGACAACGTGACCATCCGGCACGGAGACATTCTGAAGCAGAATCTGCCGGAGCTGGTGGCGGAAGTGTTCGACGGCTTGACCCCTATGGTCTGCGCCAACCTGCCCTACAACATCACCACGCCGGTGCTGACAGCTTTGCTGGAATCCCAACAGTTTTCCGCCATCACAGTGATGATCCAACGGGAGGTAGCCAAGCGCATCTGCGCCCAGCCGGGGACGTCGGACTATGGGGCGTTCTCTCTTTACTGTCAGTATCACGCCCAGTGCGAACTGCTGTTCGAGGTGCCGCCGGACTGCTTCATTCCAGCCCCCAAGGTCACCTCGGCGGTCATCCAGCTCACCCCCACCCAACAGCCGCCGGTGGCAGTCAGCGACGAAGGGTTCTTGTTCCGGGTGGTGCGTGCCGCCTTCTCCATGCGGCGCAAGACACTGGCCAATGGTCTGGCCAACGGGTTCAGCGGTCAGCTGACCAAGGGGGAGATCACGGAGCTGATCCAGTCCTGCGGATTCGCCCCCACCGTGCGGGGGGAACAACTGGGACTGGCGGAGTTTGCGCAGTTGGCAGACGCCATACAGAGCGCACTGAACTGAGGCTTAGTCCTCCATAATATGCTCGAACGCAATCTCAAATAGTGTTTTGATATGGTCGTCGGTCAGGGAATAGTACACCACCTTCCCTGCCCGACGATTTTTCACCATACGGGCGTGCTTCAAAATGCGCAGCTGGTGCGAGATGGCGGACTGGGACATATTGAGCAGGCAGCTCAAATCACAGACGCACAGTTCGGACACGGTCAGGGCGCAGATGATGCGGGCGCGGGTGGAGTCGCCAAAGACCTTGAACAGCTCCGCCACCTCATAGATGGGATCCTCGTCCTGCATATTCTCCCGCACCTTGGCCACCGCATCCTGGTGGATCACGTTGGCTTCGCACACTTCCGAGTGCATATACTCTTTTACATCTTTCATGGGGTTGTCCTTTCTGGGTGATGTTCTTCTCCTGCGGACAACAGGAGAAGCTGCAAAAAAGCTCCGGCGGGGACGCCGCCTCGCCGGAGCTGGATGGATGGGGTGGGTTAGATCTTGTTGTTGGAGCCGAGCACATGAACCAGCTTGTGTGCCACCATATCCTTGACCGCCTGACGGGCGGGCTTCAGGTACTGGCGGGGGTCAAAGTGGTCGGGATGCTCTGCCATATACTGCCGGATGGTGGCGGTGATCGCCAGACGGATGTCGGAGTCAATGTTGATCTTGCACACAGCCATGCCAGCCGCCTTGCGCAGCTGTTCTTCGGGCACGCCGATGGCGCCGGGCATATTGCCGCCGTATTTGTTGATGATATTCACGAATTCCTGGGGCACGGAAGAAGACCCGTGGAGGACGATGGGGAAGCCAGGCAGGCGCCGAGAAACTTCTTCCAGGATGTCGAAGCGCAGCTTGGGATCAGTGCCGGGCTTGAACTTATATGCGCCGTGAGAGGTGCCGATGGCGATGGCCAGGGAGTCACAGCCGGTGCGTTCCACAAACTCCTGCACGTCCTCAGGACGGGTGTAGGAGGAGTCCGCAGCGGAGACTTTTACATCGTCCTCGATGCCGGCCAGGGTGCCCAGTTCCGCCTCCACCACTACGCCGTGGTCATGGGCGTACTCAACAACTTTCTTGGACAGGGCGATGTTCTCCTCAAAGGACAGAGAGGAACCATCGATCATGACGGAGGTAAAGCCACCGTCGATGCAGGATTTGCAGGTCTCGAAGTCGGGGCCGTGATCCAAATGCAGGGCGATGGGCAGGTCGGGATTTTCGATGACGGCCGCTTCCACCAGCTTCATCAGATAAGTGTGGTTGGCGTAAGCACGGGCGCCCTTGGACACCTGGAGGATGACGGGAGATTTCTGTTCGCTGCACGCCTCGGTGATGCCCTGGACGATCTCCATATTGTTGACGTTGAAGGCACCGATGGCGTAACCGCCGGCGTAGGCTTTTTTGAACATTTCCGTGGTAGTGACTAATGGCATATTTGTCAACTCCTTCTCAGATTTACACGTTCAGTTTAGCAGAGCTGATTGAAAATTGCAAGGTCGTGTGTTATAATTTACCTGACTTTTAGGGCAAGCTAACCCAACAACCTTTGTCCTTGGTGTTTTTTAGGAGGAACAACATGAGCGAATTAAAAGGTGCAATGATCATTGGCCAGTCCGGCGGCCCCACTGCCGTCATCAATGCCAGCGCATACGGCGCCATCCGCGCCGGCCTGGATGCGGACTGTATCACCAAAGTCTACGGTGCGTCCCACGGCATTGTGGGCGTCCTGAACGATGAGCTGTTTGTGATGGACGAGGAGGATCCGGCAGAGCTGGAGCTTCTCAAATACACCCCGTCCTCTGCCCTGGGCAGCTGCCGGTACAAGATCGCTGACCCGGACGCAGATGACACCGATTACAAGCGCATCCTGGAGATTTTTAAGAAATACGATGTCCGCTACTTCTTCTACAACGGCGGCAACGACTCCATGGACACCTGCAACAAAATTTCCAAGTATATGCAAAAGGTGGGCTATCCCTGCCGGATCATGGGCATCCCCAAGACCATTGACAACGACCTGTTCGGCACCGACCACTGCCCCGGCTTCCCCTCTGCTGCCAAATATATTGCCACTTCTATCTCCGAAGTATACCTGGACTCCCATGTGTACGACAAGGGACAGATCACCATCGTTGAGATCATGGGGCGCCATGCTGGCTGGCTGGCCGGTGCTGCCGCCCTGGCGAAATTGACCGGCTGTGGGCCTGACCTGATCTATCTGCCGGAAGTGGACTTCAACATGGAGGAGTTCCTGGCCGACGTCAGCGACATCTACGCCAAGAACAAGAACTGCATCGTGGCCGTCTCCGAGGGCATCCACTACCCCGATGGCACCTTCGTCTCCGAGGCCAAGACCTCTGCCACTGACGGCTTTGGTCACGCCCAGTTGGGCGGTCTGGCGGCGCTGCTGGCCAACGTGGTCAAGGAAAAGACCGGCGCAAAGGTGCGCGGCATCGAGCTGTCTCTGCTCCAGCGCTGCGGCGCTCATGTGGCCTCCGGCACCGACATTGCAGAATCCTATCTGGCGGGCAAGACTGCGGTGGAAGCGGCAGTCTCCGGTGTCACCGATAAGATGGTAGCTTTTGCGTGTACGCGCACTGAGGACGGCGGCTATCGCTGTGACACCAAGCTGCTGGATCTCAGCTCCGTGGCCAACTACGAAAAAAAGGTGCCTGTGGAGTGGATCAACGAACGGGGCAACGACATCTCCGACGAGTTCATCCGCTACGCCCTGCCCCTCATCCAAGGAGAGACCGGCATGGTCAAGGAAAACGGCCTGCCGCGCTTTGCAAAACTGAAGAAAGTCCGGGCTTGACCGGTTTCGTCCCCTGCCCCGGGACGCTGCGACATGAAGCAACCTCCAATCGCAGGAATCGCATCCACGATTGGAGGTTTTCTTCTGCCCATCAGGCGGGAGGTTTCGTTATTCGCCCCAGAACAATCTCAAGGCGTTCTTCCATTTGATTTTTTCCACATCCTCTTTGGGCAGACCCAGGGATTCCAGCATCCCCACCGCTTCCCCCGGCGTCCACCAAGGGGAGTCTGTGCCGAACATGATCCTGTCTGCGCCGTGGTTTTCGATGATGCGCTTATACTGCTCCGGCGTAATGTCCTCACAGACGGAGGCGGTGTCCATCATCACCGGAGTACCCACCAAGTATCGCTCCGCCTCATCCCAGTAGCCGTAGCTGCCCATGTGGGCGCAGATGATATTTTTGCCGGACACCTCCTGGAGCACATGGTGCAGCCGTTCCGGCGTGCAGTGCTGGGGCGCTTCCTGCCCAAAGTCCACGCCAGAGTGGAGGGTGACATACAAGCCCAATTCTTCCGCCTTTTTCAGCACAGCAATGGACTCCTTGCAGTCGATGTAAAAGTCCTGATAGTCCGCATGGAGCTTGATGCCCCGAATCCCATGTTCCGCCAGTTCCTCCAGCACCCGATCGTAGTCGGGCTGCATGGGGTGGACGCTGCCAAAGGAGCGGACATCATCACTGTCGATGGAGACAGCGAACTGGTTGATGGACTCGCTCTGTTTGACCGTGGTAGCGATGGGCAGAACAACACATTTATCCACGCCGAACTCCTTCATAGACTGGCGCAAGCCGTCTACCGTGCCAGTGGTGTGAGCGTAATAGGGCTTGTGCTGAACCCGCAGGAAGCCAGACTCCAGAACCTTGATGGTCTTAGGCGCAATCTTGCTGGGGAAAATGTGAGTGTGAACGTCGATTAGCATGGGGACACTTCCTTTACAACAAAAAATTTTTCTGTTTGATTTCGATCCTGGTTCATTATACTGGATTTGCGGAGATTTGTCGATAGAACCGCTGGATTTCTGCACCCTTCCAATTTTGATACATAGAAATAACAGAATCCAAAGATAGATAGGAGGAGCATTACGCTCCCTGTCAGAGAAAAAGGTGTACCACCTTTCTCTCTGAGGTTGCAGGCAGAATAGGACTCGATTGCTGCGCAAAAGTCGCCCTATTCTGCCTGAGGTGAGTCTTTCCGACGTACACGCCGCCGGAAAGAACGAAATTGCATTTTATTCCGTCCCCTTCCGGTGACGGAACTCTGTGAGACTTTCATAGGAATAACAGAATCCAAAGATAGATAGGAGGAGCATTGTGATCTATCAGAATATTTTAGAGTGCGTGGGGCACACCCCCATGGTACGCCTGTCCCGTATGGTGGGCGAGAACTCCGCCCAGGTGCTGGTGAAGTACGAGGGGCTGAACGTGGGTGGTTCCATCAAGACCCGCACCGCTTTGAACATGATCAACCAGGCGGAGAAGGACGGCCTCATCGGCCCCGACTCCATCATCGTTGAGCCCACCAGCGGCAACCAGGGCATCGGCCTGGCGCTGGTGGGGGCAGTCCGCGGGTATCACACCATCCTGGTCATGCCGGACTCGGTGAGCGAGGAGCGCAAGAAGCTCATGGAGCACTACGGGGCGGAAGTCCGGCTCATCCACGACGATGGCGACATTGGCGCCTGCATCGCAGAGTGCATGAACACCGCCCTGCGGATGCAGAAGGAGAACCCCAAGGTGTTCATCCCCGAACAGTTCTCCAACCCCAACAATCCCATGGTACACAAGTACTACACCGCCCTGGAGATCCTGGAGCAGGTGGCAGGCCCCATCGACGGCTTCTGCTCCGGCATCGGCACCGGCGGTACCCTGTCCGGCATCGGTGAGACTCTGAAAGCCCTGAACCCCCACATTGAGATCTGGGCCGTGGAACCGGAGAACGCAGCCATCCTGTCCGGCGGCGCCATCGGCACCCACCTGCAAATGGGCATCGGCGATGGTCTCATTCCCGACAACCTGAACCAGGACATCTACGATGACCTGTATCTGGTCACCGATGAGGAAGCCATTCAGACAGCAAAAGATCTGGCACGTCTGGAAGGGCTGATGTGCGGCATCTCCAGCGGCACCAACGTGGCCGCCGCCCTGAAGCTGGCCAAAAAGCTAGGGCCGGGGAAGACGGTTGTGACCATCCTGCCCGACACCGCTGAACGGTACTTTAGCACGCCCCTCTTTCAAGAGTGATTTGACTTGACCGAAAAAACGACCTGAAAAGCGCCATGCTTTCCAGGTCGTTTTTATGCTTTAGTTGCGATACCCTCTCGGGTTATTCTTCTGCCAGCGCCAGGCATCGGCGCACATATCCTCCAGGCTCAATTTGGCCTCCCAGCCCAGTTCCCGCTTGGCTTTGGTGGGGTCGGAGTAATAGATGTCGATGTCACCGGGGCGGCGGGGCTTGATGGTATACGGGATGGGGATGCCCGTGGCCTTTTGGAAGGCGTTGACCACATCCAGGACGCTGTAGCCGTGACCGGTGCCCAGGTTATAAATGGCCACACCGCAGTGACGTTCCAGGGCTTGCAGCGCCTTGACATGGCCTTTGGCCAAGTCCACCACATGGATGTAATCCCGCACGCCGGTGCCGTCATGGGTATCATAGTCGTTGCCGAACACCCCCAGCTCCTTGAGCTTGCCCACGGCCACCTGGGTGATGTAAGGCATCAGGTTGTTGGGGATGCCGGTGGGATCCTCTCCAATGAGGCCGCTGGGGTGAGCGCCGATGGGGTTGAAGTAGCGCAGGAGCACCACGTTCCAGGTTGGGTCAGCGGTGTGGATGTCGGTCAGGATGTCCTCGATCATGCTCTTGGTGCGGCCGTAAGGGTTGGCGATGACCCCCTTGGGCATCTCCTCAGTGACGGGGATCACGTCCGGAGTGCCATAGACCGTGGCGGAGGAGGAGAAGATGATGTTCTTACAGCCGTGCCGCCCCATGGCTTCCGCCAGCACCATCGTGCTGTCCAGGTTGTTGCGATAGTACCGCAGGGGCTGCGCCACCGACTCCCCGACCGCTTTCAGACCGGCGAAGTGCATACAGCAGTCGAAGGGTTTTTCTTGGCTTGCGAAAAAGGCTTCCACCTGTTTCGGGTCGCACAAGTCCACCTTCACGAAGGGGATGGTCTGCCCCACGATCTGCGCCACCCGGCGCAAGGCTTCTTCCGAGGAGTTGACCAGGTTATCCACCACCACCACGGAGTGGCCTTCTTGCACCAATTCCACTACGGTATGGCTGCCGATGTAACCGGTGCCGCCTGTCACTAAAATATGCATATGCGTTCCCGCCTTTCTCTCAGCCCCACAGGGGCGCCGGATACAGCCCGCTGTCGGTCATCTGTTTCAGAGCCGCCACCACCACAGGACGATCCTCCTGATAGGTCACTCCATACCACTGGTCATCGCTGGTGAGGACAGTCACCTTGGCCTTGCCTTCCTCCAGCGCTTGACTGACAATACCAGGCAGGAAGTACTCCCCTTTCAGGGGGTTGTTCTGCAACGCATCGTCCAAGAAGGCTGGGAACTGTGCTTCCACTTCGTTCATAAATTCTGCTGGGAATCCCCACAGGTTCATAGACACCACGGTGTCATCCGCCAAAGGCACCACAGTTCCGTCAGGCAGGGTGGAACGGATGCCGTCCGGCGTAGTCTCGATCTGGGTGTGCTCGGTGATGTCCACCAGGTAGCCCTTCTGATCCCGCTGGCAGACCCCGCGAGCCACACTGCCATTTTCCGTGACGGTGTTCTTCAGCTGGTAACCCACCATGTAATAGTTGCAGGTCTCCTGCTGAGCCAGGTGCTGATAGATGGTCTGGAAGGCGCTGACGCCATAGTAGTCATCGGCGTTGATGACCGCAAAGGGAGCGTCGATGACTTCCTTGGCGGACAAGATGGCATGGCCGGTGCCCCAGGGCTTGACCCGACCTTGGGGGACGGCGTAACCGGCAGGGAGGTTCTCCACCTGCTGGAAGGCGTAGCGCACCTCCATGTAGTCCGCCACCCGCTGGCCTACCGTCTCTCGGAAGGCGGCTTCGATCTCGTGCTTGATGATAAAGACCACCGTCTCAAAGCCCGCTCGGCGGGCATCGTAAAGGGAGTAGTCAATGATAAATTCTCCATTGGGGCCCACCGGATCCATCTGCTTCAGTCCACCGTAGCGGCTGCCCATACCGGCGGCCATGACCACTAAAATTGGCTTTTTCATCCTGTTCACCTGTTCCTTTTCCGGACAGCATTTGGGCTGCCCTATCACAGCGCCCAGCGCTGGCGATGTTTTTCCCTATTGTAGCATACCCCGACCGAAAAATCCACCACAGCTATTCCGCCATCTGCACAGTGGGCAAGCGGGTTGCCTAATCTGCAAATTTTCTATGAAAAAACAGGCTTCCCCGTTGCTTTTCCCAACTATCGGCGCTAAAATGAGAACGATATATCTTGTGAAAGTGAGCTACCTTTATGACTGATTACAAAGGCAAACGCTTCTGCGTGCTGGGCGACTCCATCAGCACCTTCTCCGGCTACACCCCGGAGGAAGCGGTATTTTACAACTCCTATATGCAGCGCATGACCGGCGTCACTGATGTAAATCTGACCTGGTGGATGCAGGTCATCAACCATTTCGGCGGCGTCCTGGGCGTCAACAACTCCTACGCCGGCAGCACCGTCTACGGCACCCGTCCCACTTCGGGCAACTCCGATGAGCGCACCCAGGCGCTGGGCGCAGCGGGAGCGCCGGACGTGATCCTCATTAGCATGGGCGGCAACGACTGCGCCTTCGGATTGAAGCTCAAGGAGTTCGGCCGCTACTACCGCCGGATGCTCCGGAAGCTGACCGAGCTGTATCCCAATGCGGAGATCTGGTGCGGCAATCTGATGCGCGGCAAGATCATCCCCGGCGGTATCCCCTTCTTCAACACTGAAAGTATGTCCAGCCGTGGCCCCTATCAGGCGGTCATCGAAAAGGAAGCCCCTGCTGCCGGCTGCCATGTGGCCAAGCTGGGGACGGATTTCTACGAAGCCTATGACGGCGCCCATCCTACTCTGAACGGTATGAACTACATCGCTCAGTGCTGGATCGACGCCATCGAAAAGGGCGACCAGTAAAGATCTGCATGGACAAAGAGCGCACCCGTTTGGGTGCGCTCTTTTCACTCACTGGATGCCCTTGACGGTATAGCCTGCATCCTCCACTGCCTTTTTCAGCACGGCGTCCTCCACCGGCTCCGTGCTGGTCACGGCGGCAGTGCCCTTGTCCAGGTCTACCACAGCCTGGACGCCAGGCAGGTCGTTGAGCGCTTTTTCCACATGGGCTTTGCAGTGGGCACACATCATGCCCTCGATGTTCATGGTCTTGTTCATTCCGGATTCCTCCTGCTTTTTGGTTTCAGATTCCACTTTTGCTGTATCGTTGCCTTTCACGCTGCCCTCCTCCTGCGGCTCCGGACGGAACCGGTTCAGGCGCAGGGCGTTGGAAACCACGCAAACGCTGGAGAGGGACATGGCTGCCGCCCCCAGCATGGGGTTCAGGGTCAATCCCAGGCCGCTGAACACACCGGCGGCGATGGGGATGCCAATGACGTTGTAGATGAACGCCCAGAACAGGTTTTCCTTGATGTTGCGCACCACCCGACGGGACAGGCGCACCGCCTCCACCACATCCTGGAGGGAGGACTTCATGAGCACCACATCTGCCGCATCCAAGGCGATGTCCGCCCCGGCACCAATGGCGATGCCCACCTCGGCACTGGTCAGCGCAGGGGCATCGTTGATGCCGTCCCCCACCATGGCCACGGTGCCGGTCTGGGACAGGCGCTGTACTTCCGCCGCCTTATCCGCCGGCAGCACACCGGCGCGCACCTGGTCGATGCCCACCTGCTTGGCCACCGCCTGGGCAGTGCGAGGGTGGTCGCCGGTGACCAGAGCGGTCTGGATGCCCAGCGCATGGAGTCGAGCGATGGCGTGGGCGCTGTCCGGTTTGATCTGGTCGGCTACGGCGATGATGCCCAGGGCTTTGCCGTCCAGGGCAAAGTACAAGGGGGTCTTGCCCTCACCGGCCAAGCGTTCCCCCTGCTGTGCCAGGGTACCGACAGGGATGTTCTGTTCTTCCATCAGCTTCAGATTGCCGCCCATGGCGGTCTTGCCGTTCAGCTGGCCGCTGAGCCCATGGCCGGGCAAGGCGGTGAACGCGGTCAACTCCGGTGCGGCCACGCCCTGTTCCTTGCCCCAGACCACTACGGCGTTGGCCAGGGGATGTTCGCTCTTGGCTTCCAGTGCCAGGGCGGTTTGCAGCAGGGTTTCCTGGGAAATCCCCTCTGCTGGAATCAGGTCGGTCACATGGGGTTTCCCCTCCGTGACGGTGCCGGTCTTGTCCAGGACGATGATGTTGGTCTTGCCCATGGCTTCCAGAGAAGCGGCGGTCTTGAACAAAATCCCCGCCTTGGCGCCGGCGCCGCTGCCCACCATGATGGCGACTGGGGTAGCCAGACCCAAGGCGCAGGGGCAGCTGATGACCAGGACGCTGATGGCACGAGCCAGGGCAAAGCCGATGGTCTGCCCGATGGCCAGCCAGACGATGCCGGTGATAAGCGCCAAAAGGAGCACGGTGGGCACAAAGACGGCGGACACTTTGTCGGCGATCTTGGCGATGGGCGCCTTGCTGGCGGCCGCCTCCTCTACCAAGCGGATCATCTGGCTGACGGTGGTATCTCCGCTGACCCGCGTGGCCTGACAGGTCAGGAAGCCGCTCTGGTTGGTGGTGGCGGCGGAGACGGTGCTGCCCGGCCCCTTGTCCACCGGCAGACTTTCGCCGGTGAGCATGGATTCATCCACGGCGCTCTCGCCCTGGACTACCTTGCCATCCACTGGGATGCTCTCCCCGGGACGCACTAGGAACTGGTCGCCTACCACCACGTCCTCCACCGGAATCTTCACCTCCCGTCCCTCCCGCAGGACGGTGGCCTGCTTGGGGGTCAGATCCATGAGGCCGCGGATGGCGTCGGTGGTCTTGCCCTTGCTGTAGGCTTCCAAGGTCTTGCCCACGGTGATAAGGGTCAGGATCATGGCGGCGCTCTCAAAGTAGTATTCATCCATATAGGGCATGGCCGCTTCCGGCCCGCCCTGTGCCATGGCAGAGCTTGCCAGAAAGAGGACAACGGTGCTGTATAGGAACGCGGCTGCGGCGCCCATGGCAACCAGGGTGTCCATGTTGGGCGCTCGGTGGAGCAGCCCCTGGGTGCCGCTGATGAAATACTTTTGGTTGATGACCATGACCATGGCGGTGAGCAGCAGCTCGAACAGCCCCATGGACACATGGTTCCCCGCCAGGAAGGGCGGCAGGGGCCAGTGCCAGAGCATATGTCCCATGGACACATACATCATAGGCAGCAGGATGCAGATACTGGCCACCAGGCGGCGCACCATCTTGGGTGTCTCCTTGTCCTCCAGCTCTGCCGGTGTGCCCTTGGCCTTCTCCGCCGTGGCGGGAGATGCGCCATAGCCCGCCTGCTCCACAGCTTGGCAGATGCGCTCGGCGGTGGCGGGGGCTTCGTAGTCCACCTGCATTTGGTTGGTCAGCAGGCTTACGGATACCTGTTTTACGCCGGACACTTTGGAGACGGCTCGTTCCACATGGGCGCTGCAAGCGGCGCAGCTCATGCCGGTCACATTAAACTGTTCCATGTTGACCTCCAATCTTTCTCTGTGCTTCTGGTTAGGGTTATCTTTCCCTAACCATATCATCCATAATCCCTTAATTTCCTATCAGGCAAGGGGGATTTTTGCTTCTGGACTCATGATACTGCATTCTGTCAGCGCTGTCAAGTCGGCCAACCCCATGAAAAATCCGAGGAATTTTTCTTCCTCGGATTTTTTCTCATGTTCTCAAAGCCGTTAATACACCACAACGGCACTGCCAATCTCCAGCGTGTTGTAGACGATCCTGGCCGCCGCTTTGGGCATATTCACGCAGCCGTGAGAGCCGTTGGTCTTGTAGATCTTGCCGCCGTACTCATGCCGCCAGCCATCGGCATCGTGCATCCCCACGTTGCCGCAATAAGGCATCCAGTAGGTGACGGGAGAACTGTATCCCATAGTCTCGATGGTGCCCAGGACAGCCGGACTCTTTTTGGCGTCGATGGCCCAGACGCTGCCCTTGGGGGTGCCGTTGCCCTTGCTGATGTTGCCGGTGACCACATCGGTGTCTGTCACCAGCTTGTAGTCTTTATAGCACCACAGATGCTGGTCGCTGATGCTAATCTCCACATAGGTACCGCCAATGTCGTCCTTGGCACGGGACTTGGCGCTGTACAGGTAGACCGGTTCGATCTTCTTCTCGGCTCCGGACTCCAGCAGGGGGATGAGCTCCTCCGTGGTCTTATCTCGGTTGATGCACCAGCCGTAGTCTCCGCCGGTGAGCTTTCTGGTCTTGCCGTCGTGGCACTTCACCGTATGGGTCAGGCCGAAGGTATCAGTGGCGTAGGCAAGCTTGGTGGTAACGAACTCCTTGACCTTGGTCTGATCCAGGCCGTAGTTTCCCTTGTCGTCCTGGGCGATCATGGCCATGATGTCCTGGGCGGTGACCTCAATGGTGCGGTCTTCAAAGTCGTAAGTAATTTTGGCCTTTAGGTAGCCATTGACCTTTTCCAGCTGTTCCTTCAAGTTCTGGTCATTCTCGTACACGGAAGGCTTTTTGTAGCACTCGCTGTCCTCAAAGTCGATCTCGGTCACGCCGGTCTTGATGCCCTCCTGGATGAGCTTGAGAGCCTTCTCATTGTCCAGCTCCCGCCCTTCGCTCTCCTTCTGAATTTGGAACTGGGTGTCGCCGGGGACAATCTGGGCATCGGTGGGTGCTTCCGCATAGGCGGGGTTGAAGGCGCTGAGGTGGCTGATGACCGTTTCAAATTTTGTCTCGTCATAGCTCATGTTGGCCTGGACGGTCAGCTCGGTACCCCGAATCTGGGACCACAGCCAGCCGTAGGGGGAGATCCCATCCAGCAGCTCTGCCACTTGCCCGTTGTCCACGTAGGTCAGGTCGATGTCCCCGCCGTTGATGGTCTCGGTCTTGCCCTCCCGTTCCTTCAAGGTCAGGACATAGTTCTTGGCCTGGAGGTTCATGGCCGTGTTCACTTCCTGCACCGTTTTTCCGCTGCAATTCAGGCCGTTGATGGTGGTACGACCCAAAAAGCGTCCTTTATAAGAGCTGGCGATGGTAAAATACACCACCAGAATCAATACCACGATCACCCCAATGGCGGCCAGCAAAAGTCCTCTGGGACTGCGCTTGACCTTGGCGCCTCCTCTGGCACGGACGTGCTTCCCTGAACGCACTCTTTTCGGTTTCATCTATAAACACCCCTTTTTCTATAAAGTGAATAGGTGGATCATGCAATGATCCCATCCTAAATAGGTTCACGGATGCTATTAACCTACCACAATTCTGCCAAAAACTCAAGTAACAAGTCATTACAATAGGTGACACAGAGGAAAGGGATTCTATTGAACCGCCTTCTGCGCCCCTTCTTTCTGGTGACATCTGCCGCCATTTTTGCTATGATAACAGTAGTGTTTTCCGCCGAGGCTTGCGCCCGTGGACTTTGAATTTGGAGGCTTTATGAGACACAACTACCGTATTTTCCTTATTGAGGATGACCCAGTCATCGCCCGTGTGGTACAAAACCACCTGGAGGGGTGGGGGTATGTGACCCAGTGCGCCACGGATTTTTCCGATGTTTTGACCCAATTCACCGATTTTGACCCCCAACTGGTGCTGCTGGACATCTCTCTGCCCTTTTTCAACGGCTACCACTGGTGCGCTGAGATCCGCAAGCTCTCCCGTGTGCCCATCCTCTTTCTCTCCTCCGCTTCGGACAATCTCAACCTCATCACCGCCATGAATATGGGCGGGGATGACTTTGTGGCCAAGCCCTTTGAGCTGCCCGTGCTCACCGCCAAGATCCAGGCGCTGCTCCGCCGCGCCTATGACTTTGCCGCCCCCACCACCCTGCTCCGCTGCGGGGACGCAGTGCTGAACACAGCGGATGGGAGCTTGCAGGTAAAGGGGCAGCGGGTGGAGCTGACCAAGAATGAGTGGAAGATCTTGCAGCTGCTGCTGGAGCAGAAAGGCAAGGTGGTGTCCCGACAGGCGCTGATGGCTCGGCTGTGGGAGTCGGACGCCTTTATTGGGGAGAACACCCTGACGGTGAATGTGACCCGTCTGCGTAAGAAGCTGGAACAGGCAGGGCTGCCCCAGCTCATCCGCACCAAAAAAGGTGTGGGCTATGTGGTGGAGGAATGACATGAAGTTCTTATTCTCCTATCTCAACCGGCGGCGCAAGAGCATCTGTGTGGGGAGCCTGCTGTGTGCTTCCACTGCGCTGATGTTCTATCTCTATGACCTGGCCTGGGAGCCGTTCTGCTACATCTTGGCCTTTTGGTTCTTCCTCTGTCTGCCGGTCTTTTGGCTGGACTTCCGCCACGATCGCCGCCGTCATCGTGGACTGACCCAACTGGCGCAGAATCCAGAGGAGGCCGCGCAATGTCTGCCCCCCTCCCACAACCTGGTAGAGCAGGACTATCAAGCCCTCATCCACGCCATCGCAGACAATCACACCCAAGTGACCGCTGACTACGCCGCTCGCTCCCAAGAGCTGACCGACTACTACACCCTATGGGCGCACCAAATTAAAACCCCCATCGCCGCCATGGGCTTGCTGCTCCAAGAGGAACCGGTTCATCCGGAACTGCTGGCGGCGGAGCTGGGAAAGGTGGAGGACTATGTGGAGATGGCGCTGTCCTATCTGCGTCTGGACAGCGACAGCAGTGACTATGTGCTGCGCCGGTATGACCTGGACACCATCCTCCGCGCCTGCGTGCGCAAGTACGCCCGACTGTTCATCTTGAAACGCATTGAGCTGGAACTAGACGAAACCCACGCCAAGGTGCTCACCGATGAGAAGTGGCTGTCCTTTGTCATCGGTCAGCTCCTCTCTAACGCCCTGAAATACACGCCGGAACAAGGTCGTATCTCCGTCACCTGGGAGGACGCCACCCAGACCCTGACCATTGGGGACACAGGCATTGGCATCCGTCCGGAGGATCTGCCCCGTGTTTTCGAAAAGGGGTTCACCGGATACAACGGACGGGAGCAGAAAAAATCCACCGGCATCGGACTCTATCTCTGCCGACGGGTGCTGGGCAAACTGAGGCACAGCATCTCCATCACCTCCATCCCTGGCCAAGGCACCCAGGTGCAACTGGGTCTGGCGGCGGCAGAACAGGTGATCGAATGACGTTTCTAAGGGCAACATGACAAAATTGTAAGGTTCAGAGCCGGAATGTAAGCCAAAGCGATGGCAAGCGTTCCGGCTTTGGGTTAGGATAGAGGACGAAAAGGAGGAATGAACCATGTCTCTGTTAGAAGTGCGTCATTTGAAAAAAGTTTACACCACCCGTTTCGGCGGCAACCAGGTAGAAGCCCTGCGCAACGTGAATTTCACGGTGGAAGCGGGAGAATATGTGGCCATCATGGGCGAGTCCGGCTCCGGCAAGACCACCCTGCTGAACATCCTGGCCGCCTTGGATCGTCCCACCTCCGGTGAGATCCTGCTCAACGGCAAGTCCCTGTCCAAAATCTCTCAGAATAAGCTGGCCGCCTTCCGGCGGGACAATCTGGGGTTTGTGTTCCAGGAATTCAATCTGCTGGACACCTTCTCCATCCAAGATAACATCTATCTGCCTCTGGTGCTGGCCGGTGTGCCCTACGAGGAGATGGAACGGCGCTTAAAACCCATCGCCGACACCCTGGACATCAGCCACATCTTGAAAAAGTTCCCCTACGAAGTCTCCGGCGGTCAAAAGCAGCGTGCCGCAGTCGCCCGTGCCCTCATTACCGAGCCTCAGATCATTCTGGCGGACGAACCCACCGGCGCCCTGGATTCCAAGGCTTCGGATACGCTGCTGCGCCTGTTCGGCCAGGTGAATCAGGCGGGGCAGACCATCCTCATGGTCACCCACTCCATCAAGGCCGCCAGCCACGCCAAACGGGTGCTCTTTCTCCAGGACGGAGAGGTGTATCACCAGCTGTATCGGGGCGACCAGACGTCAGAGCAGCTTTATGCTAAGATCTCCGACACCCTGACCGTTCTCACACAAGGTGGTGAGCTTCATGCGTAAGATCACCTTCTATCCCCATCTGGCGATCACCAATGTCCTGCGCAACAATCAGTTCTATCTCCCCTATCTGCTGACCAATATCGCCACCGTGGCCATGTTCTACATCCTGGCCTACCTGTCCTTTGATGACACCCTGGCCAGCTTCCCCAGCGCCAACAACGTGCAGGTGATGATGGGGCTGGGCTGCGTGGTGGTGGCCATCTTCTCCGCCATCCTGGTGTTCTACACCAACAGCTTTGTGATGAAGCGCCGCCAGCATGAACTGGGGCTATACAGCATCCTAGGCATGGAGACTCGACACATCGCCCGCCTGCTTCGGGTGGAAGCGCTGTTTTTGGGGCTGTTCAGCCTGGTCTGCGGTCTGGCTGCCGGAATCATCCTGTCCAAGCTCATGCTGATGCTGCTCTTTAAGCTCCTCCACTTTCCCGTGTCCCTGGGCTTCTCCATCAGCATCGTTGGCATCGTCATGAGCACCATTCTCTTTGCCGTTCTCTTTCTGCTGGTGCTGCTGCGCAACCTGATCCAGCTGCACAAGTCCAAGCCAGTGGAGCTGCTGCGCAGCTCCTCAGTAGGCGAGCGGGAGCCCAAGGTCAAGTGGCTGCTGGCTCTGGTGGGAGCCGCCACCCTGGTGGCCGGTTACGTCATGGCCAACACCATCCAGTCCCCTCTGCAAGCGCTGACCCGTTTCTTCTTCGCCGTTGTCTTGGTCATCATCGGCACCTATTGCCTGTTCACGGCGGTATCGGTGGTGGTGCTGAAGGCGCTGCGGAAGAATAAACGCTACTACTATCAGCCCCGGCACTTTATCGGCGTTTCCGGTATGCTCTACCGGATGAAGCAGAACGCCGTGGGGCTGGCCAGCATCTGCATCCTGTCCACCATGCTCCTGGTCACCGTCTCCACCACCGTCTGTCTCTACTTAGGGGTGGAGACCTCCCTGAAGGAATCCTTCCCCCGGAACATCAACTACACCATCGCCCTGGACGAGGAGCAGACCGCAGAGGATGCCGTCAAGACCATGGAACAGGCAATCAAACAGACCGGTCATCAGGCGGAAAATGTTCTGTCTTACACCGCCCTGTCCTTTCCTGTCGTCCTCTCCTCCTCCCATGAGCTGACCCTGGACGGCGACATCATCCGCAGCACCAGCATCGTCAGCACCGTCTGTGTCATCACGCAGGAGGACTACAACCGCTACAACACCACCCCCATCACCCTCTCCAAGGGGCAGGTGGCCTGCTACAGCGAGGGGGCGGAGCTGGAGAACAACTTTCAGCTGGGCGACCAGACCTTCACCATCGCCCAGCGCCTGACGGACACCCCCCTGCCCTTTTACGACGCCTTTCGCAACCTGACCAACTATGTCAGCATCCACTACCTGGTGGTGCCCGATGAGGCGACCTTGCAGGAGCTGTACCAAAAGGAAACCAAGGCACTGGACACGGAGGACAACACCACCGGGATGGCCGATCTCACCTACACCTACTGCTTTGACATGGACGCTGCCGACGAAGAACTGGAAACCTTCTACAACCAGCTTTCCCCGAAGTTTCACACGACCTACTCCTACGGCTGCCGCCGATTCATCTCTCAGGAGTTCTATGCCATCTATGGCGGGTTCCTTTTCTTAGGGTTGTTCCTGGGCCTGCTCTTTCTGCTGGGCACTGTGCTCATCATCTATTTCAAGCAGATCTCCGAGGGGTACGATGACCAGAAACGGTATGAGATCATGCAGAAGGTGGGGCTGAGCGAACGGGAAGTCCGCCGCAGCGTCCACAGTCAGATCTTGCTGGTCTTTTTCCTCCCCCTGGTCACTGCCATGATCCACGTCTTTGGCGCCTTCCACATGATCACCAAAATGTTGCAGCTGTTCCTGTACGCTGAAACCATGACCACTTCCTTCTTCCTGACCTGCACTCTGGGCACTCTGGCTGGATTTGCCGTCATCTATGCTCTGGTGTATTGGGCAACGGCGCACACCTATTACAAGATCGTGCGCATGAAGCAGACAGACCCACGCTTTTAAAGAAAACTCCCACATTTCTTCTGCCATTCAGAACCTCCACACGTTGCCAAAACGCTGTGGAGGTTCCTTTTTGTGCGATTCTGATTCGACGAAAGACACGGATCCTCCCTCCGCTGAATAGGATAGGAACAGAGTTTCCCGCTCTGTCAAAACTTGATTCAGAAAGGTGTCTTTTTATGAAGCCACAGGTTTGTTTGAATGACCTACAGCCCGGCCAACAGGCCATTGTCCAAGAGCTGCGCTCTACCGGCAGCATCCGCCGCCGACTGCTGGACATGGGGCTGATCCGGAACACGGTTGTCCAATGTCTCGGCCGCAGTCCCGGCGGCGACCCCTCCGCCTTTCTTATCCGAGGTGCGGTCATCGCCATTCGGGCGGCAGATAGCCAACACATCTGGGTGACTCCTTGCTGAGGGGGGCTGCAAGATGGGACTGACCAAGCACACCACGGGAACCAGCGCTTGGGACAGCGGATTGCCCGTGCTGAAGCAGCGGCCAGAGGATCGGGTGATCGCTCTGGCAGGCAATCCCAATGTGGGCAAGAGCACCCTGTTCAACGGCCTGACCGGCATGAAGCAGCACACCGGCAACTGGCCAGGCAAGACGGTGGCCAACGCCCAAGGTTATTGCTCCACCGCCGCCCACAACTATGTGTTGGTGGATATTCCCGGCACCTATTCCCTGCTGGCTCACTCCGCCGAGGAGGAAGTGGCCCGCAATTTTCTCTGTTTCTCCCAGCCGGATGCGGTCATCGTGGTCTGCGACGCCACCTGTCTGGAACGCAACCTGAATCTGGTGCTGCAAATATTGGAGCTGTCCACCCAGGTCATCGTCTGCGTGAATCTGATGGATGAAGCCCGCCGGAAGGGCATCTTGCTGGACTTAGACCGGCTCTCTGCCCTGCTGGGCGTGCCGGTGGTGAGTACGGTGGCGCAGTGCAAGGCGTCTCAGGAGGCGCTGATGCAGGTGGTAGATCAGGTGATGGACGGCACGCTGGTTTGTACGCCACACCTAGTCACCTATCCGCCGGAGATCGAGCAGGCGCTGTCCCTGCTGGCGCCGGAGCTGACCCCGCTGGCGGCAGGCACGGCCATTCAGCCACGATGGCTGGCGCTGAACCTGCTGGCGCCGGACGCCGCACTGTTCCAGACCCTCCAAGCGCAGCTGGGGATAGACTGTCTCCACGCACTGACGCTGAAAGCCGCCCTGACCAACGCCCACATCCAACTGGGGCAGGCAGGGCTGGCTGCCAAGCAAGTGAAGGATGCGGTGGTGACCTGTTTGGTGACAGAGGCGGAGCGCATCAGCCGTCAGGTGGTTACATACCAACGGGACGGCTGTCACAGCGTGGATCGGAAGCTGGATCGCATTCTGACCAGCAAGGGCACCGGCTATCCGGTGATGCTGCTGCTCCTGGCACTGGTGTTTTGGATCACCATCGCTGGGGCGAATATTCCGTCCCAGTGGCTGTCCACCTTCCTGTTCTGGGTGGAAGAACAGCTGCACCAGCTCTTTGTGGCGCTCCACGCACCGGCCTGGCTCCACGGGCTGCTGGTGGACGGCTGCTTCCATGTGCTGGCCTGGGTGGTGTCGGTGATGCTGCCGCCTATGGCCATCTTCTTCCCCCTGTTCAGTTTATTGGAGGATGTGGGCTATCTGCCGCGGGTGGCGTACAATCTGGATAAACCCTTCCAGAAGTGCTGTGCCTGTGGAAAGCAAGCCCTGACCATCTGTATGGGATTCGGCTGCAACGCCGCCGGTATCGTGGGCTGCCGTATCATCGACTCCCCGCGAGAGCGGCTGCTGGCCATCCTGACCAACAACTTCGTCCCCTGTAACGGCCGCTTCCCCACTCTCATCACCCTGCTGACCCTGTTCTTTCTCGGCTCCGCCGGTGGGTTGTGCGCCTCCCTCCTGTCCGCCCTGCTGCTAACCCTGCTCATCCTGCTGGGGCTGGGGGTGACCTTCGCCGTCACCAAACTGCTGTCCCAAACCGTCCTGAAGGGCGTTCCCTCCTCCTTCACCCTGGAGCTGCCGCCCTACCGAAAGCCCCAGATCGGCAAGGTCATCGTCCGGTCTATCTGGGATCGCACCCTCTTTGTGTTGGGGCGTGCGGTGGCAGTAGCGGCGCCGGCGGGGATGTTGCTGTGGGGGATGGCTAATGTGACAGTGGGTGGGGTGAGCCTGCTAAACCACTGTGCGAACTTTTTAGACCCGTTCGCCCAGCTGATGGGGTTGGATGGAGTGATTTTGATGGCATTCATTCTGGGGTTTCCCGCCAACGAGATCGTGCTGCCCATCGTCATCATGGCCTATCTGGCACAGGGCAGCTTGGTGTCCATGGACAATCTACTGGAACTAAAAGCCCTATTTTTAGACCACGGATGGACTTGGATCACCGCCGGCTCCACCATGCTTTTTTCCCTTATGCACTGGCCCTGCTCCACCACCCTGCTGACCATCCGCAAGGAGACCCAGAGCTGGAAGTGGACGGCGCTTGCGGCGGTTTTGCCCACGGTGGTGGGGGTGCTGTTCTGCATGGTGTTTGCCAATGCGGCGCGGCTGTTCCTGTAAGCGATCCTACTGTAAAAAACGATTGGAAAAGATACTTCCGTGCACCTGTCAAGTAAAAGCAGACACTAAAAAGAGAATATCTACGGGAAGCCCAAAGCATCTGCTGGACGCTGGTTATTGAAGAAATAGACATACTTGTTCAGCAGACCAGGAAGATTTTCTGCTTCATTCAGCCCAAAGTACAGATAGAGTTCTTCCTTCATCCAGCCGTTCAATGCTTCAATAATTGGATTATCTGTTGGAGTTCCCCCTTGCGACATGGATCGAACGAAGTTATGTTATCATCTTTATGGGCGTGTTGGAATGCCCTTGCGGAGTAGACGGCTCCCCGGTCAGTGTGAAAGACTTCCTGGGGCTTCTGCTCCTCCTTTTTGCCCGCTAAAAGGTTCGATTTGTCTAGGTATTCATAATAAGACTTGTTATCGCCTGCGATTGGGGAAACACTGTGGGCAATCATTTCGTTGACGAACATACTTCATTTTCTCATCTTTACTGTTCCCTTGTACTATACCACAAAAAGTAGACACTCACACTTTTGTGAGTGTCTACTTTCATTTTACAGGTGCACACCGCTCTGATCGCAGCGCTCTCTTTTTATCTTTTGGGAAGAAAAACTCTCCCCAAGCAAAGAAAACCCCTCAACCAGTCTCCCGGTTGAGGGTATTCATGTTGGCACTACCA
>ERZ824978.1078-NODE-1078-length-32338-cov-3.805997_pt1 | contig 32338 bp, 27 predicted proteins | sample MGYA00519860_ERZ824978 | MGnify/ENA primary metagenome ERZ824978 (study PRJEB31778, sample SAMEA3449184) | human gut metagenome | biome: human gut; feature: human-associated habitat; material: faeces | place: United Kingdom | collected 2010/2012 ... | reverse complement strand
CGCGACCTCTGCCTTGGCAAGGCAGCGCTCTATCAACTGAGCTATTCCCGCATTTGCTTTAATACATTATATTCAAAAGCAATTAATATAATACCAAAAATTATAATTATTGTCAATAGTTTTTGAATTTTATTTGACCTATGTAGGTAAAAAGGCAAATTATTAAATTTTTTTAATTTGCCTTTTTTATTTTTTATTTTTTTGTTTTTGTTGCTTTTTTGGTTCTCTTTGTAGTTGTTTTCTTTACAGTTGTTTCATCTTTTACTTTTTCAGCATCTTCTGGATTCCATTTTTCTCCTGGTTGTGGTTTGTTCCATGAAATGTAATCACAAGATTGTGGATTATTTTCGCAAATGAAATATTTTTTGCCTCTTTTTGTTTTTCTAACTTGTACTACTGCTCCACATTTTGGGCAAGGTACATCTATTGTTTCTACAATTGGTTTTGTATTTTTACATTCTGGATAGCCTGGGCATGCTAAGAATTTTCCATATTTTCCATATTTATATACCATCATTCTTCCACATTTATCACATGGTACATCTGATACTTCATCTACTAATTCTACATGTTCAAGTTCTTTTTCTACTTTTTCAAGTTCTTTTTCAAATGGGCCATAGAACTCTCTAATCATTTGCTTCCATTGTTCTTTTCCTTCTGCTATTTCATCAAATTCATTTTCTATTTTTGCTGTAAATTCTACATTTATTACATCTGTGAAGTTTTCTGTTAATATTTTGTTTACGATTTTCCCAAGTTCTGTAGGCACTAATTGTTTTTGTTCTTTTTGTATGTATCTTCTTTCTAAGATTGTTGTAATTGTTGGTGAATATGTACTTGGTCTACCTATTCCCTTTTCTTCTAATGTTTTTACTAGACTTGCTTCTGTATATCTTGCTGGTGGTTCTGTAAAACTTTGTTTTGGATTTATTTTTAATAATTTCACTTCTTGATTTTCTTGTAATTCTGGTAGTATGCCTTCTTCTTTTTCCTCTTTTTCATCAGTTCCTTCTACATATAGTGTCATAAATCCTTTAAATCTTAAATTTTGACCATTAGCTTTAAAATCATAATCATCTGCTTTTATATTAACAGCCATTGTGTCATATATTGCTGGTTTCATTTGACTTGCCATAAATCTATTATAAATTAATTTGTATAATTTGTATTGGTCTTTTGTTAGCTCATCTTTTATTTTATCTGGTTCTATATCTGCATATGTTGGTCTTATACCTTCGTGAGCATCTTGAGCATCTTTACTGGTTTTATAATATCTATTTTCATAATATTCTTCTCCATATGTTGCTACTATTTGTGTTTTTGCAGCTGCTCTTGCTTCTTCTGAAATTCTTGTAGAGTCTGTTCTCATATATGTAATTAGACCAACTGTACCTTTTTCAGCTATTTTTACACCTTCATATAATCCTTGTGCAACTGACATTGTTTTCTTTAATGTGAACCCTAATTTTCTTGATGCCTCTTGTTGCATTGTACTTGTTGTAAATGGTGGTGCCGGATTTTTTTTCTTTTCGCCTTTTTTTACTTCTGATACAGTATATTTGGCTTTTTCTATTGTTTTTAAAATTTGGTCTATCTCTTCTTTAGAATGAATTTCTTGTTTTTTGCCATTTTTACCATAAAATCTAGCTTCAAATTGTTTTTTTGATTTTTCATCTTTTAAATCTGCATATATATTCCAATATTCTTCTGGAATAAAGTTTTCTATTTCATTTTCTCTATCTACTATTAATTTTACAGCAACAGATTGAACTCTACCTGCTGACAACCCTCTTTTTACTTTTTTCCATAAAATTGGGCTTATTTTATAACCAACAATTCTATCTAAAACTCTTCTTGCTTGTTGAGCATCGACTGTATTTAAATCTATATTCCTTGGCTCTTTTATAGCTTTTTGTACTGCTGTTTTTGTAATTTCATTAAAGGTTACTCTTGTAATTTTATCTTTATCATTTTCTAAAATTTTAGCTAAATGCCATGCTATTGCTTCTCCCTCACGGTCAGGGTCAGTTGCAAGATAAACTTTTTTTGCTTTTTTTGCATCTGTTTTTAAAGATTTTATTAAATCTCCTTTTCCTCTTATGTTTATATATTCTGGTTCAAAGTCATGTTCTATATCTATTCCTAATTTTGATTTAGGTAAATCTCTTATATGTCCCATTGAAGCTACAACTTTTGTGCTTCCTCCTAAAAATTTCTTTATTGTATTCGCTTTTGCTGGTGATTCTACTATTATTAACTTATCTGCCATAAGTCCTCCTTAGAATTTTATTCTATTATATTTTACTTTTAGTATTCTAGAACAATTTTTAATAAATTGCAAGTTTTTTGGGTATTTTCTTGAAACATTTGTTACTAAATAATAATTTTGTGTGATGTGATGGGTGATTGCTATAAATATTTGTTTTTTCGGCTCAATACATAATTTAAGAAATTCTAAATCAATTTTTTGGGTCCCTTTCACTTAGTCCTCGCTGTCGCTCGACGTGAACATTCCCCTAAAAATTAATTAAGATTTTCTAAAATTATTCCAATCGCACTCAAAAACAAATATTTATAGCAATCACCCATCACATCACACAAAATCATTATTTAGTAACAAAACACCCTCTTTCCCTATTAATCTTTTAAATAAAATTAATAGGCGAAAAAGGGTGTCCCCAAATATCAGAAATTACTTCTTCTGAATTTATTGGTGTTACCTTATTTTCTTTAAAAATACTTAATATTCTATCTTCTTCTTTTTCATCATTTGTTATATATTTTATATTTTTTGTTTCTACTTCTAAATTATCTTTTTTATATTCAGTTTTTACTATTGTAATTCCATATTTAGCTTTATCGACTTTCTGAATATCATCTTCGTTTATTTCTTTGTAATATTCTAGTTTTATTGGGTGATATATTTCTGCTTCTTCTAGTTTATCTTTTTCAATAAATGTACTCCCAAAAAACGTTCTCAAAAGCATCCTCCTTTTCTTTTTCTTATGTTTAAAATTATATTTGCTATTTTACTACTAAATGCTAGAAGATGCAACGTTTTTTCATCGCAATATTTGACATATTTTTTATTGTTTTTCGACAATTTCGTTTTGTTTTTTATAAATACTATTTGAAGGAACTACTCCTCTTACTGAAGATAGTGGGTAAACATTGGTATTTTTTCCAATTACTGTTCCAGGATTTAAAACTGAACCACACCCGATTTCGACATTATCTCCTAACATCGCTCCAAATTTTTTTAGTCCTGTTTCTATTTTTTCTTCTTTATTTTTTACAACAACTAATTTTTTATCTGATTTTACATTTGATGTTATTGACCCAGCTCCCATGTGTGCTTTATAACCTAATATTGAGTCTCCAACATAGTTGTAATGTGGTACTTGGACTTTGTTAAATAGTATTACATTTTTTAATTCTGTTGAGTTTCCTACTACTGCTCCTTCTCCTACTATTGCTTTTCCTCTTATAAAAGCACAATGTCTTATTTCTGCATTTTTTCCTATAATTGCAGGTCCTTTTATATATGCTGTTGGTGCTATTGTTGCTGTTTTAGCAATCCATATATCTTCTCCTCTTTTTTCATATTCTTCACTGCTTAATGTATTTCCTAATTCTTTGATAAATTCTTCTATTTTTGGTAATACCTCCCAAGGGTATGTTGCACCTTCAAATATTTTTGATGCTATTGTTTCATCTAAATTATATAAGTTTTTTATTTTGCATTCTTCCATTTTCTTCTCCTTATTCTTCCATTAATTTATAAATTGCATTTGCATATATTTTAGCACTTATTATTAAATTGTCAATTTTTATATTAATCTTTATGATTTTTATTTTTATTTAATGCCCTAACATTTAATATTTATTGCCATTTCACAAAAATTCTGCTATACTAAATACACTATGGAAAACGAAGAAAGATATAATCATTTAAATAAATATTTAAAAAATAAATTTGGAGAACGAACATTAAAGCTTTGTGTTGATGGAGGTTTTACTTGTCCTAATAGAGATGGTAAACTTTCAACCGGAGGTTGTATTTTTTGTGGTGAACGAGGTTCTGGGGAACATCTTAAATGTGAAAATATTAGTAATCAAGTAAAGGAATATTTCACAACTTATCGTAGTGAAAGAGCAAATAAATTCATTGTTTATTTTCAAAATTTCACAAATACTTATGATACAATTTCAAATTTAAAATCAAAATATGATTCTGCCTTAATCGACTCTCGTATTGTGGGGCTTCAAATAGCCACAAGACCTGACTGTATTAATGAAGAAGTTTGTAAGTTAATAAAATCTTATTCAGATAAATATTATGTTTGTGTTGAACTTGGTTTACAAACTTCAAATGATAAAACGGGTATGTTAATTAATAGAGGTTATACAAGCGCTCAATTTACTAAAGCTGTTTTGCTTTTAAATAAATATAAAATTGATGTTGTTACTCATTTAATGGTGGGTTTGCCAAATGAGAATTTTGATGATATTAAAAATAGTGTTGATTTTATTAACTCTCATGATATTCAAGGTATCAAAATTCACTCAACATATGTAATAAAAAATACTGTTTTAGCTGATATGTATTTTAAAGGTGAATATATTCCAATCTCTTTGGATTATTATTTAGAGTGTCTTACATATATTTTGACTCATATTAGTCCTGAAATAGTTATACACAGAATTTCTGGTGATGCTCCAAAAGATTTACTTATTGCCCCTGAATGGAATTTGCACAAAAAATGGGTTATGAATGGATTAGATAAAATATTACGTACTCAAGATTTATGGCAAGGAAAATTTTACAAAAGAAACTAAAAAATGAAATAATTTAAAAATAGAAAAGAGGTTAAATTTTGAACGAAGCACAAATTTTATTGAAAAAACATTTTGGTTATGAAAATTTTAGACCTGGTCAAGAAAAAATAATTTCTCACATATTAAATGGTGAAGATTGTTTGGGTATTATGCCTACAGGTGCTGGTAAATCAATATGTTATCAAATTCCTGCATTAATTTTTTCTGGAGTTACAATAGTTATTTCTCCTTTAATTTCTTTAATGAAAGACCAAGTTGATGCTTTAAATGAAGTTGGAATTCCTGCTACTTTTATAAATAGTACACTTTCAAATTCAGAATATTCACAAACCATAGAAAATATTGTTCATAATGTTTACAAAATTATTTATGTTGCACCTGAAAGATTAAATTCAGATACTTTTATTAATCTTTTGAACAATATTGATATTTCTATGATTAGTATCGATGAAGCTCACTGTGTATCTCAATGGGGACATGATTTTAGACCTAGTTATAGAGAAATTGCAAATGTAATTTTAAATCTAAAAAAACGTCCTATTGTTTCTGCATTTACTGCAACAGCAACTCAAATTGTAAAAGATGATATTATTAATTTATTACATTTATCAAATCCTTTTACATTAACAACTGGATTTGATAGAGCAAATTTAAATTTTTCTGTTGAAATACCCGAGAATAAAAACGATTTTATTATTAATTTTTTAAAAAATAATTCTGATATATCTGGTATTATTTATTGTTTAACTAGAAAGACTGTTGATAATTTATTTGATAAATTATCATCTTTAGGCTATTCTGTTTGTAAATATCATGGTGGAATGAGTGAAAAAGCTAGAACACAATCACAAAATGATTTTACATATGATAGAAATTCAATTATGATTGCAACAAATGCTTTTGGTATGGGAATTGATAAATCTAATATTAGATATGTTATTCATTATAATATGCCAAAAGATTTAGAAAGTTATTATCAAGAGGCAGGACGTGCAGGTCGTGATGGCGATAATGCTAAATGTATTTTACTTTTTAGTAGAGCCGACATAGTTGCTAATAAATTTTTAATAGAACAAACTTCATCTGACACAAATCATAAGGTTGAATATGATAAATTAAATGATATGATTGATTATTGTAACACTGATAAATGCCTTAGAAAATACATTTTGGAATACTTTGGTGAAAATCCAGAATTTGAAAATTGCAATAATTGTAGTAATTGTTTATCTCAAATTGAGATGACTGATATCACAGAAGATTCAAAAAAAATATTATCTTGTATAAAAAGAATGCATGAAAGATTTGGTTCCGGCCTTGTTACAGATGTTTTAAAAGGTTCAAAATCAGCTAAAATTAAGACTTTAAGATTTGACACATTATCAACTTATGGAATAATGAGTGATTATTCAAAAGACACTATAAAAGACTTGATTTATTATTTAATTACTGAAGGCTATATAAATTCTGTTGGAGATAAATATCCTATTTTAGTTTTAGATAAATCCGCAGAAGATGTTTTATTTCATGATAAGAAAGTTTTTATAAAAAGAAAAATTGAAAAAATATTACCAAAATCAACTTTGCAAGATGAAAAATCTGAACTTGATTATGATAAAGTTTTATTTGGAATTTTGAAAGAACTTAGAATGGAAATTGCTCAATTAAATAATATTCCACCATTTATCGTCTTTACAGACGTTTCTTTAAAAGAAATGTCCACATATTTTCCAACAAATGTGGAAAACATGCTAAAAATAACTGGTGTTGGGGTATCTAAATTAGAAAAGTATGGTAAAATTTTTATTGATACTATTTCAAAATATGTAGAAGAAAATAATATAAAAATCCCTGAAAAACTTGATAATATTACATCAAAAGCTTCATTATCTTCCGCTTCTGATAAATCTCAAACTAAAGTTAAAAATGAGACTAAAAAGCCTAAAGAAGATACGAAAATTATAACTTGTAATTTATATAAGGAAGGAAAATCCATTGATGAAATTTGTAATATTAGAAGTTTAACGAGGGTAACTGTTGAAAATCATTTGCTTAAATGTTATGAGGCTGGAATTGATGTTGATTTAGAAAAAGATGTACAAACTCAATATAAAGATATAATTTTAAATGCTATTAAATTAATTGGTATTGAAAAATTAAGGCCTTTAAAGGATGCTTTACCTGAACAGGTTACTTATTTTGATATACATTATTATATTATTAAATACAATAATAATGATATTTAAGTATAGATTTTTATTACTTTATAATTTAATTTTTGTAACTAAAAAGAAACATATTGGTTGTTATTCCAATATGCTTCTTTTTTAGTATTAGTTTTTAATTTTTTAATTTTAACTCATATTCTTGTAATATCTCTCCATCTACTCGTTTCAAAATAATTTTATTACCATCAATTATAATATAACTATGTTCTGTATTACATTTTGGTAAAGAAATCGACCCTGGATTTGCAAAAACATAACCCTCTTTTTCTTGTATAAAACCTTGATGTATATGTCCATATATCATTACATCAAAATCTTCATATGGTATATTTTCTATATTATATTTATGTCCATATGTAAAATAATAATTAGTTCCATTTATTTCCATTAAAATATGGTCTTGAAATTTGAACTCAGAAATCATTTCATCAACTTCCGCATCACAATTTCCTTTTACTACTAAAAGCTTGTCCTTTAATGAGTTTAAAATATTAGCAACTTTCATTGGTTCGTACTCTTGACTCAATTCATTTCTTGGACCATGATAATATAAGTCACCTAATAAAATTATTTTATCTGGATTTTCTCTTTCATTAATTTCTTTTATTTTTTCTCCATAATAGCCTGAACCATGAATATCTGAAATTATTAATACTTTCATTTTTCCTCCTTGTTTATAATATTAATTTTGAATTTTTATTTGTTCATCTTTTATTAATTCATACCTAATAAGTTCTGTAGAGTCCAAATTTTCTTTATGCATATCTATTCCACTTATTTGATGATTGTCATATGTTGTATAATAATAAATTCCTTTTGTAGCATTGCAACAAGATGTATATATTGTAATTTCGAATTTTCCATTGTCTAATTGACAACATCCTCTTTGTTGGTCTACAGAATTAAGTATATGGAAAAATTGATTTACACTTTCTTTCTCTGTATCTCCTGAAACTGAATTCATTTTAACAAATGCTACTCTTACAAATCTTGATTGAGAAGATAAATCTCCTGGTAGTCCTATTGCACCCATTCCTCTGCTATATTGTTGTAAGTCTAAGTCTTTTGAAAATTTGTTTTCTGGTGATTTTGGAGACAAGCTCATATAATTATTTAATTCAAACATTTGCTTATCAAATGGTGGATTATTTGTTAATACTCCCACTGGATTATTATATATTTTTATTCCTTCCTTTACAGATTCTACGGTAATAGATTCTGTACTATCTGAAATAATCCAATGTAACTGGGCTAGTGGTAAGTTTTCATTAAATGGTTCATTTATAAAGTTCATATTTTCTATTAACTTTTTTGCTTCTTTTACTGTTGTGCATTGGCAAAGGATCCATGGTATGAATTCGAATTGGGTTATATTGTCTTTGTTGTCTGCTGGTTCGTTATAGTGGGCATTTCCTACGAAGTTTAGTCCCGCTATACATAGTCCTTTTTCGTTTATTGCATCGTAGTATAGTGGGTAGTTTTCTGTTACATATGCCATTCCTATTATTGCATAGTGTTTTTTTATTGTTTTTTGGTGTCTGAATTTGATTTCGTAGTTTCTTGGTGTTATTGTTATTTCGTCTCCATATGAGAATTCGTAATCTAGTGTTCTTCCAAAGTAGAAGTCTTTTGTTTTGTATGTTACTGCTGTACACATTTGTTTTTTCCTCCTTGTTGTTTTTTATTATTATATCATTTTGAGTGAAAAAAATAAATATTTTTTTGGATTTGGGAATTACCTTCGGGTTATGAGATGTGTTTGAAACGTTTATGTAATTTAGTGAAATCAAGGGTTTTAGCTGATATTTCAATAAAAATTGGGGAAATGGCTTTTAGAACATTTGTGCATTTTTTTGAACTTTTTGGAGAAGTTTTTCCCCAACTTTTCCCCAATTATTTTTGACAGATTTTAGATATATTTTGTGATTTTTATTGCAAAATTAGTTTATAGTTTTTATTGCGAATTTAGTTTGTGTTTATTGTCGCAAATTTAGAATGGGAAGCCTAAAAATTTATTTTGGAGGTTTTAGAAATGAATAATAAGATTACTTATCATAGAGAAGGAGATTATTTTATTCCTGATTTGTGTTTGCCTAAACAGCCTGATGGACATATTGGGAAATATGGAAAATTAAGATTAAATTATTTAAAAAATTTTGATATACCTTTTTATACTGAATTACTTATCAGTGGTACTTTGAAACAGCATTTGCTAGCTATAGATAATGTTGCTAGTAATAAGGTTAATTTACTTGTAAAGAGCTTTGCAGAAGATGAAAATGTTAATGAATTGTTGAAGGAACATCATCAAATGGAATGGGTTCAGGCTATGAATAATTTTAAAAATAAGGCTGAAGAAATTGTTTTGAATGAGATTATATATGTATAGGAGGTTTTAGATATGGTTAATTTTAGAGAAGTTAATGATGATGATATATTAAAGGATTGGTTGATCTTTAGAGAGGATACTTTGCTTTGTCAGCTTTCTGACGAGGATTATAAGCATAGTTTGAATTTTGATAAGTTTTGCGAGAGGATTTTGCGTAATGTTTCTAAGGATAGTAGGCAGTTTGTTCAGTCTCAGCTTGATAAGTTGTATGATGATTTTATGAGGTATCTGGATTATTGGAATGAGAAGTATTATAGGAATTGGTTTGTGGATGGGGTTCAGCTAATTAGTCGAAATTTAAATAACTAATAGGAAGATGTAGTAGAAATTTCTACTACATCTTCCTATTGTTTTGAATCTTTTTTCAATATTTTTTCTATATATTTTATTCCATTCGGTAAAATTACGCATTGTTCATTAGTATCAAACTCAATATATCTAAGACTGTGTAATTGCATAATATATTTTTTAAAAATAGTCTTATTCTTGTATTCAATGCAATTAAATAGTTTTTCTAAACTCATTTTATCCTCAGAATATAATAATAATAATATCTTTTCTTTTACATTTAATTTCGTATTCAATACCCTTACGGTATCATTATTTCTCCAAACATATGGTATTGTTTTATGTAATATATCATCAATTAATTGCATTGCAATTTCAAAATCAATATTTGATGTTGTTCTTATAATCTCTGCTAAAATCCATTTTGATGAATTAATTAAATATAAAGCATCCATTCTATTTGGATTTATATTATTAATATGTATCATTCCTCTTTTATTTCTAATGCAATACATAGAATATAATACTCTTGGTATAATAATTCTATATTCTTCATCAGCATTATTAGATTGTTCAAAATTTTTTAAAAATCCCTCATTAATAATAGGTAATTTTTCATTCATTGAAGTATACTGATTCAAAGTTTTATTTTGAACTATTCGAAATGCAACTTCAATAAACTTTCCTATTTCATTTCCTACATAATCCCAATTTTCTTTTAAAAACTCATTATTTCCTTTCTGATAATGCTCTAATAAATATTCTATTAATTCTTTTGGAATTTCTATTTCTAATAAATTTTCAATTTGGTTAAATTTCATCTTAGTTCATCATACTTTCTAATATTTCTTGTGCTTTTTCTCTTCCACCAACAGTTAAATCTATTTCCCAAGATTGTGATTGAGATTTACCTTTTACAATGAAATTTTCAATATCTCTTTTGAAAATTGCAGCAAAATTATTAGCATCATAACAAGACTGTCTTTCACAAAGCTCTTTTAGTTCGCCGGATTGTATTTTTCCATTTTTAGCATATATTGCAACCAAAGCAACATTTTTCATTTTTTCTGCATTTGTTTTTCCTGAAATTCTTTTATGAAAAATCACCTTATTTTCATCTAATGTATATATTCCTGCCTGTACATATTTATTGTTTCCATCTCCTATAATATTCTCTTTGTTTTCTATTATTTCTGCATCATTTATTTCCTCTTCTTTTTCTTCTGGTGCATTCCTTAATGATACTACAATTTCTTTTATAGATTCAAAACTTTCTTTAACAAAATTTGAATTCCCTTTTATACTGAATGTTTTTTCTTTTAGATTAATATATATTTCTGAATAATCTTTTTCTTCCATTTTTTTGTTTCCTTTCTTAATATTATTTAGTCAAGTTTATAAATTTTCCTTTCTGCTCTATATTACTTGACTTAATTAGAAGATATCTGATATAATTAAGCAATAAATATGATTCGCATTGTATTTATTGCTCAATCTTCAGATTGAGCTTTTTCTTCTTGGAAAGATATTATCACTTTAGGCTTTATTTGTCAATGCTTTTTAATTGTTTTTTTTTTTTAAAGGTTCATTTGGTGTTTTTCATTTTGATTTTCCAATAGTTTGTGTGTTTTTATTTTTATGTTTTATTTTTTTTTAGTCTTTTAGGATTCTTATCAAAAAACTTCTACAAATATTATTTCGTTTTTTATAAAATTTATTTTAAACATTCTTTTTATACATCAAACATCTTATAAACTTTAGTTATTGGATTCTTCTTGATGCTTGTCCATTTTTATAACTGTATATATTTTCACTTTACATATTATCAAATCATTTGCTAGTGACACTTGCAAATGATTTGACTCTCTTTTTTGATTTTTCAGTTTCTTTGCTTTTCATTTATAATAGCTCAATATCCTTCAAGACGGGAATAGCACCGTATCTTCCAGTTAAATAATCTTTATTGTATGTTGCATCATTTCTAACTTTTTTAGCATTTCCATTTTCATCTTCTATAATATAATCTGATAAAGAATACAATTCTGAAACTCCATTTTTATCTTTTTCAACAAACCATATTTCATCTCTTCTAAAAGTTTCTTTATTTAAATTTACTGTGTCATGTGTTGAATATATTAACTGCCCGTTTCCTATATTTTTTTCACTATTGTGGAATAAATTAATAATATATCTTGTTAATAATGGATGTAATTTTGCATCTAATTCATCAACAAACAATACTCTTCCATTTCTTAATGTATCCATTAAAAAGTCAAATAAATGAAACATTTTCATAGTACCATTTGATTCTAATACAAGTGGTAGTGCTTTCTTATTACCATCTTCTCCATTATGAACTAATTCTGGCTTTACTACTCCATTTGTATTTTTTAATTCTTCTAACGAATTTGGAGATATATTTATTGAGTCAATTGTTGCATCAAATGTTTTTATAAACTTTAATAATTCTTCTTTATATTTTTTATCTTCAATTATTTTTAAAGATATTTTATTGTTTAATGCGTTTTCAAAATTTGGATCTCCTAAATCTAAATAATTTGCATCTATAAACCAATTATATACATTATTAAAGTCCTCATTATTTTTATCTATTTTAGCAAATACATTTAAAAATAAAGTTTTTTCATCTACATTTGCCAAACCCAACAATTTATTTTTATTGTCTTTTACTTCTATGTTATTATTTGTTCTGTCAAATATTTCGTAGAATTTATTAACTCTTTTTTCATACAACCATTCAGAAATAATTGCATTATTTAATACTTCAAATCCATATTTATATATTTTATTGTTTTCAGCTAGTATTTCTACTTCTAGACTGATTGGTTCGTTGTTTATCATAAATGTAAAAATGTTTTCTTCACTTAAGTTATTGTTTATTCTTGAATCGTCACTTACTAAAACTTTCTTCTTCATATAGCTAAATGCTTGTAATACATTGGTTTTTCCACTTGCATTTGCACCATAAATAGCTGCTATTTTTAGATAGTCTCCATTTTCTGTTTTTGCAATGTTATATTCGTGTTCTTTTAATGATGTTGCTTCCATGTCTAGGCAGTTTTCATTTTTAAATGATTTGAAATTTTTAAAACTAAATCTTATTAACATTTATGATTCCTCCTTTACTTTATATATTATATGCTAATTTTAAAAAAAATATCAATTATTTGAGATTTTTTCTCAAATTATATTGATATTTTGTTTTTTCTATTATTTACATTATTTTGTATAGTAAAGTTCTTTCAAAATTTTGAAAAACTTTTTAATTTGGGGAACTTTTTTCATTTTTTTGAAAACATTTATTTTTTCATTATATAATAAAATACAGAGCCATATTCGTATTGAACATAACTCTGCAAAAATTTATGGTATTATATCTTAATATAATAAAGTAATTGAAGTTTTATTAATATTTGTTCATTCTTTACTATATTGTCAATTATATTTTATATTGTTTGGATTTTACCGGTACCTTAATTTTCCTCTGTTATACTTATTATATAATTTGATATCTTTACTTGTTAATTTTTATTATTAAATTACTATATCCATACTTATTCAACAAACCTAGTAAAGCTTGTCCGTCAATTAATGTAATTGGTTTGTCTTGTGCAAAATCATATGCTTCTTTTCCATATGAACTTGTAGTTACTAAAATTCCTTTAGTTGCTCCTTCATGTATCATTGTTCCATATAAATCTCTAACTGCTGATACAGGAACAACATTATTATATCTCTTTGCCTGTATTACAAATTTCCCCCCTCTTATCGGATCATCATCAAATGCTATTGCATCTACTCCTCCATCATGACTTGCTTGTGTTACTTTAACTTCTCCTCCATTAACATTAAACATTTTATCAAATAATTCACGAACAAAATATTCAAAGTCTTCCCATGGCATCGTTGCCAAATTAAATCCATCTAGTTTTATATTTGCTACATCTTTATTTTCTATAAATCTAGAATCTTCTCTATTAATTTTCATGTAAGGTACGACAGGCGTTAATGATAAGATATTTGGTGCAAATATTCCCTTTAATCCTTTTATGCACTCTTTGTAATCTACATTTTCAATATTTATATTTAAAAACTGTTCTTTTGATGCTTCTATTGTAATCATACAACTCTCTGCTTTTTTACCTGTACTTTTGTCAATATATTTTATCCATCCATTATATACAATATTGTTTATATTTTTATTATCATCTGAATTAAGAATATCATTTATAGTTTTTAAACAACACATATATATAATATCATTATAAAATTTTTCAAATTTCTTATCTGTTAATACTATTTCATCAATTTCATTTCTTGTACTAATATATTTGTGTTGAATAGTTCTTGGTACTGTGTCTGCATTGGGTAAATAATATGATACTATAAGTGTTTTTCTATCTTTTAAATATTGAATTTCATAATCTTTTATAACTTCACTCGGCATATAAATATTTTCAATTACATATTCAAAATAATTTTCAATTTGTCGAATATCTCCCTGAATATATTTATTTCTATTTTCTTCAATTTTTTTGTTTTTCTCATCTTGTTCCTTTAAAAACTGTTCTTTTTTATTTTGATATTTTAACTTTTCTTCTTCAAGGCTATTATCATATTCTTCATCTCTCTTAATTAATTCTTTGTCTGCTTTTTCTTCCATTTCTATTCTATAATTTTTCTTTTTTGAAGAAAAAATCTCTAACCAACTTTTATTAGGAACATTTAACTCTTCTCTTACTTCTTCAATTGTACTTCTTTTCAAATTCGTTTTAAACTCTTTATATTTTGTCCTATCAATTAAACTATTATAATATTTTTTGGAAGTTTGTATATTCTTCTTTTTTATTATATTTTTATATTCTTCTATTTTTTTATTGTCACTTTTTGTTAGTTGTTCTGCTTTTCTCTTCATTTCTTCTTTGTTTTGCCTTGTAATTTCTCTTTTTACTCTTTCATTCCAAATTCTTTTTTGATTTTCAACTTTAGTATCAAGTTCATATCTTGTAGGTGCACTTATTTCTTTGCTAACTCCTAAAAATTCATTGCTTACTACAACTCTATAAAAGTTTCTATACGCCATATCTTTTTCTCCTATTCATACTCATATTCTTCACTCTCTTCTGCTACTATTAAATCACTATACTGTTCTTCATGATCAATAGGATAAACAATCCCTTCATTTTGATTTGATCTCTTTTTTAAATATTCAGATAAATTTTTATCTGTGCAATAAACATAACATCCTTTCATTCCTCTTGTCATTAATGTTCTATATGTATTTTTTATTATTTCATCAGCAACTTTTAATGCATTTTCTGGATCTTTTTTATACATTGATTTTATTCCCCATAACGATCTATCTGTCTTTGCTCTTTTCCTATAATCAGTAATTATCGTTTCATTTTCGTATCTCATATCATCGCCTATAATTACACCTACATAATCAAATTCTAATCCTTGTGTTGTATGAATACATCCAGCTTGTTTTACAGTATGTTCTCCTATTGCAAATGACTCTCCTCCACTTAAATTCCAACTCATTTCGAAATTATATTGTGGTATTTTTATATTTTTATCGTTATCATTGCTTCTGTTTTTATCATTAGGCCACTCCCAACAATATCCTGCTACGATCCTTGACTTATTATTCTCTTTGTTTTTTTCTTCAATTGCTGTTCTTAGCTTATTTGGATCATCAAAAACTTTAAAATCATAGTTAAATCCATCAATATCGAAATTAGCCGTGTTTCGAATTTCTAAAACATTGTCAAGCCAGGCAATATATCCATCAGATCCATTGCATCTAAATTGGCTCTCAAGTTCATATGTTTCCACTCCAGCACCAAGTTCATTAGCATATTTTTTTATCAATTCTTCACTTCCAATATCTTTTAATGTCACTCTTTGATTTTCATCTAAGAAAAATATTGAAAATCTAGAGGCATTTATTATTTCCTTTACTTGATTTTCACCTAAATTAGAGTGATATCCAGATTTTTTAGTTAGTCTATGTGCTTCATCTACCACAAGACAATCTAATGCATTACTTTTTTCATCATAAAATTTTCCTGATCCTTGAAATAAATGTTCAATATACTTTTTAGTAAAATTTCCTTTTAGTTTTGTAGAATACACTGCTCTAGGTGCTGAATTACTTGTAACGTAAAAACATGTGAATCCATTTTTATTTAATTCTACTAATAGATTTATTGCTAATACTGACTTCCCTGTTCCAGGTCCACCTTTCACTATTACTACATTTTTTATACTTTTATTAATTGTATCCTTTGCATTTTTTAACGCATATTTATAGATAATATTTTGTGAATCAATCATATAAAATTCGTTATTTCCTTTTAACATACTACCCAATGTATCCTGTAACATTTTTGAAGGTTTTATTCTACCGTTTTCAATTTCATATAATACTTCTTTGTCGTCTCCTATTTTAATATATCTTTTTATAAATTCCCTTAATTTTAATACATCAGAATGAGCAAATAATGGTGCATCTTTTATGTATTCTTGATATTGCTCTTTTAATAGCGGATCATCATCTGTAAAATAATAATTATGAAGAAAAGCGCAAGGTCTTATATTAATCTTGTTGTTTTCAACATTTACATTATAATCCCTTATTAAATTAGCATATGTCATTGCCTGATAAGATGGATGATTAACATCTCTCCATGCTCCTCCAGTATATGTGTTAACTTTATAAACCCCATCCACTTTATCAACTTCTTTACATTCATCCCATTGTTTTAATTCAACTATAACAGCTTCATGAGAATCTTTTTTACTATACCCTGTCATCATAAAATCAATTCTACAACCAGTAGGCGGAATATTATATTCTATAGCTACTCCCATATTATTTGGAATCTCATTATCATCTAATACCCCTCTCATATATTGCATTGAATTCTTCCATGAATTAAATTCAGGTGCTGATGGTTTTCTATGTATACATTCAATATATTTTTCTCTAATTTTATCTGCTATAATTCCTAAATTAACATCTTCAATAAAACTCTTCTTTATTCCTTGATATACTAACATAATAGTTGCCCCCATAATTACTACTTTTATAATTTGTTATATTTTGTACTTACTCCTTTTGCCTTTTCAACTGGATATTTCTTTCTTGTCTTATCTAATTTTTTTAATATTATTTCTTCAGGATTTACTCCTAATTTCATTGCCATTTGAATACAATATGTAAATACATCTGCTAATTCTTCACATACTTCGTCTTTGTTATAATTTTCACTATCCCATTGAAAACATTCTAAAAGTTCTCCCGCTTCAATAGAAATTGATTTTGCTAAGTTTTCTGGAGAATGAAATTGATCCCAATCTCTTTCTTCATTAAATTTATTTATTTCTTGCATTAACTTATCCATTACTCTGTCTCCTCTAAATAAATTTTTTTCTCAAATGCTCCTCTTTTTTCTTGTTTATTTATTCTTATTTTTTCAAATTCTTTGATTGAAACATCCGTAGAATTTAATATTCCATAAATAACTTCAACTATATCTGCTAATTCTTCAACATTGTTATCTTCTAAATATTCTTTTACTTCTTCTTGTAACTTTTTATTTAATTCTCGTCTATATTCATTTTCATCTAATATTCTGTATTTGGCTATTCTTCCATCTGCTTCAATAATATCTGTTATTTTATCTCTAACAAGTTTGTTATATATTTTCATTATTTTACTCCTACCCTACAAATATAATTTGTTGCTTGTAGTTTTTCTCTATTTATTGCTCCTTTTATAATTTTTAAATCTGCAGACATTGTTTTTGTATTAAAATTAAAAACTCTATATAAATAATATTTATCTTGATGTTGCTCAGAAAATTCAACTTCATTCTCTGATATATGAAATATATTATTTAATCCTCCTTTAGTTGTTTTTACTTCTATATATTTTTCATTTCCATCTTTATCATATGAAAGCACATCAAATCTTTCGGCATTTCCTGCAATTTTTCTTGTTGCAAAAACTTTATCTGCTAGATCTTCTCTTTCTTCCATTATAAGCCTAGTTTTTTCATATTCTACAACGACGTCTTCACCTTTTTTCCCTAATTCTGTATTCTTTTTTATTTCTCCCTCAAAATTGATATTCTTATTGCTATAAAATTCATTTGTATTTTTTCCTTTTCTATTTTCAGATTCATATGAATATTCTGCCTCTTCTTCATTCAATTCCAATGTAAATTTTTTAGTGTCAATCTTTTCAATATCATACGTATTTATTTTTTTGTCATTTATTAATCTATTTGAATTGTCTTCATTCCAGTTCAAAATCTGCCATCTGAAATAAACAGGTTTTTCTCTTTGGTTATCATGATCTACGTATGATAATAATCCCATATATGTATAATCTTCTTTATCAGATGTTCTTAAAAATAAGTATATATTATTTTTTAAATAATCATGATTTATGAAATCAATTATTCTTGATTCTTTTAATGTTTGAGAAGGCTGTGATTGCCATGTTAAAATTCCGTTCTCATCTATATTTTCATCAAATTCATGACCAGATTGTTTCTTTCCATATGTTACTAGAAATATATAATCATGTTGTGTTCCTGGAACTCTTATTATTCCTTGCAATCCCCAAGATCCCGTTTGTGGTGTAAATTTTGTATCTGGTGAAAAAATATCATGTATATCTTTTCTTGAATATTTTTCATATCTAACTAATTTTCTCATTATTCCCCCTATATCAAATCAAATACTACTTTATCTGCTCCTGCAAATTCAAATTTATCTTTTTCTTCTTTTGTTATCCACTCATAGCCTTCGTGTTCCAATAACTCTATTTGTTCACTTAATAATTTTGCCTTATAAAAAATTAACTTTATATCCTTTTCAGGATAATGATGAACATTTTCTCCAACATATTCATCTACTTCTATGTCTGCATTAAGCTCTTCCTTTATCTCTCTTATTAAGGCGTTTTCATAAGATTCATTTTTTTCAACCTTTCCACCTGGAAATTCCCATAATCCTCCCTGATCCTTTTTCAAGTTTCTCTGTGCTATTAAAAATTTATTATTTTTATAGATTATTCCTGCGACTACTTCTATCATTTTTTCTCCTAAATTCCATTTTTTACAAATATATCACAAAATAATATTTTTCTCAACAAAATATTATTTATTTTTATAGAAAAACGAAATACTATTAATTTTATTTTGTCTATATTTTGAGACTATAAAATATAATCATTGTCTTTCAAGATGTAACTATCAATTTAAATTATTTCAAATTTATTATAGAATTATGAATCCCAACCAACATAACTTCACATCATCTTTCAATAAATTATCTTATAAAACATTATGAATTTTCGTATATCAAAAAACATCTACTAAAATCTAGTAAATGTCTCTTGTTATACAATTCGTATTTCAATATATAATAATTTTTCATCTATCTAACTAAGAATTCAAATCATCATTTATCCAATGAACCGGAAACTCTCCATCTCTCAAAATCTCCTTAACAGCCACTGGTAGCAAAGGATAATCCTCAATATTATTTAAATCTAACCATTCATATTGTAAATAATCCTTACCCTCAACATTCTTCAAAGTATATTCAATCTTTTTATCCTCATCATCAACAAATTCTACTCTATGTACAAACATAATCTCATGATATTTTGCACCTTTCATTTCAAAAAAGTTTTCTATTGTTGCTACATATCCTATTATTTCTACTCTCTTTCCTGTTTCTTCTTCAACTTCTCTTTTTACAGTACTTGCTGAATCTTCTCCAATTTCAACTCTTCCTCCTATTAGTGCATAATGGTCTATGTTAACATTTCTATGTACTAATATTTTTCCATTATGAATTATAACTCCTGCTGCTCTTACATTTAATTTGTAATCTTCAACATCTAATGTTAAATCCATATCAATTTCTCCTTTTCTTTTTTGTCGATTATAACATATTTTTTTAATTTTCAAAATATTTTTTTAACTTTTTTCATATATTATTTTATCAATTTTTTATTGAAAATTTTGTCGAATCTTGTTATTAATTTAGTTTTTTTGACAAAAGTAATCTCTTCACCATTTAGTATTAAGGAAAATTTATAAATTTTCCTTAATTTTTCTTACCCAAACTATTGACACCCTAATCCAAAAGTTGTATAATACAAAAAGTCGATACATCGCGGGGTGGAGCAGTTGGCAGCTCGTTGGGCTCATAACCCAAAGGTCGGAGGTTCGAGTCCTCCCCCCGCAACCAATCATATCAATCCAAGCATTTGCTAATAATAACAAATGCTTTTTTTATTTAATCATAATAACAAAAAAAGAAGCCCTACTCTTGTAAGACTTCTTTACTAATTAAATTTATTATTAATCATTTTCTTTAACTTCAACACTTGTATTTAAAACTGCATCCTCTTTACCTTGTTCACTTTCTTCTTGTTTTTTAACTGCATCTATAATCATAATAAACTTAACTTCACCCTCATCACCATCATTTAACATAGTAAAATTATTATATTCTTTTGATAATTCAGTTAATTTTTCTGTTCTTTCTGCAATATCTCTTAAGTCTCCGTTTATATAATTACAAATCTTTTTAATACCTTGTTCATTAAATGTTTGAATTCCTTCAGCTAAAGTTGTTGCTCCATCTGATAATGTTTTTGCACCTTCTGTTAATTGTCCGTTTGCCGTTGTTAATTGTTGTGTACTTGTGTCTAATGTTTGAATTCCAGATTTTAATGCTGTTGAACCTTTACTTAGTTTGTTTGCTCCTGCTGATAATGTTTTTGTTCCACTTACTAAAGATTTTGAACCTGCTGATAATTGATTTAATGCATCTGGTAATTTTTTAGATGCTGTATTTAATTGTCCTAATCCTGCATTTACTTGTGTCATTGCATTTCTTAGTGTTGTCATTCCTTTTGTTACTGTTGTTAAAGATTCTTTGCTACTTGAAACTTTTTTAGCTAATTCTTGTTTTTGTGTATCTGCTCCTGCTTTGTATTGATTGTATTTAGCTATTATTTCTTCATTTGCTTTTATTTGTTTTTCTAAATTTTCAATCATTGTTTTGTTTGCTGCTTTTGATTCTTCTGTTGCACCTAATGCTTGTTGTACAGCTTTTAATGTTTTGTTATTTGCTGTTAAAGCTTTTATTGTTCCTTGGCTTGTTGCTGATAAGTTTTCTAATGCTTTATTTAATCCCTCATTTGATGTTTGTAATGACTCTACTATTGTGTTTACTCCTGTTACTAAACCTGGTGTTGTTTTTCCGTTTGCTTGTGTGTCATTTAATCCATTTAATACTTGTGTGCTTCCTGCATATAATGCTTCTATGCTATCTGGCATACTTGTTAATTGTGAACTTAATTCTCCAATTCCAGCATTTAATTGTTCAGCACCATTTTTAAGTGATGTACTTCCTTGGTTGATTGTTGTTATTCCTGTGTCTATTTGTGAATAGTTTGAGTTTACACTGCTTACTCCTTTAGATACTTGGTTCATTGCGTTGTTAAATTCTTGACTTTTTTCTGAATAAGTTTCAGCTCCATCTTTTAATGTGTTTGATCCTTCTTGAATTTGATTCATTGAGCTTTGTAATGTATTTACTTGTGCATATATTTCATCTAGTTTATCAAATGCATTTATGTCTTCTTCTTCTAAAACTTTTGGTGTAACATATGAGAATATACCATTTGTTTCAAAATCTGTTGCATCCATTGTTATTTCTATATTGCTTGGTATTTCAACTTCATTTGCTGAAACTCCTAAGCTTTCTTGTAATCCTGGCATTGCCATACCAATAACTGTTGTTTTTGTTCCATCATCAATTACTTTTCCATTTGATATTGTAATGTTTTGATTGTTTTCATTTTTTACTATTGTTCCAGCAACTACTACAAATGGAACATACATTTTTACTTTTTTTCCATTTACTGTAACTGTTCTTTCTTCTTTGTTTGTGTATTGTAATGTTATTTTTACTTTTCCTGATTTTCCAGCTATTTCGTTTGCTGAAAGTTCTTTTCCATCTAATTCATATTTTACTTTACATTCTATTGGTAAGTCTTTTTGACTTTCTCCTTGATAATATATGTCGTTTTTATTTGCATTCCAAGTGAATGTACTTCCATCTTGTGTGAAAGTTTCATCTCCACTTGTGTTTTTTACATTCAATAAGTCTGATAAATCTTTTATTAATTCTTCATTTTCTGTATTTTCAATATGTGTACTTACTATTGTTTTGTAATTGCTTCCTGAAGCATCTAATTTTGAATATACTGTTTCGTCTTTTGTATATGCAAAAACTGGTAAAGTATATCCAACCATTGAGCATAATAATGTTCCAGATACTATTTTTGAAATAACTTTGTTATTCATTTTTTATTCCACCTTTCTTTATTTTAAATTCTTCATTCCAACTGTTGTTTTGCATATTATTTTGTCAAATAACATTAAGAATGCTGGTAATGCCATTATTACCGTAAACATACTTATTATTGCACCTCTAGACATTAGTGTACATAGTGAAGCTATCATTCCTATTTTTGAAACTACTCCAACTCCAAATGTTGCTCCAAAGAAACATAGTCCACTTACTATAATTGAGCTTATTGATGTTCCTAATGCTTCTGATATTGCTTCTTTTTTGTCTTTTCCTTCTTTTCTTAAGTTTATATATTTTGTTGTTATTAATATTGCATAATCTATTGTTGCTCCTAATTGAATTGTTCCTATTACTATTGATGCTATAAATGGTAATGTTGTATTTGTATATGTTGATATTCCCATATTTAAGAATATTGCAAATTCTATTACTGCCATTAATATTACTGGTAATGAAATTGATTTTAATACAAATATCATTATTACAAATATTACTGCTATTGATACACTATTTACACTATTGAAGTCATGGTCACTTATTTCTACTAAGTCTTTCATTAGTGGTCCTTCTCCTGCTAGTAATGCATCATTGTCGTATTCTTTTATTATTGTATTTATTTTATCTACTTGTTCATTTAATTCATCTGTTGCTAGTTCATAGTCTGAGCTAATTACAACTAGTTGGTATTTATCATTTTGAAGTACATTTCTTATACTTTCTGGTATTACTTCTTCTGGAATTCCATTATCTGCAAGTGTTGAATAACCTAATGCAAATTCAACTCCATCTAAGTCTTCTATTTTATCTAACATTTCATTTACTTTGTAGCTTGGTACATCTTTATCTATTAACGCAAGTTCTGTTGATACCATGTTGAATTTTTCTTCTAGTGTATTTGTTGCTTCTATACTTGGTAATGTTTGTGGTAATGTTTTATTTAAATCATAATAAACACTTATATTTGAATATCCATAAATTGCTACTGGTAATATTATTAGGAATGCTACTATAATTGCTTTATAATGTTTTATATTGAAGTTTTTTAATTTTTCAAATCTTGGTAAGATTTCTTTATGTTTTGTTTTTTCTATTGCTTTGTCAAATATTAAAAGCATTGCTGGTAATACAGTTACAACTGAAACAACTCCTAAGAATACTCCTTTTGCCATTACTATTCCTATATCTTTTCCTAGTGTTAAGTTCATACTACATAATGCTAAGAATCCTGCTATTGTTGTTAGTGAACTTCCTACTACTGATACTAAGGTTTTTGATATTGCATGTGCCATTGCTTCATCATTGTCTTTGTAATTTTCTTTTTCTGCTTTATAACTATGATATAAGAATATTGCAAAGTCCATTGTTACACCTAATTGTAAAACAGCACTTATTGCTTTTGTTATATAAGATATTTCTCCTAAGAATATGTTTGAACCCATATTATAAAGAATTGCAATTCCTATACTTGCTAAAAGAAATACTGGTGCTAGATATGAGTCTAATGCAAATTGTAAAACTATCATACATAATACAACTGCTATGACTACATATGTTACTATCTCTGAATTTGCTATGTCTTTTGTATCTAATACTAATGCTGACATTCCACTTATTTTACATTGTTTGTCTGCTATTTTTCTTAGTTGTTCTATTGATTCTAGTGTTTTGTCTGATGATATTCCTTCTTTGAATGTTACTAAAATTGCTGTATCTCCATCTTTGTATGCTATATCTTTTATATTATCTGGTAACATTTCCACTGGAACATTTGACCCTAATAAATCTGCTACACTTACTACTTTTTCTACATTGTCTAATTGTTTGAATTTGTCCTCTAATTTTTGTATATCTTTTGTACTCATGTTTTCTGTAATTACAATTGAGTATGAACCCATATTAAATTCGTTTGTTAATATGTTTTCACCTTGAACTGTATCTACATTGTCTGGCAAATATGCCAATATGTCATAATTAATTCTTGTTGCTTTCATTCCTATTACTGATGGAATTAAAAGTAATAATGCTATTGCAAGTATTATCTTTTTGTGCTTGCATATTTTCTCTGCTATTTTTAACATTTTTTCTCTCCCTTCCTTTTTCAGTCATAAATTATTTTTATGACCATTAGTCACTTTTTATATAATACTACTTTTGTGACCGTTGGTCAATACTTTTTGCAAAATTTATTAAATTTCTTGACCAAAAGTCAATTTTGTGCAATAATAATATTATGCGGGGTGTAATAATATATGAAAAATGATAAAGAAGAAAAAGAAAATAGATTATTAAATACAGCATTTAGATTATTTACTGAAAAAGGAATAAAAGAAACCTCTATTCAAGAAATTGTTGATAATGCTAGTGTAGCAAAAGGAACTTTTTATTTATATTTTAGAGATAAATATGAAATTAGAGATATTTTAATTGTAAAAAAATCTCAAAAATTATTTGAGGACAGTTTGAAGTCTCTTAGAAAAAATTATATATCAGATTTTTCTGATAGTATTATTTATATTATTAATTATGTAATTGATGAATTAACTAAAAATCCTCTTTTATTAAAATTTATTTCGAAGAATTTATCTTGGGGTGTTTATAATAAAGCGGTTTTAAATATATATGATAAAACGGGGCATAATACTAATAATGAACTTACTCTTCACGACTTATTTTTAAATGGTATTAGGGAAAATAATATAAAGCTTTCAAACCCAGACGTAACTTTATTTATGATTATAGAGTTAGTTGGTTCTACTTGCTTTAATTCAATTCTTTATAAAGAGCCTTTACCTATTGAAGAGTATAAGCCTTATTTATATAAAACAATACGAAATTTAATAAAATCAGAAGAATGATATTTATTGTGGAAAGTACGAAATTTGTATATTTTGTGCTTCTTCTTTTCTTATTGCTATTATACTTCCACGAACAAAAAAAGCTCTTGGATCTTTTGATGGGCTTACTAAAACTGGAACAATCTTTGTCCCTTTTACAAGTCCTAAATCCAATAGCCTTCTTTTTATATTTCCTATACATTCTATATTCTCTATTTTCCCATATTCATTTAATGGTAATTTATCTAATGTTGTTATTGTTTCCATTTTAATCCTCCAAAATACAATTCTTTATTATATTATATTTTGTCGAATTCTAAATGTTACTGTTCTCGCTTATGTTCTCTTGTGTAAATCTGTGCATTTGCATTCATTTTTTTTTCTACATTTTCTATTATTTGCTCTTTAGATAATTTATTTGTATTCTCCTTTAGTTCTCTTAATAGCTTTTCTCTTACTTCTTTTTCTGTAAAGATTTCATTTATTGATTTTTCTCCATCTTCATTCTCATACCCCAATATTTGCTCTACATATTTTTCAATATCATCATGTTCATGTGTTTCCGTGTTATCTTTTCCATCAAAATCCTTTACATCTTTTGGATTACATCCATTTTCTGTATGTTCTTCAATTTCATCTTGCACTTTATCATTTTGGTAAACCCCTTGATTTCTGTTAAATACTCTTCTTGTTTCTACTGGAATTCTTTGAGTTCTTGATGTTTCTATTTGAATACCAACATTTTCATTTTCTTCTTTTGTTTTTTGATATAAGAACATATTTACATTTCCCATATCATTTTCACACCCAATACTTGCCCCATTTGATTTTCTTGTATATACAGATTGGTCTTTGTTATCTCTTGTTGCTGTACTATCTGCTCTTACTTTTGTTTGTTCTCTACTTGCATTATTACCAACTGTTTTGTCCATTTCAAATTCATCATTTAAAACCTTTGCAGTTCCATCATTTTTCATTCCTACCAAAGAATAGGTTGTATTATTTATTTTTTCCTTTGATTTTTTTGAAATATCTTTAATATTATCTGAATATATTACAAATATACTATCATATTCTTTCAAATCAAGTCTTTGTGCTAAATTTTCTTTTCCATCAACTTTTGTATTTAAATCTACTTTTTGAATTCCATTTACTTTTACTTTTTCAGCTTGTTTATCTGTTAAACTATTTTCTTCTTTTTTATTTTCTTCTTTTTCTTCATTTAACTCTTCAAGTTCTTCTTCAGACATCTTATTTAATTCTGTTTGAACCTCTTCCGGTTTTATTTCTTTACCTAAATATGCTGATAAAACTTCTGCTAATTCTTTATTTTGTAAATTATTTAAAGAATATTCATTTAGCTCTTTATCTGAAACTTTTTCTAATAAGTCATTTACTGCTTGCATTTTATCTGGTTCAGAATTTGCAAAATTTGATTGATAAATGACATCATTATTTTCTAATCCACCACCTATGCATTTATCTCCTAAATAATAATTTTTTTGTTCTGTTATTCTTTCTTTTCCATTTTCATCAATTTCTTTAATTTGTTTCTCCACTATGAAAACAGCATCAGAAATATCTTTTCCATTTACTTTGTCTTTCCAAGTGGCTTTTCCTACATATTTTATATCTTTAATTTCTACTTTTTTATTTTCTGTATTTTGTTCAGCTATTTCATTTTCTAAAGTATCTTTAAAACTTTGTTCTATATTTAAAATTTCTTTTTCTTTTTTATTCATAATAGCACTTCCTATCTATTAATTATTACATATTAATTGTACCCTATTACTTAATAACTGTCAAATTTTCCAAGTCAATTTTAAACTATTGACACATATTATATAATAGTTTAAAATATAATTATTAGATAGATTTTAGGGAGTTTAGATGGAAAGTTTATTACAAAAAATTTATAGTAATGATGAATTTATTCAAATGATAGATGACTTATTAAATAATGACACAGTAAAACAAATGAAAAACTTTAGGCAACATTATGAAACTAGCTGTTTTGACCATTGCCTAATAGCTTCATATTACTGTTATTTATATGGAAAAAAATTTAATTTAGATTATGTTTCTTGTGCTAGAGCAGCAATGCTACATGATTTATTTTTATATGATTGGAGAAAAAAACAAGATGATAGAAAAGGGCTTCATGCTTTTACTCATCCAAAAACTGCATATAAAAATGCTTCTAAATTATTTGCTTTAAATGAAAAAGAAAAAGATATTATTTTAAAACATATGTGGCCAGTTACTATTGCTTTACCTAAGTATAAAGAAAGTTATTTATTAACTTTAATAGATAAATACTGTGCTTTAAATGAATCTTATCAAGAAATTTATAATAGATTTTGTCAAAAGAAATTATTTAGATATGCTTATGTTTTTTTATGTGTATTATTTATAAGGCTATAACCAATAATTGATTATAGCCTTATTTTTATTATTTTTTTAATTCTTTATATCTTTTAATTTTCATAGTAGATGTTTTTTCAAATTCGCCATCTTTAATTTCAAGAGCTTTTACTGCTTTATAAGAATTTAATTTTTTATTTTCTTCTTTTATTTTTTTCCAAATTATATCATATATTTCTTGGTCTGAAATATCTCCATATAATTCTTTTATTTTTTCTTTATCTGGAATTACTCTTGCTGTTATAATTAATTCTTCAGCTTCTTTTCTACTATTGTTTTCTGGCTCTTTTCCATATACCATTACTTCTTTTATTTCATCAAGTTTTTCTAATAGCATTTCTATTTCTTCTGGATATATGTTTTTTCCGTTTTGTGTTACTATAACATTTTTACTTCTTCCTGTTATGAATATAAATCCATCTTTATCTATGTAACCAATATCTCCTGAACGGAAATAACCGTCTGCATCTATTACTTTTTTTGTTTCTTCTTCATCTTCATAGTAACCCATCATTAAAGTTGGTGATTTTATTAATATATCTCCTTCTCCATTTTCATTTGGATTTTCTACTTTTATGTCAGCTTGAACAATTGCTTTTCCTGCTGAACCTACTGATGTTTTATATTCTGGTGTAAGTGCTGCAATTGGAGCTGTTTCTGTTAATCCATAACCTTGTAAGAATGTTATTCCTATTCCTTCTAACCATTCTCCAACTTTTTTGTCAATTGGTGCTGCTGCTGATACTATTATTCTTAATCTTCCACCTAAGTTTTCATATATTTCTTTAAATACTTTTCTTTTTATATCGATTCCTGTTGTTTTTAATGCATTTGTTATTCCAATCATTGAATTAACCATTTTATCTTTTTTGCTTTTTACAATTTTTTCATTTATTTTCTTGTATAAACTTTCTACTAATAGAGGAACTGTTAAAATTGCTGTTGGATGTGCTTCTTGTAAATTTGGTACTATATATCTTAAACCTTCACATATTGCTACTGCTGAACCAGTTGATATTGGTAACAAAAAGCCTATTGTTGATTCATAACAATGATGTAATGGTAATACTGAAAATAACATATCATTTGGATACAATTTAACATATGCTGATACAGCATTTATATTTTCTGCTAAATTTCTATTATTTAACATAACTCCTTTTGCATTTGATGTAGTTCCTGATGTAAAGAATAATATTCTAAATTCTTCTGGATCTATTTCTATTTCAGCGAAACTATTATTTCCTGTTTTTATAATATTTTTTCCTAAACTTATTAAAGCATTAATTCCTACATCTTTACCTTCTAATGGTTTATCTGATTTCATCTCTATAAAATATTCGACTTCTGGAATATTTTCTTTTACTTTTTTGATGTCTTCTGCTTTTTTAGGAGAATATATAACTGCACTTGCTCTTGATCTTCTTATAATATTTTCTAATTCATTTTCTGGTAATTCTCTATCTGTTGGTACAGCAATACCAACTCCGCATAGTATTGCCATATAAGACACATACCATCCGTATTGTGTTTCTCCAACAATTACAACTCTTTTATCTTTTAAATTTAATACACTTGTTAAAGCTGTTCCTAAACCAAAAACATCTTCTTTAAATTCTTTATATGTTGTTATTTTATATGGTGTTTTATGGTCAGGTTTTTCTAATATACAATCTTCTTCAGGGTATTTTTCAACTGAATTCAAGAAAAATTCTTTTACTGTTTTATAATGTGTCATATCCTCATATGGTGTATTTCTTTTTTCTTTTGAATTCTTTCTTTGTATTTTTTCATAATCAATATTATTTAATTCTTCTTCTACATTCATTTTCATGTTTTTAAATTTAATCTTTGGCATTTTAAAATCAATAATACTCATTTTGTTTACCTCTCTTTTATTAACTTTCTCATATTATATATAAATTCATAAAATTTTTCAAGTACATTTTATACTATTTGGTCAGTTTTCGTTATTAGCCGGTAATTTACGGTAACAGAAGGAGGTAATATGTTAAAAAAGAACGGGAAAACCCGCTCTTTTTACTCTATTTTACTTCTTTTGAAGTTTTTTTATATAATACATAACTAAATGTTCCAACTATTGCAATAACAACTATTGCTATTACTCCACCTTGTTCAATTCCAGTTTTTGGTAATGTTGTCTTTTTTGTAACAGTATTATCTTTTAAAGTTGTATTTTGTTTCGTAGTATTAGTAGTGGTGTTTGTAGTTGTTGTTGTATTACTAATTGTATTTTCATTTTTGCTTATTGCATCTGAATCTGCATTAATTGTTACAGAAGCATTGTTTACATTTATATCTCCTGTACCACCATCTTGAACTCTACCACCAGATACTACAATGTCTTTTAATGTTACTGTTGTTGATTTAACACTAAGAGTTGATTTTACTTTTAATGTTATTGTTAATACTGTTTCACCTTTTGTAACTTTTGAATTTTTTACTGCTGTTAACATATTTGTTGATGAAGCATATGTTGGTGTCCAACTATTACTTGCAATTAAGTTTGATGTTTCTACTGTTTCAAAAACATTTTTGTCGTAGTTTAATTCTGCTGTAATTGTATCGATACCATTTCCAGCATCAATATTTCCTAAACTCATTGTTACTGTTACAGTATCACCTGCCTTTAATTTTGAGTTACTTGATAATGTCATTCCTACTGAAGCTGCATTTGATATTGTAGAAATTACTACTATTAATGCCATAATGCTTACTGTTAATAATGTTTTTAATTTTGTTTTCATCACGTGTTTCTCCTTTCATTATTTATATTTTAAAGTTAAAAATTTAAAATCTTATTCATTTGTTTTTTTGTCTAAGCTCTTATCATATGTTAATTTTATATTTTTTAATATTGTATTATTTATTGTTGATAAATCTGTTGCTGTTAATTTCTGATTATCATCTAAATCTGCTGCTTTAAATTCAAGCTCTCCTAATTTAGTATCTTTTAGTATTGCTTGATTTAATGTTGATAAATCTACTGCTGATACTTTTCCATCTCCATCTAAGTCTCCCATTACAATTGCTGTTAATTGAATTTGTTGTTCATATCTAGTAACTTTTATCTTCATTCCTGTTCCTACAATTTCATCTTCTGTTATTTCTTTTCCATTTTTATCTATAACAGATATTATTCCGTTTGTATCACAATTTTCCATTAATTGTTTTAATGTTGTTTCTGGTTGTATTTTATCTAAATAGATATCTCCATCTTCATAATTGTCTATATCATTTTCTCCAACTTTATATTTTTCAGATTTTAGATATAATTTATCATCTTTCCATTGAGCATATAATATTATATTTTCCAATTTAGAAGTATCTATACTTTCTACTTTGTTTCCTCCAACTGCTTTATCATACCATCCTAGGAATTTAGACCCTTCTTTATCTTCTAGATTTTCTAATGTTATATTACTGTCTTTTATTGTGTAACTTGTTGGATTTTTAGAATTGTCGCAATCTCTAATATTATTGTATATTATTTTATATTGGATGATTGTTACTTCATATATTGCTGTAACAGTAGTATCACCTTGTATACTTTCAAGTGCATCTTGATTTTCCCAACTTTTGAATTTTGATTCATATCCTGGAATTATTTTTGTAGAAACCGGTGTTTTTCCTGAATATACTATTTTATTTCCATATTGAGCTAATGTTGTATAAAGTACACTTCCATCATCATTTTTAAATGTTACTGTGTATTTTTTTACACTCCAACTTGCTGTTAATGTTGTATTTTTTGTTATATTTACAATATCACTTGATTTTATAAGATTTCCATCTTCTGTATACCATCCATCAAAATCATATCCTTCTTTTGTTGGTGTTGGTAATTCTCCATATGCTTGTCCATATGTTACTTCCTTAGAATTTTGTTCAAGTATTACTCCATTTCCATCAAATGTTATAGTATATTTATTTGCCTCCCATTGTGCATATAATGTTGTATTACTTTCTGGCATATATGATGTTTCAACTTTTGTTCCACCATTTTCTTGTGTAAACCAACCTTTAAATGTGTATCCTTCTTTTGTTGGTATTGGTAATGTTACTTTATTTGAAGTATAGTTAGCTACTATTTCTCCATTTCCATTTCCAAATGTATACGTTGTGCCGGCTATTGTACCACTTCCTGTTTTTGTCCATCCATTAAAGCTTTTTGTTTGTACAACACTTGTTGTATTTTCACTATCATTTAATGTTACTGTATATCCTTTTGGTGCTATAGGATTTGATATTTCTCTTGTAGAATTATATGTTCCTACTACTGTTTGAATTTCAGAACTTTCATTCCATGTACCACCATTTGGATTTACTGTTAATGTATAGCTTTCTCCTTGCCATTTTGCTATTAATGTTATATTTTCTGTTATATTAACATTATCATTTTCAGATATTTTTGTTCCGTTACTTGTAAACCATCCATCGAATGTATATCCATCTTTTGTTGGTGTTGGTAATGTTCCATATTTTTCTCCATATGTTACTTCTTTTGTTGTTGTTGAATTTTGTCCTCCATCATTATTAAATGTTATTGTATATTTATTTGCTGTCCAATGAGAATATAATGTTATATCATTGTTTGGAGTATATGGAGAATTTACTTTATTTCCTCCTGTTGATTCTGTATACCAACCATTAAATGTATATCCATCTTTTGTTGGTGTTGGTAATGTTACAACATTTGCTGTATATTCGGCAGTTAATGTTCCATCCCCATTTCCAAATGTATATGTTGTGTTGTCTCTTATATTTCCACTTCCTGAATTTATCCATCTACTAAATGTTTTTGTTTGTACAATACTATTTGTTCTACCATTATCATTCAATGTAACTGTATAACCATTTGTTGCTGTTGGGTTTGCTATTGT
>ERZ824978.1069-NODE-1069-length-32638-cov-5.000890_pt1 | contig 32638 bp, 26 predicted proteins | sample MGYA00519860_ERZ824978 | MGnify/ENA primary metagenome ERZ824978 (study PRJEB31778, sample SAMEA3449184) | human gut metagenome | biome: human gut; feature: human-associated habitat; material: faeces | place: United Kingdom | collected 2010/2012 ... | reverse complement strand
GCTTTGCCCCTGGACCCTAGTCGCTTTTGTAAAAGCTCCGCAAAACTTCATTGGCCCTGCGGGGCTTGTATTCCGACAGCAACAGCCTCGTGTTACAGCGTCGCTGCCATGACGGCCTTAATGGTGTGCATCCGATTCTCCGCCTCATCGAACACGATGGATGCGGGGCCTTCAAACACCTCATCGGTGACTTCCATGGCGTCCCGCTGGAACCGTTCGCCCATCTCCTTGCCGATGGCGGTCTTATGGTCGTGGTAGGCGGGCAGGCAGTGCATGAATTTGGCCTGGGGGCCGGCGTTGTCCATCAGTTTCTGGTTCACCTGGTAGGGAGACAGGTCGTTCAGACGTTCCTCCCACACTTCCACCGGCTCGCCCATGGACACCCACACGTCGGTATAGATCACGTCTGCGCCCTTGGTGCCCTCGATGGGGTCTTCGGTGAAGGTCAGGGTGGCGCCGCTCTCATCGGCCAGCTTGCCGCAAATTTCCATCAGGTCGGCGGAGGGCCAATATTTCGCCGGGGCGCAGGCGGTGAAGTTGACGCCCATCTTGGCGCAGCCTACCATGAGGGAGTTGCCCATGTTATAGCGGGCGTCGCCCATGTAGACGAAGTTGATGCCCTTCAGGTGGCCGAAGTGCTCCTGGATGGTCAGGAAGTCGGCCAAGATCTGGGTGGGGTGGAACTCGTTGGTCAGGCCGTTCCACACAGGCACGCCGGCGTATTGTGCCAGCTCCTCTACGATGCTCTGACCGTAGCCACGGTACTCAATGCCATCGAACATTCGACCCAGAACCCGTGCGGTGTCGGCGATGGATTCCTTCTTGCCGATCTGGGAACCGGAGGGATCCAGGTAGGTGGCGTGCATCCCCAGGTCGTGGGCGGCCACCTCAAAGGAGCAGCGGGTGCGGGTGGAGGTTTTTTCGAAGATCAGGGCGATGTTCTTGCCACAAAAATCATCGTGGCGGATGCCCTGTTTTTTCTTCGCCTTCAACTCGGCGGCCAAGTCCAGCAGGGACTGAATCTCGTCCGGGGTGAAGTCCAACAGTTTCAAAAAGTTTCTGCCTTTCAGGTTCATCATTCCTAGCCTCCTGTCAACGTCTCAACGGGCAGTATCCCAGCGCCCGATGTCATAAACATAACGAATAATAGGGTTATTATACGCCCAACGGCAACCGTATGCAAGGGAATCGGTGGAAAACCGGAAATTTATGCAAATGGCTGAGGAGGGGAGAGGGCGGGGCAGGTGAACTTGACGAAAGGGGTCGATTGTGTTATAACCGAAAGAGCATTTTTGAAAAAATCTGAGGTGAGGAAAAAATGAGCACAGGGGTCGTTGCCACCCAAATGGCCATTATGTTTCTGTTCTTATTCATCGGCTACGGCTTGACCAAGCAGGGGCATTTCTCAGTGGACACCAGTCGAGATCTGTCCTTTGTCATCTCCAACATCTGCTGTCCCTCCATGCTCCTAGCGGGCATTTTCAATGCTCCGGCCATGACGGGATGGGAACTGTTGGAGGGTGGTATCGCTTCGGTGGTCATCTACATCATCCTGATCCTGATCGGGATGCTGATGGGGCCGCTGCTGCGTGTCCCCAAGCCGGAGCGGAAATTCTACCAGCTCATGACCATCTTCAACAATATGGGTTTCATCGGCTATCCGGTGGTCAATGCGGTCATCGGGCCGGAGGGGATGGGCTTTGCGGCGCTGTTCAACCTGGGCTTTAACCTGCTCCTCTTTACCTACGGCATCGTCCTGCTCCGGCAGGGGCAGGTTCGGGTGAACTGGAAGACCTTCCTCAACGCCGGCACCCTCTCCGCCCTCTTGGCCATCCTGCTGCTGCTGACCCGTTGGACGGTGCCCACGCCGGTGGTGAGCTGCCTGAGCTACATGGGCAATGCCATGACCTTCTTCGCCTCCGCCATCATCGGTCACAGTTTGGCGCGGACGTCCTGGAAGGTGGTGCTGGAGAACAAGAAGCTCTACCTGTTCGTGGCGCTGCGCTACTTGCTAGTACCCATCCTGCTGGGGCTGGCGCTGAAACGGGTGGTGAGCAACGAACTGCTGCTGAATGTGTTCGTGCTGCTGATGGCTATGCCGGCGGCCAATATGCCGCTGATGATGGCACAGGAGTACGACATGGAAACGGACACCCTGACGGGGGGCATCGTGCTGAGTACGGTGTGCTCCATCGTGACCATTACGGTTGTGGCGACCGTTGTGCGTATGCTATAATTCATTCGAAAAAACAGATTGCATTTTATTCCGTCACATGGTGACGGAACTCTGGGAGACAAATTTATTTATATTATAATGTAGGAGGTATCGAGATGGAATTTAAGATGGATCATCAGAATTTCAACGTGGCAGATCTGGACAAGTCCATTGCATTCTACCAGGAGGCTTTGGGGCTGCACGAGGTGCGTCGGAACGAGGCGGCGGACGGGTCCTACAAGATCGTCTACATGGGCAACGAGGTCTCCAACTTCCAGCTGGAGCTGACCTGGATGCGGGATCACCCCCAGAAGTACGACCTGGGCGAGTGCGAGTTCCACCTGGCCTTCCGAGTAGATGACTACCCCGCCGCCTACGAGAAGCACAGCAAGATGGGCTGTGTCTGCTACGGCAACGAGGCCATGGGGGTTTATTTTATCAATGATCCGGATGGGTATTGGTTGGAAATTTGCCCCTACAGAAATAGAAAGTGAGGAAAAAGACCTGGAACACTGCGTTCCAGGTCGTTTTTTATACAGAATAGAGTGGATTGAGATTCTTTTTGCGATATGCTAAAATAAAAGTAAATGAAGAAACGTTTTAGGAGGGAAAGGCACATGACGGACATACAGCAGAGGGAGGCGGCGAAGCAGTTTGCCTCTTATTGGAAAGAAAGAGGATATGAAAAGGGGGAAAGCCAATCGTTTTGGCTTTCCCTGCTTCGAGAGGTTTATGGAGTAGAGCACCCGGAACAGTTTATTTCGTTTGAAGAGCAGGTGCATCTAGATCACACTAGCTTTATGGATGGGTTTATTCCCTCAACAAAGGTGCTGATTGAGCAAAAAGGTTTGGGAAAAGACTTGAATAAGGCGATCAGACAGTCAGATGGAACCTATTTAAATCCGTTCCAACAGGCAAAACGTTATATTACGGAACTGCCTGTATCCAAACATCCGCGTTGGGTCGTCACTTGTAATTTTTCTGAATTTTATATATACGATATGGAACGCCCAGGCGGAGAACCGGAGAAACTGCTTTTGGCCAATCTGGAGAAAGAATATTATCGTTTGCAATTTTTGGTGGATAAGGGAAATGAACACTTGCAACGAGAAATGGAAGTTTCCATAGCAGCTGGTGAAATTGTGGGGTTGCTGTATGATGCGTTTTATAAGCAGTATGCAGATCCCAGTAGTGAGCGGGCATTAAAAAGCTTGAATATTCTATGCGTACGTTTGGTATTCTGCCTGTATGCGGAAGATGCAGGGATATTTGGACGGCATGGGATGTTTCATGACTATTTGGCAGAGCTTGAAGCGAGAAAAATGCGCCGGGCACTGATTGAGCTTTTTAAGGTTTTAGATACCCCTCCAGAGCAGCGTGACCCGTATCTGAAAGAGGATTTTCCAGAATTGGCAGCGTTTCCCTATGTCAACGGCGGCTTGTTCCAGGATGAGGAGATTGAAATTCCGCCGGTGACGGATGAGATTCGTGACTTGCTTTTATCCAAAGCTAGTGCTGAGTTTGACTGGTCTGAGATCAGTCCGACGATTTTCGGCGCTGTGTTTGAAAGTACGCTGAACCCAGAGACCCGGCGTTCGGGTGGAATGCATTATACATCCATCGAAAATATTCATAAGGTGATCGATCCGTTGTTTTTAGAGGAGCTGAAAGGGGAACTACGGCATATTTGTGAGATTGCAGTGGAGAAAGAGCGTAACCGGCAGCTACGAGGCTTCCAAAAGAAGCTGGCGTCCTTGCGCTTTTTGGATCCTGCCTGCGGCAGCGGCAATTTTTTGACGGAGACTTATATCAGCCTGCGCCGGTTGGAAAATGAGGTGCTCCGTGAGTTGGAATACGATCAGATTATGATCGGGGACGCAAAGAACAATCCCATAGAGGTGTCCATCGCCCAATTCTATGGAATTGAGATCAACGATTTTGCGGTGACAGTTGCGAAGACGGCGTTATGGATTGCGGAAAGCCAGATGATGAAGGAGACCGAAGCAATCGTCCTGATGCATCTTGACTTCCTTCCGTTAAAGACGAATGCCTCCATTGTAGAGGGAAATGCCTTGCGCCTGGACTGGGAGAGCGTGGTGCCGAAGGGGAAGTTGTCTTATATTATGGGGAATCCGCCGTTTCTTGGTGCTCGACTGATGAGTAAAAATCAAAAAGCGGATGTGAACAATATTTTTGCTGGGTGGAAAAATGCTGGAAATCTCGACTATGTTTGCTGTTGGTATAAAAAATGCACTGATATGATGGCTGGCACAGCGATTCGCAGTGCATTGGTATCTACGAACTCCGTTTCCCAGGGCGAAAGCGTTGCGAATCTGTGGAAGCCGCTTTTTGACACAGGGGTACATATTGACTTTGCGCACCGTACATTCCGTTGGGACAGTGAGGCAAAAATAAAAGCTCATGTGCATTGCGTCATCATAGGATTTAGTGTTTCACCTAATGCAAAGGCGAGGTTGCTCTTTACGGATGGAAGGTATCAAGAAGTATCTAATATCAATGGCTATCTTCTGAATGCGGAGAATGTGTTTATCGAAAGCAGAAATAAACCAATTTGTGATGTCCCAGAGATTGGAATCGGCAATAAGCCGATTGACGGGGGCTTTTATCTATTTGAAAAAGATGCAATGGAAGAATTTATAAAAAAAGAGCCTGCATCAAAGAAGTATTTCCGTCCTTGGTATGGTGCAAGAGAATTTATAAACTGCAAACCTCGCTATTGTTTGTGGTTGGGGGAATGTTCGCCTGCGGAGCTGCGTAAAATGCCCCTATGCAGGGAGCGTGTTGCACAAGTAAGAGAATACCGACTTGCTAGCCCGAGTGCTGGAACAATAAAACTTGCGGATAAGCCGACTCGCTTTCACGTTGAGAATATGCCAAAAGGAAACTATATTGTTATTCCCGAGGTTTCCTCCCAAAGGCGTCGATATGTTCCTATGGGCTATATGAATAGTTCCGTTCTTTGTAGCAATAAAGTTAGGCTTATGCCAGACGCCAATCTGTACGAATTTGGAGTGTTAGAATCAAATGTACATATGGCGTGGATGCGGGCTGTATGTGGTCGATTAAAGAGTGATTATGATTACTCTATAAAAATAGTCTACAACAACTTCCCCTGGCCGGAACCGACAGATGCGCAAAAGGAAAAGATCACCCAGACTGCGCGGGGGATTTTGGATGCCCGTGCGCTTTATCCGGACAGCAGCCTTGCAGATTTGTATGATGAGGTCACCATGCCGCCAGAATTGCGCAGGGCACACCAAAACAACGACCGAGCGGTGATGCAAGCATATGGTATGCCGATCAAGGGAACAACAGAGAGTATTTGCGTAGCTGAGCTGATGAAACGGTATCAGGAGCTGACAAGCAAAAAATAGTATCGCGAAAAAGACCGGAAGCTATGCTTCCGGTCTTTTCCGTTATGCGGTTGTTTGGACGCTCACACCTTCAACAGATCGCTATCATCGTCCAGCTCCGCTTCGTCGAATTCGACCACCAGCGGTTTTTTCCGGTACAGGATGTCGTACATGACCGGAACGATGAAAAGGGTCATGAAGGTGGCGTAGAGGAGGCCGCCGGCCACCACAATGGCCATGCCGCGGCTGGCGCCGGCCATGGTGTCCTGGCTGAAAACTAGGGTACACATGGACAAAATCGTGGTCAGCGCCGTCATGAGGATGGGGCGCATACGGGTCTTGCCTGTGATGAGCAGCGCTTCCCGCTTCTCAAAGCCCGCAATGCGCAGCTGATTGACGTAGTCCACGAACACGATGCCATTGTTGACCACGGTGCCCATGAGCACCAGGAAGCCAATGAGGCTCATGATGGACAGCTGTTCCTGGCCGATGAGCAGGCCGATGAGGCCGCCGGTGAAGGCCAGAGGGACGGTAAAGAGGATGATGAAGGGGCTGAGCAGGCTCTGGAACTGAGCCACCATGACCAGGTAGATGAACAGCAGACCCAATGCCAGCATCTTGACCATCTGCTCCAACATATCACGGGTGTTCTCCGTTTCACCGCTGATCTCGGCGCTGTAGCCCTGGGGCATCTCGTACTCGTCCAGGAGCTTCTGCACCTGATCGGACAGCTTGGTGGTGTTATAGCCGTCCTTGGTGTCCGCTTTCACCTGGATCATGCGGGTGTTGTTTTCACGGGAAATGGTGGCCACGCCGCGGGTCTCCTTCACCTTGGCGAAGTCCTTCAGCTTATATTTCTTGGTCACCGACTTGCCTTCATCGTCCGTGGTGTTGGACTCCAATTCCAGGTTCATCAGGTTTTCACGGGTCAGCTTGTCCTCCTCATCCAGGATGTCCACCTGCATCTCCTGTCCGTCTATGGTCACGGTGGCGGCCTTTTTCTCGGTGGTCAGACCGGCGGAGATGGCAGAGTAGATCTGCGCCACGGTGAGGTTTTTCCGCATGGCCTTGTCCTTGTCGATGACCAGACGGAGGACATCGTCGCCCTTTTCCTGGCCGTTGGTGATGTTTTCAAAGCCTTCCACCTGACCGATGAGTTTCTCAATGTCCTGGCTCACCTCCATGAGCTTGTCCAGGTCATTGCCGTACACGTCCACTTCCAGGCCGCTGCCCATCAGGGTGGACATATCCCCCATGGCGGAGGCGGAAACGGTCAGGTCACAGCCCAGCTTCTTGCCCACTGCTTCCAGGCCGTCGCAGATGGCGTCCACCTGCTCCTCCTTGGTAACCGTCTCGTCTGGGAGGATCATGAACTGATAGGTGGTGAAGTCCTGCTGGGTGCCCATGGAGCTGGTCATGATGGACGCACCGCCGCCAGCCAGGACGCCTACCTTGTCCACATGGTTCACCTTCAGCATGGCGTCCATCACTTCGTCTGCCTTCTTGTAGGCGTCCTGCTCCTTGATGTCATCATCCAGCTTCATGCTCACCGTGATCTGGTCGGCGCCGATGTCCGGAATCATGACCACGCCCATCCGGATGACCTCTACCACAGAGAAGGCCAGCAGCAGGATGGACACCAGCAGGGGCACGAGCTTCACCCGCAGGCAGAAGGACAGCACCTTTTCATAGAGACGCAGCAGGGCGTCAAAGAACCGGTGAGAGCGCTCCTTGGTCTTGCGCAGCATCACCGAGCTCATGGTGGGCACCACGGTCAGGGAGACCAGCAGGGAGGCCACCAGGGCGTAGGTGATGGTCATGGCGAAGGGGAGCATGAGCTGACGGGTGTAGCCGGTGGTGAAGATCATGGGCAGAAAGACGCAGACGGTGGTGAGGGTGGACGCCAAGATAGGCCCCTGCACCTGCCGTGCGCCCTGCACCGAAGCGCGTGCCGGATCGATGCCCCGCCCTCGGAGACGGTAAATGTTCTCAATGACCACGATGGAGTTATCCACCAGCATACCGATGCCCAGAGCCAAACCGGCCAGAGACATGATGTTTAGGGTGATGCCGCTGAAATACATCATCAGGGCGGCCACCAGCACGCTGAAGGGAATGGAGAAGGCCACCACCAGAGTGGGCTTCACGTTCTTCAGGAAGGCGGCCAGCACCAAAATCGCCAGGGCTGCGCCCCAGAGCATACTGCTGAAGATGTTGTCGATAAACTGTTTGATGTAGTCGCCCTGGTCGCTGAGCATGGTGAAATCCAGGCCGTCATACTCCTTTTCCAGGTCGGCGATGGCCTTGTTGCAGGTTTTGGATACATCGCTGGTGCCGGCGGTGCTGGCCTTGAAGATGGACAGCACAATAGCGTCCTGGCCGTTGACCTTGGCGTAAGTCTCCCCAGCGTTGTCCACCACCGTCACCTTGGCCACGTCCCCCAGACGCACGTCCCCAATGCCGTCCACATGGCACAGGAGCATCTTTTCCAGATCCTTGGTGCTGTCAAAGGCGGAGCCCACCTTTAAGAGCCACTGATGGTCGCTCTTGTCGTCCACATATCCGGCGGGCATCTCGAAGTTCTGGGCGTAGATGAGGGAGGACAGGGTGTCCATGCTCAAAAGGGAATTGAGGTTGGCGTTTTTCAGGGCTTCTTCCCGGGAGGTCTGATAGGTTTTCTCCGCCTCCGCCAGCTTGTCCTGGGCGCTCTGGAGCTGTGCGGCGCCGCTGCCGAAGCCGGCGGCAGCCTGGATCTTGGCGGACTCGATGTCGGCGTAGTTTTTGCCCTTCATGGCCTTCTTATACTGATCCAAAATGCCCTCGGTCACCTGGATCTGCACTTGCAGGGAGGTGATCTGGCTGTCAAAGCTGTCGGCGGATTTCTTGGCCTGCTGGAGCCCCTTTGCCGTGTGCTCCAGGGTCTCGGCAGAGGTCTGGATGCTGCCCACGGTGGTGTTGCCCTGGGCGATGAGCTGGTCGATGGCGGCCACAGTCTCCTCGTCCAGACCGGCCACTTCGGCGGCGGCCTTCAAATCCTCCAGGGGCATACTGTCCTCCATGCCGGCGTTGTGGAGGGTGCGGTAGAGCTGGCTGAGCTGCTTGGAGGATGCCATCATGGTATTCACCGTGTCGTCCACCTCATCCAGCTTCACGCCGTTGTCTGCCAGCTGGTCTACAATGGCCTGCCGCGCCTGCTGGAGGGCGCTCAGGCTGGCCTGCTGGTTGGTCAGCTGAGTCTCATAGGAGGACATCTGATCAGTGGCCTGGGATGCCTGTCCCAGCTGGCCGCTGGTGCTCTCCTGCTTGGCTTCCAGCTGCGCCTGCGCCTTGTCCAGCTTGCCCTTGGCGCTGTTCAATTCTTTCTTCGCCTTATCCAGCTTGCTGCTGACCTTCACCAGCAGCTTGTCATTGAGCTCGTCGATCTTAGATTGGTCTAAGCGCACCTCTACCGTCTGTTCCACCAGCCCCATGGTGCTGACGCTGGCCACGCCGTCCAGGCGTTCCAGACGGGGCAGGAGGGTGTCGGAGACGAAGTCGGACAGCTCGTAGATATCCTTGCCCTCGTAGTTCACCGAGGTATACATGGTGGCCACCATATCAATGGACAGCTCCATCACGTTGGAGGCCCCGCAGGTGTCCGGCAGGGATTCTTTCACCTGGTTCAGGGCGGTGTTGACCTTGACCATGGTGGAGTCCATATTGGTGCCATCGGCGAATTCCAGCAGGACGATGCTCACATTCTCTCGGCTGGAGCTGGTGACCTTGGTGACGCCGGTGACGGTGCCCAGGGCAGACTCCAATGGCTTGGTCACATCGTTCTCCACCTTTTCGGGGCTGGCCCCTGGGTCAGTGGTGACGACCATCATGTAGGGCAGGTCAATCTCCGGCAGCAGGTCAGTGGTCATCTTGGTCAGGCTGACTGCACTGAGGGTCAGCACGATGATCACCGCTACCAGGACGGTAAAAGGTTTTTTCACACAAAATTTTGACATAGTTTTGTTCTGTTTCCTCCAGAATGTGTGGGTGTGGGCGGCGCTACAGCTTCTTTAAGACCAGCCGGATCTGCTCCAGCAGCTTCTGTTCCAGATGCTCCATCTGACCGATCTCCTCCGGCGTGAATCCGCTCATCAGCTCCTGTAAGAGTGTGTCACGGGCGCTCTGTCCCTTCCGCACCAAAGCGCGGGCAGAGGGGCGGAGGGAGAGGTGTACTTTGCGCCGGTCGGCCTGGTCTGGCTCTCGACCGACCAGACCCTTCTGCACCAGGTGCTCCACTGCGGTGGACACGTTGGACTTGGCTAAGAGCAGGTTGTCGGCAATGTCCCGACAGGTGTCGCAGGCAGGACTTTCCGCCAGGAAGAGGATGATGCCGATCTCGATCATGGTCAGATCAAACTCCTCAATGATCGGCTCCATACTCTTGCTGCACAGCTGCTTCACGCTTTGCGCCCACACCAGCATAGTGTGTTCCAATGGCTGGGTGCCTCCTTTCTAAATGATGTTACGAGTTAGGAGAGATAGTTCTTATCTATAACCATTATAAAGAGAACGGGTTAGATGTCAAGGGGAAGTTTGTGAACAATGAAATGGCAAGGCGCAAGGCGCCCAAAACAGCACCGGAACGGTGGAGGATGCGGGTCGCTTGCCTGTCACAATGGGCGTGATGGGCGAGCATTGTCCTTGCGCAATGTCCCCAAATCAGGTACACTAGGAGGAAATGAAACTCGTGTCGTGGGGCTCTGCGTTCCAAGGAGGGAAAGAGATATGAAAACATTATATTTACAGTGTACCTCTGGTTGTTCCGGCGATATGCTTTTGGGAGCGCTGTTGGAGCTGCTGCCAGACCGTTCCGCCTGGCTGGCACGGTTCGCCCAGGCGGGCATTCCACGGGTGCGCCTAGCGGCGGAAGCCTGTGAGAGGTGCGGCATCCGTGCCGTTCAACTGTCCGTTCAGATTGATGGGCAGCTGGAAGAAGAAGCGCTCCCGAATGGGGACGAGGCCCATCATTGCCTAGGGGATGTGCGGGAACTGATCGCCTCGCTAGACATCCCAAAGAGGGTGCGGGAGAATGCGTTGGAGGTATACACGTTGCTGGCGCAGGCGGAGGGTCAGGTACACGGCCAGCCGGTGGAGCAGGTGCATTTCCATGAGGTGGGCAGCCTGGACGCCGTGGCGGACATCGTGGGCGTGTGCTGGTTGCTGGAGGAATTGCAGGCGGAGCGGATTTTGGCGTCTCCGGTGGCGGCCGGTTCCGGCACGGTGCGCTGCGCTCACGGCACCCTGCCCGTGCCCGCTCCGGCCACGGCGGAGCTGCTGCGGGGCATCCCCTGGTACAGTGGCGCCATCCAAAGCGAGCTGTGTACCCCAACCGGCGCGGCGCTGCTGAAGCATTTCGTCCAGTCCTTCGGCGGGATGCCCGCCATGACGGTGGAGCACATGGGCGTGGGAGCCGGACACAAGGACTTTCCCCAATGCCCCAACATCCTCCGTGCGTTCCTGGGCGAGGACAGCGCCCACACCGACGCCCTGCCCCAGGCCATGGAGCTGTGCTGCAACCTGGACGACATGACCGGAGAGGATCTGGGCTACGCCCTGGAACGGCTGTGGGAGGCACAGCCTCTTGATGTGTGGACGGTGGCGGCGCAGATGAAGAAGAACCGGACTGGGGTGGTGCTCCATGTCCTCTGCCGGCCGGAGGAACAGAGCCGTTTCGCCCGTCTCCTTCTGACCCACACCACCACCGCCGGTGTCCGCTGTCACACCGTGGAACGCTATGTCCTACAGACCCACTTCACCCAGACCGTGACCCCCTACGGCGCCGTTCGGGTGAAGCACTACGACGGTTACGGGGTGGACAAGACCAAGCCGGAGTTTGCAGATCTCGCCCAGGCGGCACAGACCCACGGCGTGCCGGTGGAGACGGTGCGTCGGAGCGTGACGGGGTAAGGGTCACGCAGGGCGGAAAGGTTTTGTATTCCCGTCTCGGCTGTGCTATACTATGGTGATGCGTGTAGGAAACGCGTTGGAAATCGAGAACAACCCCGCTATCATCCGGTGGGAGAAAAGGAAGTTGGTCAAATGAATATCATCATTGTGGGCTGTGGCAAGGTGGGCGTGTCCATCCTGTCCAGCCTGGTGGCGGAAGGCCATGATGTGACCGCCGTGGACAGCAGCGCCGAGGTCATCGAGGAGCTGACCAATGTGTACGATGTGATGGGCGTCTGCGGCAACGGAGTGGACTACGAGACGTTGGAGGAAGCTCAGGTGGAGCAGGCGGAACTGTTCGTGGCGTCCACCAAGTCGGATGAGCTGAATATGCTCAGCTGCTTCTTAGCCAAGAAGATGGGCGCCAAGCAGACCATCGCCCGTATCCGCAATCCGGAGTACAATGACAGCAGCTTGAGCTTCGTCCGGCAGCAGCTGGACTTGTCCATGTCCATCAACCCAGAGCTGCTGGCGGCACAGGAATTGTCCGACCTGCTGAAGCTGCCGGCGGCGGTCAAAATAGAGACCTTTTCTCGCCGGAATTTTGAAATGATCGAGCTGCGCATCAAGGAAGGTTCCATGCTGAACGGTGTAAAGCTCAAAGACTTGTCAAAGAAATTTCAGGCCAAAGTCCTCATCTGTGCCGTCCAGCGGAAGGAGCAGGTCTACATCCCAGACGGCAATTTTCAGTTGCAGAGCGGCGACCGCATCGGCGTCACCGCCTCTCCGGAGGAGATCGAAAAGTTCCTGTGGACGCTGGGCATTTTACAGAAGCGGGCTAGAAAGATCATGATCCTGGGTGGCAGCAAGACCGCCTATTATCTGGCAAAGTTGCTGACCAACATGGGGAACACCGTGAAGATCATCGAGGAGAAGGAGGAACGCTGCCTGGAATTGTGCGATGCGCTGCCAAAGGCCACGGTCATCCACGGCAACGGCACCCAACAGGAGCTGCTGCTGGAGGAAGGCATCCGGGGACAGGATGCCTTTGTGGCCTTGACCGGTATCGACGAGGTGAACATCCTCATCTCCATCTTCGCCTCCTCCCTGAATGTGCCCACCGTCATCTCCAAGGTCAATCGGGACGAGATGGTAGCCATTGCGGAGAACCTAGGGCTGGACATGATCGTGTCCCCCAAGAAAACGGTTGCCAATATTTTGGTGCAGTACGCCCGAGCACTGGAGAACTCCAAGGGGAGCAATGTGGAAACCCTTTATAAGCTCGTGGACGGCAAAGCGGAGGCGTTGGAGTTCAACGTTCGGGAGGACGCTCGACTGGTGCGCATTCCGCTGAAGGATCTGCGCTTCAAGTCCAACATCCTCATCGCCGGCATCATCCGTGGTCGCCAGACCATCGTGCCGGGAGGCAGCGATGAGATTTTACCGGGCGATAAAGTGATCGTTTTGGCGGCAGACCACCGGTTGAACGACCTTTCTGATGTGATTTTGTGAGGAGAGGGCTTGCGTTATGAATCGGAGAATGATCTTTTATACCGTCGGCCGCATCATCACCCTGGAGGCCGGCCTGCTGCTGCTGCCCATGGCGGTGGCGCTCTGGTACGGGGAGTCCTGCGCCTGGGATCTGCTGGCGTCCGCCGCCATCGCCCTAGTGGTGGGGCGGGCCATGACCCGGCTGAGCAAGCCCACCAGCCAGACCTTTTTCGCCCGAGAGGGCTTTGTCATCGTGGCGCTGGCTTGGGTACTGATGTCCCTGATCGGGATGCTCCCTTTTCTATTCAGCGGAGAGATCCCGTTCTGGGTGGATGCCTTCTTTGAAACGGTCAGTGGCTTTACCACCACCGGCGCTTCCATCCTCACCAACGTGGAGGCCATGAGTCACGGACTGCTGTTCTGGCGGAGCTTCACCCATTGGATCGGCGGCATGGGGGTTCTGGTGCTCATCATGGCCATCGTGCCCACCGAGACCGGCCGTTCCATCCACATTATGCGGGCGGAAATGCCCGGCCCCATCGTGGGCAAGCTCATGCCCCGCATCAAGGACACGGCGCAGATCTTGTACCTGATGTATGTGGTGTTGACGGTGGTGCAGATCGTCCTGCTCATGGCCGGCGGTATGCCCCCCTTCGAGAGCGTCACCCACGCCATGGCCACCGCCGGTACAGGTGGATTTAGTGTAAAGGCAGATTGCTTTACCAGCTATTCCCCCTACCTACAGTGGGTCACCGCCATCTTCATGACCCTCTTTGGGGTCAACTTCAATGTGTACTATTTGGCACTGCGCAAAAAGTTCAAGGAAATTTTGCGCAGCACCGAGCTGTGGGCATACCTGGGCATCATCCTGGTGTCCATCGTCCTGGTGAGCATCAGCATCTCCACCGAGTACGACACCCTGGAGGAGATCATCCGCCAGTCCGCCTTCCAGGTCACTTCCATCATCACCACCACCGGCTACGCTTCCACCAATTTCGACCTGTGGCCGGAGCTGGCCAAGAACGTGCTGCTCATCCTGATGTTCCTGGGCGCCTGCGCCGGCTCCACCGGCGGCGGGCTGAAAGTTTCCCGTGCCATCCTGCTGGTGAAGATGGCTCGGCGGGAGATGAAACGGATGATCCACCCCCGTTCCGTGGGCACTGTCCAGTTCGAGGGGAAGCGGGTCAGCGATGCCACCTTGAACAGCGTCTGTATGTATTTCGTCCTCTACGTCATCATTCTGGTGGTGCTCACCCTCTTTCTCTGCATCAACCCCTTCAGCATTGAGACAAACCTGGCCGCCGCTGCCTCCTGCTTCAACAATATCGGCCCCGGCTTCGGCATCGCAGGGCCGGCGTCCAACTACTCCTATTACAACGCCATTTCCAAGTTCGTCCTGACCATCGCCATGCTCTTTGGGCGGTTGGAGATCTACCCCATGCTGTTGGCGCTGTCGCCTTCTACTTGGACGAAGGAGTGAGCGTCCTGATTCGGTTGAAAAGAACCACGCTGCACTGCGTGGTTCTTTTGTTTTGCGCTGCGCCCTTGGGCGTGTCCTCCAAGGGGATGATTTTGCAGAACCTGGAAGCCTCCCCTGTGTAAGGGGAGGTGGCACGCAGTGCCGGAGGGGTTGTCCGTCGAGCATAGGACGTGGGAAGGTGCGCCTTCTGGTTTGTGCTGCGTGGTCGACAATCCCTCAGTCAGCCGTTGCGGCTGACAGCTCCCTTTACACAAGGGAGCCAGTTGAGCGATTTCTGAAAAAATACTGCCTTTGGGTAATGCAATTGTCTGCGAAATTTGATATACTATGATAAATTAGTGCGCAGTGTCATGTCAGAACGCAGTTCAGGGCAATGGACAGGGCGCCAATGACCGTACAGACAGACAAAATACATAGATTTTCAAACATCTGAAAGGAGTATTACAGAATGGGATTGATTAAAGCAGCAATGGGCGCAGCAGGCGGCGTCATGGCAGATCAGTGGAAGGAATTCTTCTATTGCGATGCGATTCCGGCAGAGGTGCTGGCGGTAAAGGGACAGAAGCGAGTCTCCGGCCGCTCCTCCAACAAGCACGGCAGCGACAACATCATCTCCAACGGCTCTGTCATCGCCGTGGCCGATGGCCAGTGTATGATGATCGTAGAGCAGGGGAAGGTGGTAGACGTGTGCGCCGAGCCGGGCGAGTATACCTATGATTTCTCTACCGAGCCCTCCCTGTTCACCGGCAGCTTGAGCCAGAACATCGGCGCGGTATTCCAGAATATCGGCAAGCGCTTCACCTTCGGCGGCGAGGCGCCCAAGGATCAGCGCATCTACTATTTCAACACCAAGGAGCTGGTGGGCAACAAGTACGGTACCCCCTCTCCCGTGCCCTTCCGTGTGGTGGATCAGAACGCCGGCCTGGACGTGGATATTTCCGTCCGCTGCTTCGGCGAATACAGCTATCGTATCACCAACCCCATCCTGTTCTACACCAACCTGTGCGGCAACGTGGAGCAGGAATACACCCGAAGCGAGATCGATGGTCAGCTCAAGACCGAGCTGCTCACCGCCCTCCAGCCTGCGTTTGCCCGTATCTCTGACATGGGCATCCGTTACTCCGCCGTCCCCGCCCACACCCTGGAGCTGGCGGACGCCCTCAACGATGTCCTCTCCGCCAAGTGGCGTGACCTGAGGGGCATCGAGATCGTCTCCCTGGGCGTGTCCAGTATCAAGGCATCCGAGGAAGATGAGCAGATGATCAAGGAAATGCAGCGCAACGCCGCCTTCCGTGATCCCACTCGGGCAGCGGCGCATCTGGTCGGCGCCCAGGCCAGCGCAATGCAGGCCGCAGCAGCCAATGAGGGCGGCGCCACCATGGGCTTTATGGGCATGGGAATGGCTGGCGCTGCCGGCGGGATGAACCCCCAGGCACTGTTCCAGATGGGACAGCAGCAGGCGGCACAGCCTGTGCAAAGCGCACCGGCACAGCCTGCACCTGCTGCACCTGCTGCACCGGCACAGCCTGCCGCTCCCGCTGGCGACAGCTGGACCTGCGCCTGCGGCAATGTGGCTACCGGTAAGTTCTGCCCGGAATGCGGCGCCAAGAAGCCGGAGCCGCCCAAGGCGTCTGCCGAGGGTGCTTGGACTTGTCCCACCTGCGGCGCATCCAACAAGGGCAAGTTCTGCGCAGAATGCGGCACGAAGAAGCCGGCGGGCGTGCCTCAGTACAAGTGCGACAAGTGCGGCTGGGAGCCTGCCGACCCCACCAAGCCCCCCAAGTTCTGCCCGGAATGCGGCGATCCCTTTGACGATGGCGACATCGTTTGATCAGACCAAGAAAAAGAGAGAGGAGGTCTGTGAACGATGCCCACACAAGTGACCAATTATCAGTGTCCGTCCTGTACCGGCCCGCTCCATTATTCCAGCCAAAGCGGAAAGCTGGAGTGCGAGTTCTGCGGCAGTTCCTATGACGTAGCAGAGATCGAGGCGCTGTACGCTGAGAAAAATCAGAAGGCAGAGCAAGCATCTGCGGCGGAACAGAAAAAAGAGGAGCAAAAGGCGGAACAGCAGGCAGAGCAAAGAGCAGCTGATCCGGATGGCGAATGGGCGTTTGAAGGAGATGGATGGACAGAGGAGGGCATGAAAGCCTACAACTGCCCCTCCTGCGGCGCAGAATTGATCTGTGACGAGACCACTGCCGCCACCAGCTGCCCCTATTGCGGCAATCCCACGGTGGTGCCCGGCCAGTTTGCAGGCGGCATGAAGCCGGATTATATCATCCCCTTTAAGCTGGACAAGAAAGCTGCTGTCCAGGCGCTGAAAAAGCATTACAAAGGGAAAAAACTGCTGCCCAAAGCGTTTACCGCAGGCAACCACATTGAGGAGATCAAGGGGATCTATGTGCCCTTCTGGCTGTTCGATGGCGATGCGGACGCCGATGTTCAGTTCGAGGCCACCCGTTCCTCCAGCCACACGGAGGGGGATTATGAGGTGACCATCACCGATCACTATTATGTCCGTCGGGCAGGCAATGTCCCCTTTATTAAGATTCCGGTGGATGGTTCTTCCAAAATGCCGGATGAACATATGGACTCCATTGAACCCTTCCAGTATGAGGAGCTTCAGCCCTTTTCCATGGCATATCTCCCCGGTTACCTGGCGGATAAGTATGACGTGCCGGTGAAGGAGAGTGCGCCGCGGGCGGAAGAACGGGCGAAAAATTCCGCAGTCAGCGCCATGGTGGCAGATGCTGCCATCGGATATGAGACTTGTGTACCCGTCAGCGAGAAAGTGGAGATCCATCGGGGGAAGGTTCATTATGCCTTGCTGCCGGTGTGGCTGCTGAGCACCAAATGGAACAACCAGAACTTCCTGTTCGCCATGAACGGCCAGACCGGAAAGATGGTGGGAGATCTGCCTGTCTCCAAAGGGAAATTCTGGGCGTGGTTCGGCGGCATCGCCGTGTCCCTGTCGGCGATTTCTGCTGTTGTCATGAAGCTGATGGGGATTCTGTGAGGAGGTGTGAACCATGAAAAAGAGAGTATTTGCCCCTTTGCTGGCGCTATGCATCGCACTGAGTCTGTTGGTTCCCGCCCTTGCCTTTCAGGACTACGGACTGCTGTATGATGCAACGGGAAAGTTGGATGCTGAGCAGGCGCAGACAGCCAACGACTATTTGCTGAAGGATTTTGATGACAAGTACGGCATCGAACTGCGGGTGGATGTGGTCAATGACCTGGAAGGCTACAAGCTGTCCGATTATGCCGACCTGTTCTACAACAAGTATGAGTATGGCGACAAGGAGACGGGACATGGCGTCCTGCTGACCATCCAAGTCCATGAGGATGAGACTGGCTTGGCGTTGGATGGCTACAATCTGATGGCCGGCGAAAAGACCAAGAAGATCATGTCCGATGATGCGTGGGATACCATGGATGAGTATTTGCGCATCTACCTGAACAAAAAGTCGTGGCAGAAGGAGATGAAAGAGGACGATGATGCGTTCTTCTATGCTGTCTCCAGCTACTATGCAGGGATGGAGTACTGCGTGGCGCAGAAAATAATCACGCCGCCTAAGAACACAGTCGCCGATCCGGATCAGACAGGCCAAACCGGCGACCAGAAGCCGGAGGGCGCCACCTCTGCTGCCGCCTCTGCCCCTTCCAGCACCCCTGACACAAGTGCCCAAGGAACCGTGCAGGACAGTGCAGGCCCCTATGTGCGGGATGAGGCTGGCATCCTGGATGAGGAGAGCGTCAAAAAGCTGGAGGCCCAGGCGGAGACCATTTCCGCTGAGCACCAGTGCGCAGTGTATATCCTCACCGTCAAGGATTTCACCGTAGACGGTGCGGACACCATCCGAGACTTTGCGAAAAGTTACTATACGGATAATAACCTTGGATGGGGTGATGGTAAGGATGGCGAATTGCTGGTGCTGAGCATGAGCCAACGGAAAGCATCACAGATTGCCTATGGCAGTAAGGCTACTTCTATCTTTGTAGGGGATAACCAAGCTCGGTTGGAAGAAGGCTTTAAGGACAACTTCAAGGTGGATGATTGGGCTGGTGGTTTTGCCGATTTTTTGACCATGAGTGAAGAAATGCTGGTGAAGGGAGCCAACGGCGGCGACTATGACCCCGACTACGAAGCAGGGCCGAATTGGAAGGCTTTGGGGATCGCAGTCCTTGCCTCCTGCGTCATCGCCCTGATCGTCTGCTTCATCTTCAAGGCGCAGATGAAATCTGCCCGCCTGAAAACCGATGCGGCGGATTATGTGACCAAGCATGAGATCACATTTACCACCAAGGAGGACCGGTTTACCCACAGCACAGAGACGCGTGTGCGCATCCATGACGATGATGACAGCGGTGGTGGTGGCGGTGTTGACAGTGATGGATTCACTGGGCGAGACTGCGATTTCTAAAAACCATTGACAAACCTGACAACAGCCCTGGCACAAATCAGCCAGGGCTGTTGATTTGTCACAAATCGCAAAAAATCAGAGGATTTTTTGCGGAAATGAACCGGTTTTGTGATACACTATAACCTAGCAAATTCTTTCCGCTGCGGCGGAAATCCTGTGAGAAAGAAACTTGGGAGGACTATTATGGGAGGCTTTTTTGGAACCGTCTGTGGCCATGACGCCATTTCTGATGTGTTTTTCGGCACGGACTATCATTCTCATCTGGGCACACGGCGGGGCGGCATGGCGGCCTATGACCCGTCCATTGGGTTGCAGCGGGAGATTCACAACATCGAGAATTCCCCCTTCCGCACCAAATTCGAGGACATCTTTGACGAGATGCAGGGCACCTCTGCCATCGGCTGCATCAGCGACACCGACCCCCAGCCCCTGCTCATCCGCTCCAACCTGGGCACCTATGCCATCTGCATCATCGGCATCATCAACAACGCCGATGCCCTGATCGAGCAGTACCTGACCTTCAGCAGCGGGCATTTTGACGCCATGACTGGCGGCAAGGTCAACTCCACGGAACTGGTGGCGGCCATGATCAACCAAAAGAGCAGCTTTGCCGAAGGCATCAGCTTCGCCCAGAACGCCATCGAGGGCACCGCATCCATCCTCATCCTGAAGGAGGACGGGGCGATCATCGCCGCCCGAGATCGGGTGGGACGCCTGCCGGTGCTCATCGGCAAGGGAGAGGATGGATACTGCGTGTCCTTCGAGTCCTTTGCCTATAAGAAGCTGGGGTACGACCTGGAGGAGCGGGAGCTGGGGCCTGGTGAGATTGTAGAGATCACCGCAGACGGGATCACCCAGCTGGTGCCGCCGGGGGACGAGATGCACATCTGTGCCTTCCTGTGGTCTTATTACGGCTATCCCACCTCTACTTATGAAGGGGTCAACGTGGAGGCCATGCGCTATCGCAACGGCGCCATCATGGCCGCCAGCGACACTGAGGCAGGCAACAACCAGGACATCGACTACATCGGCGGCGTCCCCGACTCCGGCACCCCTCACGCCATTGGCTACGCCAACGAGAGCGGCATCCCCTTCGCCCGTCCCTTCATCAAATACACCCCCACCTGGGCACGGAGCTTCATGCCCACCCGTCAGACGGAGCGGAACAAGGTGGCTAAGATGAAGCAGATCCCCATCCACGAGCTGATCGAGGAAAAGAAGCTGCTCTTTGTGGATGATTCCATTGTTCGGGGCACCCAGCTCAAGGAGACGGTCGAATTCCTGTACGCCAACGGCGCCAAAGCCGTCCATATGCGCTCCGCCTGTCCGCCCATCATGTATGGCTGCAAGTACCTGAACTTCTCCCGTGCCACCAGTGACATGGAGCTGATCACCCGCCGCACCATCATGGAGCTGGAAGGGGAAGAAGGCTTCCAGCACCTGGAGGAGTACAGCGACTCCACCACCGAGCGGGGCAAACAGCTGCGGCAGACCATCTGTGATAAGTTCCAGTTTGCTTCCTTGGAGTTCCAGTCCTTGGAGGGCGTCATCCAGTCCATTGGGCTGCCTGCCTGCAAGCTGTGTACCTATTGCTGGAACGGAAAGGGCTAAAAAAGAGTCCCAAGACGGCGGCAGTACCCGAAAAGCGCACCCACCCAATCGGCTCCTTTGAGTAAAGGGAGCTGTCAGCGCAAGCTGACTGAGGGATTGACAGATTTGCAGAACGAACCAGAAGGCGCACAATCTCACGCCCTATGCTTGCCGGACAACCCCTCCGGCGCTTTGCGCCACCTCCCCTTGCACAGGGGAGGCGTTTGAGAGTAGAGCGTGCCACCTCCCCTTGCACAAGGGAGGCGTTTGAGAGTGGAGCGTGCCAGCACCCTTTACACAGGGGAGGCGTTTGAGGATGGAACGTTCCGTTATGATGATAGCAAGAAAAGAGGTCAGAACCGAAGTTCTGACCTCTTTTTCTGTCGGATTCACACCAGCATCAGCAGCGTCCCGCCCACGATGAGGAGCAGGCCGATGAGGGCTTTTCGGGTGAGCGTTTCATGAAAGACCACATAGGAAAAAACGATGGTGACCAGGATGCGCCGGTGGCGATGCCGGAGAGGAGGAGGAAGCACCAGGTCTTGCCGCTGACGGCGGCGAAATTGTGGTCAGCGCCGGTGACCAGCACCATGAGCCAGGAGAACACCAGCACCACAATGGTGCGCAGGGCTGTGGCTACATTGGAATCGGTCTGTTTGATGCCGCATTTGGCTAGGATGGAGGTCAGCCCTGCGAACAGAGCGGAACCGAAGGCATATGCGATCCACATTTGCCAACACCTTCTTTAATTGCGATAAAATCTTACCCCTTGTACTCCGGACAGCGATACCGTGGTTTGCCTACGCTCTTTTTGCCGTACTCGATGGCCTTCATAGGGCAGAGGGTGATGCAGCGCATACAGTGGGTGCAGTGCTCCCCCCACTGGGGCAGGCCGTCCACCATCTGGATGTTGTTCAGGGGGCACACCTGGGCGCACCGGCCGCAGCTGGCGCAGCTGCGGGTGCTGTGGAAGGGTTTTGCGTGGACGAAGAAACGGTAGAACAGGCGATTGACTAGGCCGGATTTCAGGCCGTCCAGGAACCGTTTTTTTCGGGGCGCGAAGGGTGCGTTGTTCTGGATGGCGGCGATGCCGGTCTCCAGGGTCTTTCGGGCACTATCCATGATGGGCGCACAGGCGGCGGCATCGGGGACAGGGAACATGGCCAGGTAATTTTCAGGCATGACCACCTCTAAAACGCCCCGAAAATGCCAGCCCTGCTGGACACAGAGCTGACGCAGGTGTTTTTCCGCCCCGCCGATGTCTGAGCCGCAGGTCATGACAAAGTAGACTTCTTTGCTGCCGGTGAACTGACCCTGGCGCAGCCAGTCGGCAAAAATGCGGGGGATGCGCCAGCCATAGGTGGGCGAGACGAACACCCAGGGCAGCTGGGAGTCCAACTGCGCTGGGTGTCCTGTCTGGATGGCTCTCCCGGCGTCTGCCAAGGTGTCGCCTATGTGGTCGGCGATCATGCTGGCCGCATAGCGGCTGTTGCCGGTACCGGAAAAGAAAACGACCATATCAGATGACCAGGCTGTTGCAGTGGTCGATCTGATGCTGGACGATGCGAGCCAAGAAGCCGCTGAAGGAGGCGGTCTGCTCCTGGAAATGTTCGTCCTGATACTTGACCACGATGGTCTCATACCGTTTGGCGGTGTGCCGGCGTTCCAGACAGATGCAGTATTCATCGGCGGGATACAGGCCGTTCATCTCGATGACCTCCGGGTTGAACATGAGCTGGATGGTGCCTTCGTTGTTGATGACGATGATGCGCTTGGTGTAGCCGATCATGTTGGCGGCCATACCGGTGACCTTGCCGTTATCCAGGAAGGTGTCCAGCAGATCCTTGGCAGCGCCATTGACGTCCATGGGCGTGGCAGGCTCACAGGGCTGCACGAGGGTGTAGATGTCCTTGACGATGGGTTTTACCATGGGAAATTACCTCCGTTGTAAGATACTGCCCTTATTTTAGCACAGACGGGGTGGATTTTGTAGTAGGGCGGGAGAAATATTTCCGGATGGGAGGAGGGGCGACAAGAAGGCGCAGAGTATGGTATAATGGGAAAAAGTGTACCAAAGGAGTGGTTTTATGTATGAATTGATCCCAGTGACCCCACACTGCTACTACATCCAAAGCCCTGCCAAGATCGGTCTGGTGGAGCTGGGTCAGGGGGAAGTGTGCCTGATTGACAGCGGCAACGACAAGGACGCCGGACGACGGGTGCGCAAGGTGCTGGACGGCAACGGCTGGAAATTGCGTACCATCTATAACACCCATTCCAACGCCGACCACATCGGCGGCAATCAGTACCTTCAGCGTCAGACCGGCTGCGCCATCTACGCCCCCGGCATGGACTGCGCCTTCACTCGTTACCCTGTCCTGGAGCCCTCCTACCTGTACGGTGGCTTCCCACCCAAGGCACTGCGGCATAAATTCCTGATGGCACAGCCCAGCGACGCCCAGGAGCTCACGTCGGCGTGTCTGCCGGAGGGGTGGGAGAGCATCCCCCTGCCTGGGCACTTCTTCGACATGGTGGGCTTCCGCACCCAGGAGGATGTGGTGTACCTGGCGGACTGTCTGTCCAGCAAGGAGACATTGGAGAAGTACCGCATCGGCGTCATCCATGATGTGGCCGCCTATCTGGACACGTTGGAGCGGGTAAAGCAGATGTCCGCCCGCACCTTCGTCCCCGCCCACGCCGATGCCGCCCAGGACATTGCGCCCCTGGCTCAATACAACATCGACCAGGTGCATCAGGTGGCGGAGGACATCCTGGCACTGTGTCGGGAGCCGGTGCAGTTTGAGACCATTTTGCAGAACCTGTTCACCGGATACGGGCTGGAGCTGACTCTGGAGCAGTATGTGCTGGTGGGCAGCACAGTGCGTTCCTACCTGGCCTGGCTGGTGGATGGCGGGCAGGTGACCTACGGGTTTGACCAGAACCGGCTGCTGTGGGAGCGGGCGTGATTTTCGGAAATTTTAAAGGAAACCGCTTGAAAAAGGTTCGGCCTTCCTGCTAAAATAGGTAAAAAATAAACGAGCATACAGACAGCAGCCTACAGGTGTCATACTGTAGGACAAGGAGGAAACAGAACATATGAGTCGATCCCCAAGAGACGCCAAGGGCGGCAAGCGGGTGAAAAAGGAGCAGCGTCCCAGCCGGAGGGGCATCCAGTGGGCTTTCGTGGCGTGCTGTGTCCTGGCCATCGCCCTGCTGGCTCTGTGGCAGACGGGCGCCTTTCCCTTCCTGTGTCAGCAGCAAACGCCTGCCCCGATCCCGTCCAGCAGCGCCGGCACCAGCGCCGAACCAGATCCCGCCCAGCCGGATACGTCCGGCAGTCAGACAACGGAGGAACCAACGGAGGACAAGCCGTGGTATCTCATCCTGGTCAACCGCTGGCACCCCCTGCCGGAGGGCTACCAGCCCCAGCTGATGACCCTCTCCAATGGCAAGCAGGTGGATGAGCGCATCTACCCGTACCTGCAAAAGATGTTTGACCAGGCTCGTGCCGATGGGGTCTATCCCATTGTGGCATCTGCCTACCGGACGGCGGAGAAGCAGCAGAGCATCATGGAGGAAAAAATTGCCGAGTACCAGGCCAACGGCTACAGCGCAGAAAAGGCCAAGACCGAGGCGGAGAAGTGGGTGGCCATCCCCGGCACCAGCGAGCACCAGCTGGGGCTTGCGGTGGACATCAATGCCGACGGGGTCAACTCCGCCGGATACGAGGTCTACGACTGGCTGGACAAGCACGCCCACGAATACGGTTTTATCCGCCGCTTTCCTGAGTCCAAGACGGACATCACGGGGGTGGCCAATGAGCCGTGGCATTATCGGTATGTGGGGAAGAAGGTGGCGGCAGAAATCCATGACCGGGGTATCTGCCTAGAGGAATATTTAAATCAGACGGAGCATGAATGAATGCTTGCACGCCCTGTCCGAATCCCTAAAAATGGGGGCGGACGGGGCGTGATTTTTTGGTGAAAAATGTTCGCCGCCGCCCTGCTCAGCCGGTTGACAGCGGGGGAGGGGTGTGGTATACTTTGGGCAATTCAATACTTCAAACCGTTGAAGCGGAGATAACGGCAAGGACGCCTTTACAGAGAGCTTGGGAGGCTGAGAACCAGGTGAGACACGACTTGTCAAATGGACCGCGGAGGGCGCAGGGAAAACGGCTTTTGCGGGTCGGAGTATGCTGCGACGTTGGAGGCAGACGTGATTTGCCGGGGATATGTTCGTATCCTGCTGAGGGCACAGGGGCAAGAACCCTGTGAAGCAAGGTGGTACCGCGGATAATGTTGGATTATTCGTCCTTGACAAACGATTTTCTGTTGTCAGGGGCGTTTTTATTTGCTTTTTAAAGCTCCTCTGACGCAGCGTCAGAGGAGCTTTTTTTCGTCACAAGGAGGCAGAGAGCCATGAAATGTTTACCTGAATTTGCCGAAGTCCAGCGCATCGCCGCCACCGGGCAGTATGACGTCCTGCCGGTCAGCTGTGAGCTGCTGTCCGATTTCACCACCCCCATCGAGACCATGAAGATTTTAAAAAACGTCTCCACCCACTGCTACCTGCTGGAGTCCGCTCTGGCCAACGAGAAGTGGGGGCGGTACACCTTCCTGGGGTTCGACCCCAAGCTGGAGGTCAAGTGCATCGACGGCGAGCTGCGGGCGGGCAACTTCAAGATCCACACCGACAACCCGTCCGACTACCTCCGCCAGATCTTGGCGGACTACAAAAGTCCCAGATTTGACTACCTGCCCTCCTTCACCGGCGGTCTGGTGGGCTACTTCTCCTACGACTACCTGGCCTACAGCGAGCCGTCCGTGAAGTGCCCGGTGGAGGACAGCGAGGCGTTCCAGGACGTGGACTTGATGCTCTTCGACAAGGTCATCGCCTTCGACCACGCCCGGCAGAAAATTATCCTCATCGTCAATATGTCCCTGGATGACGTGGAGGTAGGCTACAACAAGGCAGTGCTGGAGCTGCACCAGCTGGCGGAGCTGCTGCGGCATGGGGAGAAGAAGGAGGAACCTGGCGGGAAGCTGCTGGGGGCGGTGACGCCCCTGTTCGATGAGGCGCAGTTCTGCGCCATGGTGGAGCGTGCCAAAGAGCACATCCGGGAAGGGGACATCTTCCAGATCGTCCTGTCCAACCGGCTCAGCGCCCCCTTTGAGGGCAGCCTGCTCAATACCTACCGCGTCCTCCGCACCATCAACCCCTCTCCCTATATGTTCTACTTCTCTGGCACCGATGTGGAGGTAGCTGGCGCATCGCCAGAGACTCTGGTGAAGCTGGAGAACGGGATTTTGCACACCTTCCCTTTGGCCGGTACCCGTCCCAGAGGCAAGACCGAGGCGGAAGACCTGGCGCTGGAACAGGAGCTGCTGGCGGACGAGAAGGAGCTGGCGGAGCACAATATGCTGGTGGATTTGGGGCGGAACGACCTGGGCAAAATCAGCAAATTCGGCACCGTCCAGGTGGAGAAGTTCCACACTATCGAGCGCTTCTCCCACGTCATGCATATCGGCTCCACCGTTCGGGGAGAGATTCGCCCCGACAAGGACGCCTTGGACGCAGTGGAAGCGGTCTTACCGGCAGGCACCCTGTCCGGCGCACCCAAAATCCGTGCCTGCCAGCTCATCGGTGAGTTGGAGAACAACAAGCGGGGCATCTACGGCGGCGCCATCGGCTACATCGACTTCACCGGCAACCTGGATACCTGCATCGCCATCCGCATCGCCTACAAGAAGAACGGCAAGGTGTTCGTCCGCTCCGGAGCGGGCATCGTGGCGGACTCGGTGCCGGAGACCGAGTACCAGGAGTGCCTCAATAAGGCCAGAGCGTCCCTGAAGGCGCTGGAGCTGGCACAGGAGGAAACGTTATGATCTTACTCATCGACAACTACGACAGCTTCTCCTACAACCTCTATCAGCTGGTGGGAGAGCTGGAACCGGATATCAAAGTCATCCGCAACGACGCCCTGACGGTGGAGGAGATTCGGAATCTCCACCCTGACCGCATCATCTTGTCCCCCGGCCCCGGTCGGCCGGAGGACGCTGGCGTGACCATGGAAGTGGCCAAGACCCTGGGGAAGGAAATCCCCATCCTGGGCGTCTGCCTGGGACACCAGGCCATCTGCGCCGCCTTCGGCGCTACCGTCACTTACGCAAAGCAGCTCATGCACGGGAAGCAGTCCCAGGTGCAGTTCGATGTGGATTGCCCCCTGTTCCGCGGGTGTCCGGAAATCGCGCCGGTGGCACGATACCACTCTTTGGCGGCAGACGCAGCCACCATCCCCGACTGCCTGACCGTCACCGGCCGCACCACCGACGGGGAAGTGATGGCGGTGCAGCACAAGGAATACCCCATCTTTGGGGTGCAGTTCCATCCGGAGTCCATCCTGACGCCGGACGGGAAGACCATGTTACGAAATTTCATCCAGGAGGTTTGAACCATGATTCAGGAAGCCATTGTAAAGATTGTCGATAAGCAGGATTTGACCTATGACGAAGCCTACACCGTCATGAACGAGATCATGAGCGGCGAGACCACCCCCACCCAGAACGCCGCTTTTTTAGCCGCCCTGTCCACCAAGAGCGCCCGGGCGGAGACCACCGACGAGATTGCCGGTTGTGCTGCCGCCATGCGGGATCACGCCATTCCGGTCAAGACGGACATGAACTTATTTGAAATTGTCGGTACCGGCGGCGACAACGCCCACAGCTTCAACATCTCCACCACCTCCGCCCTGGTGGCCGCTGCTGGCGGCATGAAGGTGGCCAAGCACGGCAACCGGGCGGCGTCCTCCCAGTGCGGCACGGCGGACTGCCTGGAAGCGCTGGGGGTGAACATCGAGCAGAGCCCGGCGAAATGCGTGGAGCTGCTGAACGAAGTGGGCATGTGCTTCTTCTTCGCCCAGAAATACCACACCTCCATGAAATATGTGGGGCCTATCCGCAAGGAGCTGGGCATCCGCACCGTCTTTAACATCCTGGGCCCCCTGACCAATCCGGGCAGTCCCACCATGCAGCTGCTGGGCGTCTACGACGAATACCTGGTGGAGCCGCTGGCTCAGGTGCTCATCAACCTGGGCGTCAAGCGGGGCATGGTGGTCTACGGACAGGACAAGCTGGACGAGATCTCGTTGAGCGCGCCCACCACCATCTGTGAGATGCGGGACGGCTGGTTCAAGACCGAGGTCATCACGCCGGAGGACTTTGGGTTCCAGCGCTGCACCAAGGAAGATTTGAGAGGCGGCACTCCGGCGGAGAACGCGCAGATCACCCTGAACATCCTAAAAGGAGCGCAGGGGCACAAGCGCAACGCCGTCCTGCTGAACGCCGGCGCTGCCCTCTACATCGGCGGCAAGGCGGAGACCATGAAGGACGGTGTCGCCCGGGCGGCGGAGCTGATTGACTCCGGCAAGGCGCTCCATACTCTGGAACAACTCATTGAAGTCAGCAACCGTCCGGAGGCAGAAGTATGAACATCCTAGATCAGCTGGCGGACTACGCCAGAGAACGGGTGGCACGGGACAAGGCGCAGGTAACCTTGGAGACTTTGAAAGCCCAGGCACTGGCACTGCCGGTGGGGGCGTTCGCCTTTGAACAGGCGCTGGCCAAGCCTGACCTGTCCTTCATCTGCGAGTGTAAGAAGGCGTCCCCCTCCAAAGGGCTGATTGCGCCGGAGTTCCCCTATCTGGACATCGCCCGTGCCTACGAATTCGCCGGAGCGGACGCTATCTCAGTGCTGACCGAGCCAAAATGGTTCCTGGGCAGCGACCAGTATTTGCAGGACATCGCCGCCGCCGTGGATATTCCCTGTCTGCGGAAGGATTTCACGGTGGACGAATATATGATCTACCAAGCGAAGGTGCTGGGGGCTTCGGCGGTGCTGCTCATCTGCTCCCTTTTAAAGGAAGGGGAGATTCGGGATTCCATCGCCCTCTGTGACACCATGGGTCTGTCGGCGCTGGTGGAAGCCCACGATGAGGACGAAGTGAAGATGGCGCTGCGCGCTGGCGCACGGGTCATCGGGGTGAACAACCGGAACCTGAAAACCTTCTCCGTGGACACGGAGAACAGCAAGCGCCTGCGGGCGCTCCTCCCGCCGGACGTATTGTTCGTGTCCGAGAGCGGCGTGCGCAGCGCCCAGGACGTGGCGGAGCTGCGTGCCATCGGGGCGGATGCGGTGCTCATCGGCGAGACCCTGATGCGGGCGGCGGACAAGCACGCCAAGCTGGCAGAACTGCGAGGCGTGTGATGACCAAGATAAAATTGTGCGGCCTGACCCGTTTGGAGGACATCCAGGCCGCCAACCGGCTGAGACCGGATTATGTGGGGTTCGTGTTCGCCCCCAAGAGCCGCCGCTATGTGACTACGACCCAGGCGAAGGCGCTGAAAGAGGTGCTGGACGAGGGCATTCAGGCGGTGGGTGTGTTTGTGGATGCGCCGATGGATCAGGTGGCAAGGCTGCTTCATGAGGGTGTCATCGACGTAGCGCAGCTCCACGGGCACGAGGAGGACGGATACATTCAAATGCTGCGGCGGCAGACGGAGCGTCCCATCTGGCAGGCGTTCCAGGTGCGGTGCGTGGGCGACCTGGTGCCGGCTCAGACCAGCGCAGCAGACTGCATCCTACTGGACTCCGGCGCAGGGACGGGGCAGGTGTTCGATTGGAATTTGCTCCGGTACGTTGACCGCCCCTACTTTCTGGCCGGTGGGCTGGATGCGCAGAACGTAAGCTGCGCAGTCCGGCAGGCGCACCCCTACGGGGTGGACGTCAGCTCAGGCATCGAGACGGACGGACGAAAAGACCAAGAGAAAATGGCGCAGTTTGTGGCTGCGGTGAGAAAGGAAGCAATGCTATGACCAATCCCAAGGGACGGTTCGGGATACACGGCGGACAGTATATCCCAGAGACGCTGATGAACGCAGTCATCGAGCTGGAGGAGGCGTACAACTACTATAAAAACGATCCGGAATTCAATCGGGAGCTGACCGAGCTGTTTAACGAGTACGCCGGTCGCCCCTCTCGGCTGTACTATGCGGAGAAGATGACCCGTGACCTGGGCGGTGCGAAGATCTACCTGAAACGGGAGGACTTGAACCACACCGGCGCCCACAAGATCAACAACGTGCTGGGTCAGGCGCTGTTGGCCAAGAAGATGGGCAAGACCCGTCTCATCGCCGAGACCGGCGCCGGTCAGCACGGGGTCGCCACCGCCACCGCCGCCGCCCTGATGGGCATGGAGTGCGTGGTGTTCATGGGTGAGGAGGACACCATCCGCCAGGCGCTGAACGTGTACCGGATGCGCCTGCTGGGGGCGGAGGTCATCCCGGTGACCAGCGGCACGGCCACCTTGAAGGACGCCGTGTCCGAAGCTATGCGGGAGTGGACGTCCCGCATCGACGACACCCACTACTGTCTCGGCTCCGTCATGGGGCCCCACCCGTTCCCCACCATCGTGCGGGACTTCCAGGCGGTGATTTCCAAAGAGATCAAGGCGCAGATGCTGGAAAAGGAGGGACGCCTGCCCGATGCGGTCATCGCCTGTGTGGGCGGCGGCTCCAACGCCATCGGCAGCTTTTACCACTTCATCAACGACCCTGGCGTGCGGCTCATCGGCTGTGAGGCGGCAGGGCGGGGGGTGGACACCTTCGAGACGGCGGCCACCATCGCCACCGGTCGGCTGGGCATCTTCCACGGCATGAAGTCCTACTTCTGCCAGGACAAGTACGGCCAGATTGCTCCGGTCTACTCCATCTCCGCTGGACTGGACTACCCCGGCGTGGGGCCGGAGCACGCACACCTGCACGACATCGGGCGAGCGGAGTATGTGCCGGTCACGGACGAGGAGGCGGTGTGCGCCTTTGAGTACCTGGCCAAGACCGAGGGCATCATCCCTGCCATCGAGTCCGCCCATGCGGTGGCCTATGCGCAGAAGCTGGCGCCCACCCTGGACAAGGATCAGATCATCGTCATCACCATTTCCGGTCGAGGAGACAAGGATTGCGCCGCCATCGCCCGTTACAGAGGGGAGGATCTTCATGAGTAACATCGCCAAAGGCTTTGCAAACGGCAAAGCCTTCATCGCCTTTCTCACCTGCGGCGACCCAGACCTAGCCACCACCGCCGCCGCCGTCCGTGCCGCCGTCCAGAACGGCGCTGACCTGATCGAGCTGGGCGTCCCGTTCTCTGACCCCACGGCGGAAGGGCCGGTCATCCAGGGAGCCAACCTGCGGGCGTTGCAGGGGGGCGTGACCACCGACCAGATTTTTGACTTCGTGCGGGAGCTGAGAAAGGATGTCGCCGTGCCCATGGTGTTCATGACCTACGCCAACGTGGTCTTTTCCTACGGTGCGGAACAATTCATCTCCACCTGTCGGGACATCGGCATAGACGGCCTGATTCTGCCCGACCTGCCTTTTGAGGAGAAGGAGGAGTTTTTGCCCCTCTGCCACCAGTACGGGGTAGACCTCATTTCCCTCATCGCCCCCACCTCCGCCAACCGCATCGCCATGATCGCCAAGGAGGCGGAAGGCTTTTTGTACCTGGTCTCCAGCCTGGGCGTCACCGGTACCCGAAGTGAAATTAAAACCGACCTCGGTTCCATCGTGGCGGTGGTGCGGGAGAACACGGATGTGCCCTGCGCCATCGGGTTCGGCATCTCCACGCCGGAGCAGGCCAAGAAGATGGCGGATCTGTCTGATGGGGCGATCGTTGGGTCGGCCATCGTGAAGATTTTGGCGCAGTACGGGAAGGATGCGCCCAAGTATGTCGGCGAATACGTCAAGAGCATGAAGGACGCATTGCGATAAAAAGAAACGGTGTGACACACGCGGTCACACCGTTTTACCTTATATATTATTTGTTGAGGAACGAGGTGGAGATTTTGGGCGCTTCCTTGCCCACGTTGCGCAGGTCGTAGGGGGTTGCCTGATAGACGTAGTAGTTGAGCCAGTTGTTGTAGAGCAACTGCCCTGCACTGCGCCAGGTGACCAGCGGCGGCTGGGTGGGGTCATCGTTTGGGAAATAGTGGGCAGGGATGGCGATTTTTTTTCCGGCGTTGATGTCTCGCTGGTACTCCAGATTCAGCGTTTCCGGATCATACTCCGGATGGCCCATGATAAAGAACCGCCGGTTATCCTCGCTCTTTACGGCAAACACGCCGGCCTCTGGTGAGGTGGCCAGAAGTTGCAGATCAGGGATGGCGCGGATGTCTGCTTCATTCACCGTAGTGTAACGGGAGTGGGGGACGTAAAACACATCATCAAAGCCCCGAAACCAGGGGGAGCGGGAACGGACGACCTTGTGGGGAAACACGCCGAACAATTTTTGGGGCAGAGTGTGTTTCTGAATGCCGTAGTGGTAGTACAGCCCTGCCTGAGCGCCCCAGCAGATGTGGAGGGTGGCGTGGACGTGTTCCTTGCTCCACTCCATGATCTGACACAGCTCGTCCCAGTATTCCACATCGCAGAAGTCCAGGTTTTCGACAGGGGCGCCGGTGATGATCATGCCGTCATAGGTGCGATCCTTCACCTGGTCAAAGGTGCGGTAGAAGGCGCTCAGATGATCCTGGTCGATGTGCTGGGGGACGTAGCTGGCGGTCTGCAACAGCTCCACCTGCACCTGGAGGGGGGAGTTGGAGAGCTTGCGCATGAGCTGGGTCTCGGTGACGATCTTGGTGGGCATGAGGTTGAGGATGAGCAGCTCCAGCGGACGGATGTCCTGTAAGATGGCGCGATGCTCGGTCATAACGAAGATGTTCTCGTCCTCCAAAATGGCGCGGGCGGGGAGAGAGTCAGGAATTTTGATGGGCATGGGAGAGCCTCCTTATATTATAATAGGCAGCAGGATAGGGACAGACAGCGAAAGAATCAGAACATAGCCCAGAGGGCATTCGCAGCACCAGCTGTAAGTAAGCCTGTCGTGTCATTGGATAAGGAACCTCCCTTCTGAGATTGTACTTGTTCACTACTATACCGGAAAATGCCGCAAAAGACAAGCGGGGAGGGGAAAAAGAAAAAAGTGCGGGAAAATTGCAAAAAGTGCTTGACAAATGGGGGCGGATTTAGTATACTGACAAAGCGCTCGAGAGAGCGAGTAAAAAACTGGAAAGTGACCGGTTCCGAAGCGG
>ERZ824978.1032-NODE-1032-length-33376-cov-3.820954_pt1 | contig 33376 bp, 22 predicted proteins | sample MGYA00519860_ERZ824978 | MGnify/ENA primary metagenome ERZ824978 (study PRJEB31778, sample SAMEA3449184) | human gut metagenome | biome: human gut; feature: human-associated habitat; material: faeces | place: United Kingdom | collected 2010/2012 ... | reverse complement strand
GGGAGGAGACGATGGAGGTGAAGGCACCGCCGACGATGATGCCGACTGCCATATCCAGTACGTTGCCCCGGGAAATGAAATCCTTGAATTCCTTGAGGATGGAGCGGGCGCTGTCCGATGCGGTCTTGACCTTCTGGGCAGGCTGGGGAGTCTGCGGTGCAGGAGTCTGCGGTGCAGGTGCGTTGGTTTCTGCCATGATGAAGTCCTTCTTTCTTTTCGGGTAGGAAATCTGCCCTTCATAATTCGACACCCTCATTATAGCACAAATCCGTCCCGATTGCACCAAAGAATCCTACAAAAATTCGCCTTAAATCGATTCGATGCTTGGTATTTCCAACGAAATTTTGTGGTTTTGCCGTCCTCGCTGATAGCCGGAAATGTCGATTCTGCCCAGTTCATCCCGATGGGAGGGCAGAGCCTCCACCGGGTGCAGATCGTCGGACATGGTGACCTGTGCCCTGTGCCGGGCAGGCTGATTGTTGAAGCTGTCGGAGCCGGAGGCTTCCCGCATCCGTACCCGGCTGGGTTCCTGCACATGAGCTTGCAGCTGTGCCGGATCCGCCTGTCCCGCCCCCTGCATCGTCTGGTGCCTGCCGAAGGGGTTGGTGTTGGGGGCAAGCTGTTCGCCGTCTGCCGCCGGGGCGGGGCGAGTGCGACGTTCGACCGGCTGAACAAGTATTTCACGATTTCGAACATGCCCGTCGTGTCGTCGCAATACTGGAACAGCGTCCACGGGAGGCTGCCGGGCGAGGCGGCGCAGGACGCCGAAGGGTTGCAGACGATGCGCGTGCTGGCCCGCAACATGGCGCGGATGCTCCGGGCCGGACTGCTGGCTTCGGAAGACCGTCCCGAACCGGAAGAGCGGGTCGTGACGAGTTTTATCCGCTGAAAGGCCCGTCCGCAGGGCGGATGAACGGAAAAAGAGCGCCGCTATTTGCAGAATCGGGAAATATTGTGTACTTTTGGGGCACCTTTCGGAAAGATGCAGGAGTGGTTGAACTGGCCCGCCTGGAAAGCGAGTAAACCCCTAAAGGGTTTCAGGGGTTCGAATCCCCTCCTTTCCGCAAGCCGGTAGGCGAAAAGTCCGTGAACGAAGTTCGCGGACTTTTTTATTTGACGCGCAACCGAATTTATTCGGAATTGCGCGTCAAATAAAAAGTTCGCCGTTGCCGGCGACTTTTTGCCTGCCGGCGGCGGCAGGGCAAGCCGGCAGGCAGGGGAAAGGCGCCGCGCCCGCAGGTGCGCAGGCCGATCTCCGTGAATATCGCCTGCATCTCCGGTTCTGGCCGCAAAATTCTGTTCGCAAAGACTCCGTCCGCATTTTCCTGCAACGGATATGTCATCCCGACTCCCGTTCGAGATACTCCCGTAACACGCGCGCGTGGTTCTCCTCCGCATTTTTGGAGGCGTAGAGAAGCGTCGCGCACGGTTCCTTTTCGATCTTTGCGACGAACGCCCTCACGGCGGGCGACGCCGCCAGTTCGTGCAGATACCGTCTGCGGAACTCTTCCCAACGGCCTTGCGGGTCGGCATGGAACCATCTCCGGAGGGGAGCGGAGGGCGCGATCTCCTTCGCCCACAGGTCGTAGTGCAACGCCTCCTTGCGGATGCCGCGCGGCCAGAGTTTGTCGACCAGCACCCGCAGTCCGTCCGTGTCCGTTGCGGGTTCGTAGACCCGCTTGATTGCGATTCGTGTCATGTCCTGTCTGTGATTTCGATATACGGTTTCGGACAAGAAATATACCTCTTTTTTCGGATGCGCCCGTTTTCTGTCGCGAACGGGCTGAATCTCAGGTTCCCTGCTTTTCCGAAGGGTCCGTATGCAGGGGAGCGGTCTCCATCGTCGCCAGGTCGGCTTTTCCGGAAGCGGCGATGCCGTTGAGGAGGACGTCGCGGGCGCCCGTGCGCTGGAATGCATAGAGTTCGAAGGCCGGTAATACGGCGACGAAGTGCTCCATAATCTCAGCTTGAATGGATTCGTAGCTCGGCCAGTTCTTGTCGGAGGAGAAGCAGTAGATCTGGACCGGCAGTCCGTTCTCCGTCGCGGGCAGCGTCCGGACCATCAGCAGCAGGTCGCGGCTGACGAAGGGGTGCCGGCGCAGGTACAACGCCATGTAGGCCCGTAGCAGACCGAGATTCGTCTCGATTGTCCCGTTGACCAGTCCGTCGGGATTCTCCGTGTTGGCGACCTTGCCCTCGGCCGCCTGCCGCTGTTTTTCGGCGATGAATTGCGCCAGTTCTTCGTCGAAAGCCTTCATCCGTTCCAGAAATTCGGGCGTGCAGGGTTTGATGCAGTCGAGTTTGAGTGTGTATTCGCGCATGATGCGGCGTCCGCCCGAATCGCTCATGCCCCGCCAGTTGACGAACGATCCGGAGACCAGCGAGTACGGAGGTACGGTGACGATCGTATTGTCGAAATTCTGGACTTTGATGACCGTCAGCGAGATGTCGGTCACGGTGCCGTTGATGCCGTTCTGGGGCATCTCGATCCAGTCGCCGATGCGCAGCATGTCGTTCTCGGAGATCATCACGCCCGCGACCAGCCCCAGGATAGGGTCCTTGAATACCAGCATCAGGACGGCCGTGAAGGCGCCCAGCCCCGTAATCAGGTTGACCGGCGACTTGTCGATCAGGATCGAGACGACGACGATGACCACGACGCAGGAGAAGATCACCTGAAAGATCTGGATGAATCCCTTGATCGGACGGTTTTTCAACTGTCCGTCGTTTTTCAGCGTGTCGCCCACGGTGTTCAGGATCGCGTTGACGGAGATCATCAGCACGATGAAGAAGTAGATCCACGTGACCCGTTCGCTTACGGTGAACCATGCGGAGTCGGTGGCGAAGGCGAAGGGCAGCAGCGCGGAGACGATCAGGGGCGGAATGAGCGCCGTCGATTTGCGGAAGACGCTGTACCGGAACAGCGAATCGAAGAAATCGAGGTGTTTGCGTTTGAGGATTTTCCTGGCCGCGCGGACGAGCAGGAGGTGGACGACGGCCGCCACGACGAACGCGATCGTGACGATGCACACGAGAAACAGGATCTCGTCCAGTTTGTCGAGCAGGTGGCGCGGAATGCCTATCCATGAAAGGAGGTTTTTGATGCCGAGCAACAGGGTTCGGGCGAATTCGTTCGTATTCATATCGGTTCGGTAAGCGGCACGTCTTTCGGCGGGCGGCGGGGCGTTTTCCCTGCCGGAACGCAAAGAATATGCCTTACCCGAAACGGGATCGCAGCCGAAACGCTCCGGCGGATTTTCAGGCGGTACCACCGCCTGCGGGATACGAGTTTCGGTTGAAAAGCGTATCTTTGCCGTGCGGCCGCTCACATGCGGCGCCCGACGGACGATGAAAGAGAGTTGGAAACCCGGCACGATGATCTATCCGCTGCCGGCCGTGCTGGTGGGGTGCGGCGATGCGCCCGACAACTGGAACCTGCTGACTGTGGCGTGGACGGGGACGGTCTGCACCGCACCGCCGATGTGTTACGTCTCGGTGCGTCCCGAACGCCACTCCCATGCATTGATCGCGCGCACGGGCGAGTTCACGATCAACCTCACCACGGCTGCCATGGCGCGTGCCGTCGACTGGTGCGGCGTCCGTTCGGGTCGCGACTACGATAAATTCCGCGAGACGGGACTCACGCCCCTGCGCGGCGCGGTCGTGGCGGCTCCGGCGTTGGAGGAGTCGCCCGTCGTCGTCGAGTGCCGCGTGCGGCAGATCCTGCCGCTCGGGTCGCACGACATGTTTCTGGCGGAGGTCGTCAACGTGCTGGTCGACGACCGCTACATCGATTCCGCCACGGGGCGTTTCGATCTGGAACGAGCGGGGCTGGTGGCCTATTCGCACGGCGAATATTTCCGGCTGGGCGAGCTGATCGGCCATTTCGGCTGGTCGGTGCGGCGCCGCAAGATCATCGTCCGCGAACGAAAAGGCCGTCGCTGAACGACGGCCTTCCCGAGCGGCTGCCGGCGGTCACGGTTCGATTCCGTAGAGGCGCGACCGTTCGCTCTCCGGGTGGTAACGTTCGCCCATCGGCTTTGGAAATAGACGGTGAACCGTTCGACCTCCTGCGGCGATTCCCGCAGCGAAACGATCTCCATAAGCGGTATTCCCTTCCCGATCAGTATTTGTGTTCCGCCTCCTCGACCTCGCGTTCCGAGATCGGGCGGGTCAACGCCCTCCACGCATACCAGATGTAGGCCGCGACGAAGGGGATCAGCAGCGAGACGACGCTCATCACTTTGAGTGTGAAGAGACTCGACGAACTGTTGGTGATCGCCAGCGAAGACTGCATGTCCGTCAGCGACGGGTAGTAGCAGGTATCGTTCCAGCCCGCCAGCAGCAGCAGTGCCAGCACCGTGAGGATCGTTCCCGCGCCGCTGAACCAGATCGCCCGCCGCTCCAAAGTCCCCACAGCACCGCAGCGACGCCTGCGAGCAGCACGATAGCGACAGCCGGCATCGCCAGCAGATTGTGCAGGTATTTGTAAGGTTCGATGCTCACCGTGCCGGAGGCAGGGTCGATCGCCCGACCGTCGGAGCAGAGCAGCCACCCGAAGAAGGCGAGGAACGCGGCCAGAAAGAGCAGCGAATAGCCGCACGACAGGCGTCGCGCACGCAGCCGCAGCGTCTCGTCGTCGAGATTGTTGAGGAAAAAGTGGAACGCCAGCACCCGCGAAAGGGCGAAGACGGCTACTCCCAGCAGCAGATTGCGTGCGTCCGTCAGCGCTTCGAGACCGTGCCACGGCGTCGCCCATTGCGATATGGCCGTGTCGCCGCCCACGGCGGCCATGTTCATGCGGTTGACGGTGAACTCCGCGCCGGTGAAGAATGTGCCCACGGCGACGCCCAGCAGCAGCGGCCCCGCCACGCCGTTGAGTACCAGAAAGGCCTCGTAGGTGCGTTGGCCGAGTACGTTGGACGGTTTGCGGCGGTATTCGTAGGAGACGGCCTGCACGACGAAGACCAGCAGAATGGCCATCCAGACGTAGAATGCGCCGCCGAACGATGTCGAGTAGAATAACGGGAAGGAGGCGAAGAACGCGCCGCCGAAGGTGACGAGCGTCGTGAAGGTGAACTCCCATTTGCGGCCGAGCGCGTTGACGACCAGGTCGCGTTCGGCTTCGGTGCGCCCCATCGTGTAGAGCAATCCCTGACCGCCCTGTACGAAGAGCAGGAAGACCAGCAACGCCCCCAGCAGGGAGATGAGGAACCACCAATAGTGTTGCAGAAAGAGCAGTGTGTCCATAGTCGTTATTCGTTAGGTCCGATCTTGATCTGGCGCAGCATGATGGCCAGTTCGGCCGCCAGCAGCACCGTGAAGAGCGCGAGGAAGATGAAGAATGTGACGGCCACGGGCGTGGCGGCGATGTGCGACCCCGACACGCAGGCAGGCAGCAGGTTCTGGATCGTCCACGGCTGGCGTCCCACTTCGGCGACGATCCAGCCCGCCTGCGAGGCGAGGTAGGCCAGCGGGATCGACAGGATCATCACCCGCAGCAGCCAGCGTTTGCCTGCGAGCCGGTCGCGGCGGTTGAGCCACCACACGACGGCACAGAGCAGGATGAAGAAACAGCCTGCACCGACCATGACGCGGAACGAATAGAAGACCAGCGGCACGTTGGGCACCGTCTCCTGGGGCGAGCGGAGATAACCGTAGCCGAAGTAGGCGTAGTAGTCGCGCAGGAAGGCCGCCCCTTCGGGCGTCGAGGCGTCGAAAAGCCGTTCGACCTCGTGCATCGCGGCTTCGTCGCCCTTTTCGCGCGCTTCGTGATAGCGGCCCAGCTGGTCGATCGCATGGCGTCCGCGCGACATTTTCTCGGCCGTGGAGAGGATGCCCCGCTCCTCGTTGCCGTAAACCAGATCGTTGATCCCCGGCACGAAGGCGTCGGCCGAGCGGAAACTCATCAGCGAGAGGAGCTTGGGGATGCCGATCTTGAAGTAGAAGGCGTCGTCGTCGCAGGTGCGCTGCCCTTCGGGGCGCAGCAGGCCCACCACCGTCAGCGGCGCCCCCTCCTCGCCGTCGTAGAGCGCCTCCATGGCCGCCAGCTTCATCGGCTGCACGCGCGCCACGATCGCACCCGAGCGGTCGCCCGAAAAGGCCGCCACGAGGGCGAAGACCAGCCCGAAGACCGACGCCAGCGCGATGCTGCTGCGCGCCATGCGGCGGTGGCGTCCGCGCAGCAGGTACCACGCGCTCACGCCCATGACGAAGATCGCCGCCAGGAGGAACGACGAGGTGACCGTATGCGAGAACTTGTTGATCGCCACGGGCGAGAAGAGTACGTCCCAGAACGAATCCATCTCGTTGCGCACCGTGGCGATGTTGAACGAACATCCGACGGGATACTGCATCCAGCTGTTGGCCACCAGAATCCACAGCGCCGAAAGGTTGGCGCCGATGGCCGTGAGCCACGTGGCCGAGAGGTGGAAGCCGCGGCTCACCTTGTCCCAGCCGAAGAACATCACCGCCACGAAGGTCGATTCGAGGAAGAAAGCCATGATCCCCTCGATGGCCAGCGGCGCACCGAAGATGTCGCCCACGAAGTTGGAGTAGTTCGACCAGTTGGTGCCGAACTCGAATTCGAGAATCAGTCCCGTGGCTACGCCGATGGCGAAGTTGATGCCGAACAGCCGCATCCAGAACTTCGTCGTGCTGCGCCAGAAGGGGTCGCCCGTGCGGTAGTAGCGGGTCTCCATCAGCGCGCACAGGACGCTCAGACCGAGCGTCAGCGGGACGAAGAGCCAATGGTAAATGGCCGTCAGGGCGAACTGCGCCCGCGACCACTCCACGCTTTGTAGCATTTCCGAAACCATACGCTTTTCAGTTTTGCGTTTCCAATCCGTGCTTTATCAGTTCGTTGCGCACGATTTCGCCGCGCTCTTCGGCGCTCTTGCCGCCCAGGACGTCGGGGAAAAAGAGCAGCCGCAGGACGACGAACAGGATGAAGAGTTTGATGAGGATAATCGCCCACAGCGTCCGTCCGAGCGTCATCTCCCGGAATCCGTCGTAGTAGAAACGGAAGATGCGGACGGGCAGCGGTCGGCGGTCGGCGTTTTTCATCGGGCGCAACATACTGAGTCTTACGAAACGAAAGATACTGATTATTTTCGAACCGTCAAAAAATTTGCCGAAAAAGAGCGGTGCGGCCGTCTTCGGCGGGAAAACCGAAGGAGCGGTCGGATGCGGCGCAGCAGGGCGGCTTCCGCGTTATTCCAGCTGCCGGTAATAGTACAGTTCGTCCGTTTCGGAGAGTTCGGGGTGGAAGATGTGCACCAGATCCGCCAGCACGCGGTCGGGACGCAGTACGCCCGATTCCCAGAAATCGCTGCCGCCCGCCGCGTTGCGGCGGCGGTTGTTGTCGTAGACGCGCCCCTCGCGCACGGGAGGCGTGTCGGCCAGCCGGGGATTCTGCCGGCGCACTTCGTCGAGCGTGTTGCAGCCGCTCACGTTGAGCCAGAAATCGGACTTGCTCGTGAGGTAGTAGGCCTGCTCGATGTCGATCGGCAGCGTCTGCGTGGCCGTGTTCTCCTCGAAGATGTACCGTGCGCCGGCATCTTCGAGGAGCCGCACCATGTAGCTGTTGCGCGCCGGCATGAACCAGGTGTCGCGGTAGGGGGTGTTGAGCATCACGCGCGGCCGTGCGGCGGTCTGCTGGGCGAGGGCACGCAGCCGTTCGTAGCGTTCGGGAATGGCAGCGAAGAGGCGGGAACCCTCCGTGCGGAGTCCTGCGATCTCGGCGGCGACGACCACCCATTCGCTCTTGCCCAGCGGCGACTCCTCGCAGTGCTCGCCCATGTAGAGGTAGGGGATGCCCAGCTCGCGCAGTTTTCCCGTGAGCGCCGTGTCGGCTCCGCCGATGCCGAAGAGCATCACCAGGTCGGGGCGCAGCGCCATGAGCCGTTCGAAATCGACGTTGCTGTCGAATCCCACGTCGGCGGCCTCCCCGCGGGCGATGCGGCGGCGGAGCGTTTCGTTGATCAGGTATTGCGCTCCGGAGACGCCCACCACGCGGTCGGCCGCTCCGAGGGCGTCGAGCATGGCGATGTAGGATCCCGACATGCAGACCACGCGCCGCGCCTCGTCGCGCAGCACCTGCCCCTCGAAACCTGCGGGGGCCGGTTCGCCGTCGCGGGCGATGAAGAGGTACTGGTCGGTAACCTCGTCGCCGTACCACGGGTTGTGGACGGTGACGAGCGTGCTGCGGCTTCCGGCAGCGCCCGTGATCTCGAATCCCGAGGCGTAGCGGGGCGTGTAGACCGGCAGCGTGAAGTCGCCGATCGGGCGGACGGCGCGCTGACCGCAGGCGGCCAGCAGCAGGCCGCAGAGCAGGGGGAGGAGGCGTCTCATCGTTTGCGGGTGTGGAATTTGGGTCGGATGTCCAGAAAGATTTCGTAGTTGAGACGGGGCATGGGGCGCGAGAGCACGGTGACGTACTCGACGTTGAAGAGGTTGCGCACCACCCCTTTGAGCGACAGGTCGGCCCATCGCAGCGCGAAGGAGCGTTCGAGCGAGAGGTCGCTCATGTAGTAGGGTTCGAGCCGGCCGGTGCGGAGCGACGTGTCGTTGCTCGTGGTGGTATAGCGTTCGCTGTAATAGTTCCATTTGTAGACGAGCGTCCAGCGGCGCCAGCCCAGCGTCGCCGTGGCGGCCGCGGCGTATTCGGGGACGTAGACCAGCTGTTTGCCGTAGGAGGCGTCGGCGTCGTTGACCGGTTCGCCGTAGTTGATCGAGGGGGTCCATGCGAAGTGGGCGTCGAGGCCGAGCCGCCAGTCGGGCGAGAGGCGCACCGAGGCGTCGACCTTCGTCTCGGCGCCGTAGTTGTGGACTTTGCGGACGTTGCGGGGCGTCCAGTAGCCGCGCCGCGCCTGCACCCAGAGAATCCAGTCGTCGATGTGCGAGTCGAAGAGCGTCGCCTCGCCCCGCAGCGTGTAGCCCTCCGCTTCGCCGCCCAGTGCGAACGATATGCCGCCGTCGTAGGTGAAGCCGTGTTCGGGGCGCAGGTCGGGGTTGCCGCCCGGCTGGTAGTAGCGGTCGTTGAGCGTCGGGTAGCGGTAGTTGCGCGCCACGGAGGCTTTGAGTACCACGTTGCCGCGTTCGGAGACGACCCAGTCGAAGAAAAAGGCGGGGATCAGCGGCACGGCATGGCGGTCGTAGAGTTCGCCGCGCAGGTTGACCGCCAGCCCGATGCGTTCGGTCGGCCGCCATTTGGCCGAGAGGTGCCCCGACAGCTCCACGCGGTAACGGTCGTAGACGTCGCCCTCGTGGTAGGGGCTCTTGTCGCTGCAATCGACCATCGGAACGTGTAGCGCGACGTTGCCCGTGAAAAGCCAGCGCCGGCCGACGTAGTATTCGGCTTCGAACTGTCCGTAGGGAGTATGCAGATAGCTGCGGCTCAGCGTCAGGTCGCTCTGCGCTCCCTGTGCGTTGCGTTGCCGGAAGTCGTAGGCCGAGGCGGTGTAGGTGTAGCCGAGTTTCGCTCCCAGTTTGAGCCGCTCGCGCAGCCGTTCCCACGAGGCCACGGCGCGCAGCGTCTGTTCGCGTTGTTCGTTGAGGATCGTCACGTCGTCGCGGTAGTCGGTCGAGAGGAAGGGCAGCCCGCGTTTCGAGCGGAGGTACCACGCCGAAAGTCCGTAGCGCGTGCCGTCGCCGCGATTGTAGTAGAGTTCCTGCAACAGGTGCAGGTCGCGGAAGTAGCCGCTGCGGTTGCGCTCGACGGGGTGGTAGGTGTCGACCACCGCGCCGTCGGGGCCGTAGACGAGCTCCATCTTGTCGTAGTTGGTGTAGCGGAAGTCGTTGTCCGAGGTGGAGTAGACTGCGCGCGTCGAGGCGCTCCACCGCTGGCCGCCGTAGCTTACGCGCAGGTATTGGTCGAAGGTCGAGAACGACCCGACGCCCTGCACGTATTGCGTTTGCCAGCCCCGCTGCGCGGACGGGCGGGTGCCGAGCACGACGGCGCCGCCCAGTGCGCCGCCCGTGACGCCGATCGAAGAGGCGCCGTGCAGCAGCGTCGCGGCGTCGATGAAGAACGCGGGGATCATCGAGAAGTCGACCGTGCCGAGCATCGGCGAGTTGATCCGCATCCCGTTCCACGTCACCTGCGTGTGCGAGGGCGACGTGCCGCGGAATTCGGCCGTCGCGAGCGTGGCACGGCCGTAGCTCTTGATGAAGAGGTTGGCGTTCTGCGTCAGCACGTCGGCCATCGAGAGCGAGATGTTGTCGTGCAGCACGGTCGAATCCAGCTGCGTGCGCTGCACGCCGATCTCCTTCATCGTGCGGCGGGTCACCACCGGCACCTCCTCGATCGGGAGCGACCACGCGGGGCGCTCCTCCTGCGCGGCGGCGAGCAGCGGGAGAATGAGCAGCGGAAGGAGCGTGAGGCGGCGCATGGGTTATTCGGTTTCTCGGTCGATAAGGTGGTAGTCGACGATGTGGTGCACCTCGGTGGAGGTTTCGCCCAGCAGTGCGGTCTTGCCCATCTGGCCGGTCTGTATCTTCACGAAGTCGATGTATTTCAGGTCGGCGGGCCGGCCGTCGAAGGTGCGGGCGTTGCTCAGGCGGAAAAGGCAGAACTGCCCGTCGTAGTCGCTTTTGCCCGCGTTGTCGGCATAACCCCAGTCGTAGGGAGGAACGACGGTCTGCCCCGAAGCGTCAACGTACGAGCGGTCCAGCAGGCGCGTGCCGTAGAAGGTGCACTCTCCTTCGGGCAGCCACGGCTGATAGTAGCTGTCCGAAGGGTTCCAGTAGGCGTTGTGGTCGATCGTGCCCCCTCCGCCGCGGTTGTCGCGCCAGACGACGGCGGCCTGCGCGCGCGTAGGCTGATAGTAGGTGACCGAATAGTCGTAGATCGTTTCAGCGCTGTCGTACTCCGAACCGGCCAGTTCGTACCACGTGTCGTTGGGTTCCCCGTCGCCGTTCTCGTCCTGTGCGACCCAGACGACGCCCGGCTCCGACTGGTAGGAGTAGGGATTGCCGCGGATGGCCAGGTCGACTCCGCCGCCGCTGTTGTCGACGCTGTGGTCGAAGCCTGCGACGACGTAGCCGCCCCACGCTCCCAGCGAGATCATGTAGTTGATGTCGAAGCGCGATTGCACGTGGGCGCACGCTTCGGCCATCGTCGTGGCGGTGAAGAGCGGGCCGTACATGTAGCCGCTCACCCACAGTCCGGGCGCGGGCAGGTACTCGAAGACGCGGACGGTCGACGCCCGGCTCGCGGCGTCGGCGGGCCGGTAATAGGTGCCTTCGGCAGCACAGACGTTGACCGACAGTGTTTGCGAGCGGGTCGCATAGCTGTTGCGCATGGTGACCGTCACTTCGTGCGGTCCTTCTTCGAGGGCTTCGAAGCGGTATTCGAGCTGCGCTCCGCGTTGTCGCTCCGTGCCGTCGACCTCCCAGATGTATTCGGCGTCGAAGGCGTTGACGGGGTTCCACCCTTTCAGGCGGATCGTGCGTCCCCGCGCGACGTTATAGGCCGTCTGGGGAAATTCCCACGAGAAGGGCATCTGCTCCGGAGACAATACTTTTACAGTGAACGAGACCGAGTCCTCGCCGTCGTCGTTCGCGGCGCTGAACGTCACTTCGTAGTCGCCGCATTCGTGCCGCCGGAAAAGGTACTCCGCCGCTTCGCCGACCATTTCTCCGTCGATCGTCCATCGGAAGCGCGCCGTCTGGCCGTTCTCGACGGTGGGAGCGATCGTCAGTTCGGCATCGGCCGCGACGGTGAACCCTCCGACGGGTTCGATGAGCGTGATGCAGGGCGCTTCGAGCGCGTCGACCCGCACGCGCAGTTCGTCTTCGGCGGCGCCGTAGTCATTTTCGACGCGCAGCGAGAGGTAGTAGATGCCGGCCTTGTCGCGCCGGAAGACGTAGGAGGCTTCGCGGCAGACCACCTCGTCGTCGCACGTCCAGGTGAAGCGCGCCCCTTCGGCGTTAGTATAGCTCGGGGCGATGAGCAGTTCGCGCCCCGCCTTCACGCGGTAGCGGGCGTTGGCCTCCTGCTGCGTAATGGTGGGTTGCAGTGCCGAGGTGTCGGTTTGTTCGTCCCCGCCGCAGGCGACGGCGAGCAGTGCGGCGAGCAGGGAGAGCGTCTTTCTCATGGCGGTTTCCTATTTGAATGCGAAGGCGCTGGGTAGCATTCCCACGCCGAACGAGTCGACCAGTTCGGCGCTCTGACCGGTGTCGCGGTAGCGGTAGACCACGCCCGGCTGTTCGAAATCGATCGCGTCGCCCACGTAGATCTCCCCGCTCGTGGGATCGACCGCCAGACCGTAGATCTGGTGCCGCCGCTCGTTGGGGATCAACGGCCTGACGGGAGCGTGCGCGGCCGTGACCGACATCTTGCAGATGCCGTCGTTGATGAAGTAGAGCACGTCGCCCGCACCGTTGATGCAGAGCTCCGAGGGGTACTCCTCCTTTTCGAAGACGAATTCCTGTTCGACGCGCCAGGTTGCAGCGTCGATGCGGTAGAGACAGGGTTCGGTCTGCCCGTATTCGCTGCCGGCGTAGCCGCCGTCGGTCAGCGCCCACAGTTTGCCGTTGCGGTCGACGACCAGCGAATTGGGCTGGATGCTCCGCAGTTCGATTTCGTGCACCACCTTGTCCTGCTCGGAGTCGATGACCAGGATCTTGTTGCTGTACGACCAGCAGTTGACGAAGACCCACTTGTCGTACTGCGCCATCTGTTCCGTGGAGTTGTAGCTGCCCGTCGACGGTGCCTGACCGGTGTGGATGGCGCCCGTTATCTTGCAGGTGCGGGGGTCGAAGACGGTGATGTAGGGGCTGAACAAGTCGGTCACGTAGGCCTTCGTGTCGCTCAGGAAGTGGATGTAGCGCGGCGCGACGATGTGGTTGTTCTCGTCGGGGTGCTGGCTGCTCGCCGCTTCGAGCTTCCCCTCGACGCGGAAGGTGTCGGCGTCGATGGCCCAGATTACGCCCGAATTGTCCATCGGGATGAAGACGCGCCCTTCGCGCAGGAAGATCGATTGCGCCACGTCGCCCAGTTTGGCGCCGTTGGCACGGTAGAAGACTTCGTTCTGCACCGTGCGTGCGGCGGGGTCGTAGTAGGAGAGCGAGGCGTTGCCGGCGTTCATGTTGCCTTCGCAGAGGCAGAAGACCCCCGCGCTGCCGCCCGTGTCGAAATCCTCTTTTTCAGCCGGCCCCGAACTTTCGCAGGCTGCCAGCAGCAATACGGCGCACCATGCGGCCGCTATCGTTCCGAATCGTATCATAGTCGTCGAACTTTGTCGTATCGGACGGGATCACGGCGGCGGGAGAGAGGGGAGGGATCGGTCTGGCAGCAGGTCGCGCAAGCAGTGTGCGCATTCGGCTTCCGGCCCGTACCCCGCAGGCGTGAATCCGTCTTTTCGGGCCGAAAGCAGGTCTTCTGACTTTTCCTTCTGCGACGCCTTCCCGATCGAAATCAGTGGCCTGAACGTGTCGCGGAGTACATCCGTCGCTCGGGACGGATGCCGGAATTTACAGCAGCGGGAACTGTTCGGGAGTTACACCCGATTCCCTTTTCATCCGGGCGCAGCGAGGCTTCGCCGCGCCGTTGGAACTCTCGGCGAGGCAAAAATACGAAGAATTTTCCAGAAAGCGGCTTTTTACGGAAAAATAGCGGCGACCTCTCGAAAAGATCGCCGCAGAAGGGTTGCGGATCGTGCCGTCGGCACCGGTTTCCGTCATTCGGCGAGGTGCCAGCCTGTCGTCCCGTGGTGTTCGGGGCAGCCGCCTTCGTGATGGTGTGCGCAGGCGTCGCCCGAATCGGCGATCCGGCCGGCCAGATAGGCCGCGACGACCTCCTCGACAGGCCCGTGGCAGCCGCGGATGACGGCGATACCGTTGCGTTGGAGGACGTTTTTCGCCCCGTCGCCCATGTTGCCGGCAAGCATCACGTCGACGCCCATGGCGTGCAGGCGGGGGGCGATGTCGGATTTACAGCCGCAGCCTTCGGCGGCGGGTAGCGTCTGGCGGCCGGCGATGCGGCGGTCGGCGTCGAGCGTGAAGATCGTGTAGCATTCGCAGTGGCCGAAGTGGTCGTCGACCGCGCCGTTGCGGGTCGGAAGTGCGATTTTTTCCATGATGACAGTGTTAACAGGATTATATGTTGTATTCGGTTGTCCGAGTATCTCGGAGTCTTCATTGCGGCGGCAGGCCGGACAGCGGGGTGTTCCGGTGTGGATGCGCCGGCAGTGCGGGCAGCGGTACCAGCGTTCGGAGTGGCAGACCTTTCCGCCTTCGATGCGCAGCGGCCGCCCTTCGACGAGCGCGGCGGCGAGCGTGTGGCGGGCACGGTCGTAGAGACGCGTGCAGGTGGGGCGGGAAATGCCCATGCGCTCGGCCGCCGCGGCCTGTGTCAATCCCTGGTGGTCGATCAGGCGGATCGCTTCGTATTCGTCGTACCGAAGCGTGACGGCTTCGGGAGCGACGCTATCTCCGCCGACGGGACGCATTCCCGCGACGGCGGGCGGTTGGGCGATGTAACAGCATTTGCGGGGACGCGGCATGACAAAAAACTCGTTTCCGCAAAGTTATTAATTATGAACATAAGTTCAAAATAAATGATGGAAAATATGCTATGTTACCATTTGTCCGAAGGTGCAGGGGAGCTTCGATCGTGCGAAAATCCGGTTCGCTGCGGGGCGTTTCTTCGGGCGAAGGTTTGGATATTTCGTAAAAAAGGCCTATTTTTATCTCCTAATCCGTGAAGACTTTTATGCCGATCAAGTTCTTGTACAGCCTGTTTTGTCTCCTGACCGGAGTGCTTTCGGCGATGTCGTCGCGTGCCGCCGGTCCCGGTGTCATCAACCTGCTGCCGTCCGATTATCGGGCGGCCAACAAGAACTGGGCGGTGGCCGAAGACGATGCGGGAACGCTCTATGCCGGCAACGACAAGGGGCTGCTCGAATTCGACGGCCTGCAATGGCGGTTGTACGAACTGCCCCGCGCCTCGATCGTGCGTTCGGTGGCCCCGCTGTCGCACGACGTGATCTTCACGGGCGGGTTCGAGGAGTTCGGGCGCTGGGATCGCGACGCTTCGGGTGCGCTGCGCTATACGTCGCTCGTTCCGGCTCAGCGCAATCCCCGCTTTTCGGACAGCGATTTCTGGAAAATCTACATCACGCCGCAGGGGGTGTTGTTTCAATCGTTCCACGGCATCTACCTTTATGATTACGAGCGCGTCCGCCGCCTGACGGGCGAGATGAACATGCTCTTTCTTCTGCGTGCGGGCGACGAGTTCTGGGTGCAGGAGATGGGCGGCCCGCTCTATCGGATGCGGCAGGAGTCCTTCGAGCGGCTGCCCGACAGCGAACGCTTCTCGACGACGACCGTGCGGGTGCTGCTGCCCGGGCCGCACGAGGGCGAATGGATCGTGGGGACGGGTACCGACGGATTGTGGCGCTACGACGGCGAACGGTTCACGCCGTGGAGTCCGGCGCTGTCGGAGCGGTTGCGGCGCGACGAACTCAACTGCGGCATCCGAACCTCGCGCGGCACCTATCTCTTCGGGACGCTTTTCGGAGGATTGTACGAGGCCGGTGCCGACGGACGGCTGCTCGCGGTTCTTTCGACCGAAAACCGGCTGCTCAACAACAGTGTGATGGCGCTTGCGGAGGATGCGCAACAAAATGTCTGGGCGGCGCTCGACCGGGGACTTTCGTTGCTGCTGTTCTGCGAAGGGGTGGATTACCATACCTACAACAAGTGGGCGGCCGGTTCGCTCTACGACGCCTGCCGCTGGCAGGGGAAGTTGCTGCTGGCTACCAACCAGGGGGTCTTCGCCGTCGACGAGAGCCGTCTGGCGACGGGCGTCGATCCCTCCGATTTCCGCCCCGTGGCCGGCCTGAGCGGTCAGGCGTGGTCGTTCGACCTGCTCGACGGGCGGCTCTACGTGAGCCACAACACGGGCGTCACCGAACTCCGTCCCGATTTTTCGCTGGTACGCCGTTCCGACATGGGCGGTTACGGGTTGCGGCGGGTGAAACTGGGCGAAAAGAGCCGCACCTACTACGCCTCCTATTACAAGTTGCGGCTGCTCGACGACGACGGTACGATGCACGAGGTCGACGGACTGGACGAATCGGTCTACCGCATCGAGGCGGATTATATGCGCAACCTCTGGCTCGAACATCCGTCGAAAGGGGTCTACCGCTGCCGCATGAGCGACGACGGCCGGCGCATCGAGGAGCGGACGCTCTACGGAGGCGGTGCGGGCGACGGACTGCCCTACAAACTCCATTTGCTGCGCGTGGGCGGCCGCGTGGCGCTCATGGGCGACGACAGGTTTTTCCGTTACAACGAATATACGGACTGCATCGAGGCGGATACGGTGCTCGATGCGGCGTTCCGCACGGTGGAGGACATCCGCCGCGACATCGAGAAGAAGACCGTGCTCGTCGGCTTTGTGGACGAACGGTTCTGGGTCATTACCGGCAGCGGCGTCTGGAAATTGCGTTACGACGGCCGGCGCAGTGCCGAATTGACGCCGTGCGCCGGCATTCCGGTCGACAACATGATCTACGGGTACGAACAGGTGGCGCGGCTCGACGATTCGACCTGTCTTTTCTGCGGGGACAACGGCTTCGAACTCGTCTCATCGCAGGCCGTCGAAATCCCCCCCCCTCCGATTCCTCCGCTACTCGAATCGCTGCGTGCGTCGGGGCGCCGGGGCGATGAGGCGTGGTACGATCTCTCGGCTGCGGTCGAGATTCCTCACCAGCGCAACTCGGTGACTTTCCGCTACGCTCCGCGTCGGGGCGCGGTTCCCGGCCTGCGTTTCCGCCACCGCCTGACGGGCATGGAGAGCGCATGGTCGGAGTCCGACCGGACGGGAACGGCCGATTACGCCCGTTTGCCGCAGGGGCGCTACACCTTCGAGGTCGCCGTGGGCGACGTGTTCGGCCGCTGGTCGGAACCCGCCCGTTTCCCGTTCGTCGTTCTCACGCCCTGGTACGCTACCGGCTGGGCCTATGCGGGCTACGTGCTGCTGCTGGCCTTCACTTTCTATTGTCTGTGGCTGTTGGTGATGCGTTTCTATCGCCGGCGTTACCTGCGGCGTCTGCGCTTGCAGGAGATCGTCGCGTTGCGGCGCGCCAACCGGGAGCTGACCCGGCAGATCGAGACGCGCGACGCCGAGATCGTGGCGCAGAGTTCGACGCTCATCGGGCGCAACGAGATCATCCTGCGCCTGCGCGACATGGTCAACGAGTTCCAGCAGAAGCAGGGCAACCGCACGACGGCGCCCCTGTGGCAGAAAGTCAACGCCTATGTAAGCAGCAAACTCGATACGGAGAGCGACTGGACGCTGTTCCTGATCAAGTTCGAGCAGAAGCACTCTTCCTATTTCCGCATCATGAAGGAACGCTTCCCCGACCTGACGACCAGCGATCTGCGTCTGAGCGCCTGCCTGAAAATGAATCTTTGTACCAAGGAGATCGCCTCGCTGATGAGTCTGTCGGTGCGGGCGGTCGAGAACGGCCGTTACCGGCTGCGAAAGAAACTCGGATTGACTTCGGCCCAGAATTTGAACGAATTCCTCTTGCATATCGATTCGCAGGAGTCGGGGCCGGAGGATGATGAGAAGTAGAATTTCGATTTTTAATCGGTTGATTTCAAATTATTTCATTGTTCTTTGAGAGGTAATTGAGAGGCAGTGGAAGAGTCTTTTTCGAGGGTGGAGTAGTCGGAGTGTAGCCGCTTTTCCCCGCGATTTTTCCGAACCTTTTAATTTTGTTTTCGTAAAAACTTTTCCGGGCGACGCTTCGGCGGATTCCGTTCCGCATTTCCCTGCCGAGGCGCGGAGCCCACAGTAGAAACATAAACCTAAAATTGCAATGAAAAAGAATCGACCAGAGAGTTGCGGCGTCGGCCGCCTCTTGTTCAAGGCGTTTGTATCGGTCGTTCTGCTGCTCGCGGCCTCCGTATCGGGCGCCTTCGCGCAGAGCACGATCGATGTAACGGGAAAAGTCATCGATGCGGACGGGCAGCCTGTCGTAGGCGCCAGCGTCGTGGTCGCGGGGACGTACACGGGTACGACCACGGGCGCGGACGGCGGTTTCGCACTGAAAGCCCGCGAGGGGCAGGAGTTGGAGGTTTCGTTCATCGGTATGTCCACGCAGCGCGTGCCCGTATCGGCCGTGCCGGTTACGGTGACGCTCGAAAGCGAGTCGACGATGATCGAGCAGGCCGTGGTGATCGGTTACGGTACGGCCAAGAAACGCGATCTGACGGGTTCGATCGTCAACGTCGACGCCGCGACGATCGCCAACCGTCCGGCGTCGAACCCGCTGGCCTCGTTGCAGGGCCGCGTGGCCGGTGTGCAGATCACCAATTCGGGTCGGGCCGGACAGGATCCCGAAATCCGTATCCGCGGTACGAACTCGATCAACGGCTTCGCACCGCTCTATGTGGTGGACGGAATGTTCACCGACAACATCAACTACCTCAATGCGAATGACATCGAATCGTTCGAGATTCTGAAAGACCCCTCGTCGCTGGCTATCTTCGGCGTGCGCGGCGCCAACGGCGTCATCATCGTCACGACCAAACGCGCCAAGATGGGGCAGACGGTGGTGAACGTCAACCAGTCGGTGGGCGTGAAGCACGTGGGGCACCGCATGTCGCTGACCAACGGGCCGCAGTTCAAGGAGCTCTACAACGAGCAGCTTTCGAACATGGGCGGCGATCCGTTCGACTATACCTATTATCAGGCCAATACCGACTGGCAGGACGCCATCTTCCAGAATGCCATGATCAGCCAGACGACGGCCAGCATCATGGGCGCCAACGAAAAGAGCAACTTCTATCTGGGCGTGGGCTACACCTACGAGCAGGGCAGCATCGTGGGTGAGGAGATGCAGAAGGTGACCGTCAATTTCAGCGACGAGTACAAGATGAAGGACTGGCTCAAATTCGGCGTGCAGATGAACGGCGCCTACATGTTGCCGGCCGATGCGAAGAACGTGACCGGCGCCATCCATGCGGCTCCGATCTCGCCGATCTACGACGATACGACGGGCGGCTACTACAAACTGCCTTCGTTCCAGAGTTCGCAGATCTCCAACCCGATGATCGACATCGAGGAGTTCGCCGCCCACAACAAGGCGCAGAACTACCGCTTCGCAGGCAATGTCTACGGCGAGATCAATTTCCTGCCCGAACTGAAATTCCGCGCCGCCTTCTCGATCGACTACCTGTCGAACAATTCGCGGCTCTTCACGCCCGTGAAATACGAATACGATCCCGATCTGGGGACGATCAACGCCCGCAGCGACCGCGAGTCGCTGTCGCAGACGAAGTCCAACACGCTCAATGCGCAGCAGGACTACATCCTCACCTATGCGAAGACCTTCGCCGACAAGCACGACCTGACGCTGATGGCCGGTCTGACGACCAACTTCACCAACTACGAGGAGCTCACCGGCGGCCGCAGCCAGAACGTCGCTTCGGCCGACCTGCCGATTCCGAACGATCCCGACAAGTGGTGGATCTCGTCGATCGGCGACACGGCGTCGGCGACCAACGGCGGCTCGCAGTACCGCAAGTTCACGATGTCGTACCTGTTCCGTGCGCTCTACAACTACAACCGCCGCTACCTGGTCAACTTCTCGTTCCGCCGCGACGGTGCGTCGGTGTTCAAGTACACGGGCAACACGTGGGACAACTTCTACTCGGTCGGTGCCGGATGGATCATGTCCGAAGAGAATTTCATGCGCAACCAGCATGTGATCGACTACTTGAAGATCAAGGGGTCGTACGGCGTGCTGGGTAACCAGAACGTCGGTACCGAGGGCGGCAATTATCCCGCGTTCCCGACGCTCAACTCCTCGAACGCCATCTTCGGCGACAACATTATCTCCTCCTATGCGCAGGCCTATCTGGCGACGAATCTGCGCTGGGAGAAGACCAAGGCGTGGGAAGTGGGCTTCGAGATGCAGATGTTCAACCAGCGCCTGCACATCGAGCCGACCTATTACAGCAAGAAGACCGAAGACCTGATCTGCTACCTCGAATCGTTCATGGGCGCGCAGGACGGTCTGATCAATTCGGGTTCGATCCGCAACCGCGGCTTCGAGTTGTCGGGATCGTGGAGCGACACGATCGGCGACGATTTCCGCTATACCGTTTCGGGTAACCTGACCACGATCGACAACGAGGTGCTCACGTTGGGCAAGACCTACTATCAGGGCGACAAGAGCGTGGCCGTATCGGAACCGGGCAAGCCCATCGGTTATTTCTACGGCTACGAGGTCGAGGGCATCTACCAGAACAAGGCCGACATCGCCTCGTCGCCGGAAAACACGCTGGCGGCCGTGGCTCCGGGCGACCTGAAATTCCGCGATGTCACGGGCGACGGCAAGATCACCGAAGCCGACCGTACGATGATCGGCAATCCTACGCCCGATTTCACCTACGGTTACTCGGTCAACCTGCAATACAAGAATTTCGATCTGGGTATCGACTTCCAGGGTGTCTACGGAAACGAGATCTTCAATACGAGCTTCCTGTCGGCATATGCACAGTATAATTATCATACCAAGCGTCTGGGACGTTGGAACGGCGAGGGCACGTCGAACTGGGAGCCGATTCTCGATTCATCGCGCGCCACGCAGATGATGAATTCGAGCTACTTCATCGAGGACGGCAGTTACCTGCGTCTGAAAAACATCCAGCTGGGTTACAGTTTCGGCGACCGGATCCTCAAGAAGATCCGTCTCAAAGCGCTGCGCGTGTTCATGAACATCGACAACCTGGCCACCTGGTCGCACAACACCGGCTATACGCCCGAGATCGGCGGTACGGCCCTTGCGTTCGGCATCGACACGGGCGACACCTACCCCATGCCGACGACCATTACTTTCGGTGTAAACGTGTCTTTCTAAAACAGCATAACCAATGAAAACGATCATAAGAAATCTGAAACTCTGGATCATCGCCGTCGCGGCGGTCGCATCGGCCGCGTGCAGCGACCTGCTCGACCAACGCCCGCAGGGCCAGTGGACTATCGACGACATCGAAGGCGGCGCCTACTTTTCGCAGGTAATGGCGCTCTACACCAAGGCGCGCCACTACAATATCACGTCGGGTATTCCCGCCTTCGCGGTGCATTACTACCGTTCGGAGGATTCGCGTAAGGGATCGACCACGACCGACGGTGCGGAACATGTGCCGATGTACGAGAATTTTCAGTATTCGGCGGCCAATTCGCTGTTGAATCCTTATTGGACGCAGAACTACGAGATCATCAATGCGGCCAATACCGTGCTCGACCAGATGCAGAAGGCGCAGGAGGCCGGTGAACAGCTCGATGAGGCGGAACTGCAATGCGGCATGGAAGCTCGCTTCTTCCGCGGCTGGTGCTATTTCAATCTGGTGCGTGCCTTCGGCGAGGTGCCGCTCGTCGACTTCGCCATCACCAATTCCGACGAGGCCAATATCCCCAAATCGTCGGTGGACAAGATCTACGAGTTGATCGACGCCGATCTGACGGCGGCCGAAGGGCTGCCCCGCCGCTGGGAGTCGAAATATATCGGGCGGGTCACTTACGGCGCCGCACGTGCGTTGCATGCCAAGACTTACGGCCAGCGCGGTCTGTGGTCGCAGATGTATCAGGCTGCCAAGAACGTGATCGATACCAGGGTCTACAATCTCGACACGCCGTTCGACGAGATTTTCCGCGAGGAGGGCGAAAACTCTTCGGAATCGGTTTGGGAGTTGCAGTGCACGGCCACCGTCGCGCAGCCCGCGACCAACGATCTGGGCAGTCAGTTCTGCCAGGTGCAGGGCTGCCGCGGTTCGGGTACGAGCAATCTGGGCTGGGGCTGGCACATGGCCGACCAGTCGATCGTCGACGTGTTCGAAGAGGGCGATCCGCGCCGCGACGAGACGCTGCTCTACTTCTCGACCCCTTCGAAGCCGTGGCCTGCGATCGCTCCGGCGACCGGTAACGCCCCCTTCAACGAGTTTCTTGTATCGCAGGACGGTCTGGACGGTGACTACTACAACAAGAAAGCCTATTGCAGTCCCAAACTGCGCGAATATTACGGCAGCAACGACGGATTCTGGTACAACATTCGTATGATCCGTTACTCGGACGTGGTGCTGATGGCTGCCGAAGCGGCCTGCGAGATGGGCGGCGAGGCGATGATCGAGGAGGCGCTGGATTATCTGGAACAGGTGCGCGCCCGTGCCCGCGGCACCAATACGAACGTGCTGCCCAAGGTGACGACGACCAACCAGTTGGAGTTGTGCAAGGCGATCCACCATGAACGCCACGTGGAGCTGGCGCTCGAATTCGACCGCTTCTACGATCTGGTGCGCTGGCAGGAGTTCAGTATCGCCGGTGCGGAGGACGGTGCTTCGGCCGTGCTCGGCAACAAGGGCTACACCGCCAAGAACAAATACCTGCCGCTGCCTCAGGAGCAGGTCGACGCCTCGAACGGCGTACTGGTACAGAATCCCGATTATGCTAATTAAAACAAGTCAGATACCATGAAATTCCTCAGATATTTTCCGTTGATTTTGACGACCGCGGCGCTTTTGTCCCTCGGATCGTGCAAACAGGATTTGGGTCAGGATCCTCCCTTCGACTATCCGGATGAGGGCTCGTCGGGCGTACAGCTTCCCGATCCGCTCTACCATTTGGCCTGCGACGACGATCTGTTCCTCGACGGAACGCTCGCGGGCGAGATGAAGACCTTCACCGGCGAGTCGCCGATGTTCGTCGACGGCAAGTCGGGCAAAGCCTACCAGAACGTCGACGGCCAGGCGCTCATCCTGACGCCCGACGCCGCTTCGACGACAGCGCTCAAATCGTTGGGCAGCTACTCGATTTTCATGTGGATCAAGTTCGACGGTACGAACAAGAATGCAGCGGGTCTCTTCTCCATCGGCAACAAGACGATCGAGGTGGCCGACGTCGCCTTCTTCCTCAACAACGGCAACACGACCACTCCGTCGGAGTTCTTCTTCAAGGGATTCATGCAGGCGACCGGTGCGAGCGGCAAGCCCGATGCGTGGTTCGATGCCGGCGACGACGCCAAGATACAGAATATGGCCGGCGTCTGGGCGCATGTCGGCGTGACCTACGACGCAGGGACCTCGACCATCACGCTCTACCACAACGGCGGGGCGGTCTGCGACCGCGTGTTGAAGGACGGAGCCTTCGGTCCGATGACGTTCGACGAGGTGAGCGGCATCTGCCTCGGCGCCTTCCCGTCGCAGGTCGGCCTGGGTTCGGGTGCCGGCTGGACGGCCGAGGCTTCCTTCTATACGGGAGCCATGGACGAGATCTATCTCTACGATCAGGTGTTGACGCCGGCACAGGTGACGGCACTGTACGAACAGGCGAAATAGCAGGGCTCGATTTCTGCATTGATCGGAAGAGGGGACCGAAATCAGGCCCCCTCTTCTAAAAAAACGACGATATATGAAAGGTTTTCCGTTTTTCAAGCCTCTCCTGCCTGCACTGGTTTTGCTGGGTGTCGGCTGCGGCGGCGATTCGACCGACGACCGCACGCCCGCGGGCGATCAGCTGGCGTTGAGCTCGGTTACGATCGGCGGGCAGAGCGGCCTGTCGGATTTCGACGACGTGTCGCCCGACGCCGAGATTGTGCTCGACTTCACGGCGGCGCTCGACGCGGCGACCGTCGAGGCCAATATCTATCTGCTCGACGCCGGAGGCGCGAAGGTGGACGCCAGCGACGTTTACGACGGCGCGAAGCGCGTCACGCTCAAACCCTCCGCCGGGTTGAACGCGTATGCTTCCTACCGGTTGATCGTCGACAGCGGCCTGAAATCGGCTGCCGGGGAGGCGATCCTGACCGGCAAGGTGATCCGGATCCGGACGGGGCTGGACACGAGCGACAAATTCCCGCAGATTTCCGACGAGGAGCTGCTCACCAAGGTGCAGCAGCAGACCTTCCGCTATTTCTGGGAGGGTGCCGAATCGACGAGCGGCATGGCGCGCGAGCGCACCTCGTCGGGCGCGACGGTCACTACCGGCGGGACGGGCTTCGGCGTGATGGCCATGACGGTGGCCGCCGAGCGCGGTTTCGTGACCCGCAGCGAGGCGTGCCAGCGGGTGCAGCGGATCGTGACCTTCCTTGCGGAGCGGGCGACCTCCTATCACGGCGCCTTCTCGCACTGGATCGACGGCCAGACGGGGCAGACGCTTCCCTTCTCGGCCGATGACAACGGCGCCGATCTGGTGGAGACCGGGCTGTTGTTCCAGGGGTTGCTGACGGCGCGTGCCTACTTCGACGGCGCCGATGCGGCAGAGAGCAAGCTGCGCGCCGACATCACCGCCTTGTGGGAGGCCGTCGAGTGGGATTTCTTCACCAAGGAGGGGACGGAGAAGGTGCTCTACTGGCATTGGAGTCCCGACAAGGGCTGGGCGATGAACATGCCGATACAGGGGTGGAACGAGGCGTTGATCGTCTACGTGCTGGCCGCCTCGTCGCCGACGCATCCCATCGGCCGCGAGGTGTATGCCGAAGGCTGGGCGCGCGGCGGCGCGATGCGCAACGGCAAGTCGTTCTACGATACCGTGCTGCCGCTGGGCGAGGATTACGGCGGCCCCCTTTTCTGGGCCCACTATTCCTTCCTGGGGCTGAATCCCCGAGGACTCTCCGATGCCTACGCCGACTATTGGGAGCAGGTGTGCAACCATACCCGGATCAACTACGCGTATTGCGTAGACAACCCCAAGGGGTATGCCGGTTACGGTGCCGACTGCTGGGGACTGACGGCCAGCGATATTCCCGACGGCTACACCGCCTCGTCGCCGACGAACGACCGGGGAGTCATCGCCCCCACGGCAGCCTTGTCGTCGATGCCCTACACGCCCGACGAGTCGATGGCCGCACTGCGCTTCTTCTACTATAAACTGGGCGACAAGTTGTGGAGCGACTACGGGTTTATCGACGCCTTCGATCTCACGTCCGGCTGGTTCGACCGGGGAATGCACATTGCCATCGATCAGGGCCCGATCGTGGTGATGATCGAAAACTACCGCACGGGATTGCCGTGGAACCTGTTCATGTCCGATAAGGATGTGCAGAGGGGACTCGCCGAACTCGGATTTACGGTCGAGGCGGGCAGTTGACGCGTGCCGCCGCAAGTGATCCGCGACCGTGAAACTCCGTTTTTCGGGAAGCGAAATATTATACCATAAAAAACAGAGATTACGATATGAAAAAAACACTCATTACCCTGCTGGGCATCGTGCTCTGCGGCGCGGCCGTCGCCGTCGAGAAGCCTGCGGGCGCTACGATGGAGCAGTATGTCGACGCGCTGATGCGCCGCATGACCCTCGAAGAGAAGATCGGCCAGCTCAACCTGCCCAGTGCGGGCGACATCACCACCGGTCAGGCCAAGAGCAGCGACATCGCCGAGAAGATCCGCCGCGGCGAGGTGGGCGGTCTGTTCAATATCAAGGGGGTGGAGAAGATCCGCGACGTGCAGCGTATCGCCGTCGAGGAGAGCCGTCTGGGTATTCCGCTGATCTTCGGCATGGATGTGATCCACGGTTATGAGACGACCTTTCCTATTCCGCTCGGCCTGACGGCCACGTGGGACATGGAGGCCGTCGAGCGTGCGGCCCGTATTTCGGCCGTCGAGGCGAGTGCCGCCGGTATCTGCTGGACCTTCTCCCCGATGGTCGACATTGCGCGCGATCCCCGCTGGGGACGTGCGTCGGAGGGCATCGGCGAAGATCCCTTCCTCGGCAGCGCTGTGGCGCGGTCGTTCGTCTACGGCTATCAGGGGCGTGATCCGATGCATTTTGCCACCGACGAGATCATGGGATGCGTGAAGCACTATGCTCTCTACGGTGCTGCCGAAGCGGGACGCGACTACAATACGACCGATATGAGCCGCCAGCGCATGTACAACGAATATTTCCCGCCCTACAAGGCGGCCGTCGAGGCAGGCGTGGGCAGTGTCATGGCGTCGTTCAATGAGGTCGACGGGATTCCCGCCACGGCCAACCGCTGGCTGATGACCACCGTGCTGCGCGAGCAGTGGGGCTTCGAGGGCTTCGTCGTCACGGACTACACGGGCATCTACGAGATGATCGCGCACGGTCTGGGCGATCTGAAAGAGGTGTCGGCGCGCGCCGTCGAGGCGGGTGTCGACATGGACATGGTGAGCGAGGGTTACCTGGGAACCTTGCAGCAGTCGCTCGAAGAGGGGCGTATCCCGCTGTCCGACATCGACCGCGCGTGCCGCCTGGTGCTCGAAGCGAAATTCAAGTTGGGACTTTTCGACGATCCCTACCGTTACTGCGATCCGCAGCGCGCCGCCACGCAGATCTATACGCCCGCACACCGCGCCGAGGCGCGCCGTATCGCGGGCGAGAGCTTCGTGTTGCTGAAAAACGAAGGCGACGTGCTGCCGCTCCGGCGCGAGGGAACGATCGCCGTGGTCGGCCCGCTGGCCGCTTCGCGCGCGAACATGCCCGGCACGTGGAGCGTCGCTACCGATCTGACGAAGCCGCTGACGCTCGTCGAAGGGTTGCAGCAGGTGGCCGGCGAAGGGGTGAAGATCCTCTATGCCAAGGGCAGCAACGTGATCCGCGACGAGGAGCAGGAGCGCTATGCCACGATGTTCGGGCGCGATATTCCGCGCGACGGCCGCACCGACAAGCAGTTGCTCGACGAGGCGCTCGCCGCGGCGGCCGAGGCCGATGTGGTGGTCGCCGCGCTGGGCGAGGCTTCGGAGATGAGCGGCGAGAGCAGCAGCCGGTCGCAGATCGGCATTCCCGACGTGCAGCAGGAGTTGTTGAAGGCGCTCGTGGCGACGGGCAAACCCGTCGTGCTGGTACTCTTCACGGGGCGCCCGCTGACGCTCGAATGGGAGGCCGAGCACGTGCCTGCGATGCTCAATGTATGGTTCGGCGGCACGCAGGCGGCCGAGGCGATCGGCGACGTACTCTTCGGCGACGTCAACCCGTCGGGCAAACTTCCCGTGACCTTCCCGCGCAGCGTGGGGCAGATACCGCTCTTCTACAACCATAAGAATACGGGACGTCCGCTGCTGGGCGACAAGTTCGAGAAGTTCCGCAGCAACTATCTCGACGTGCCCAACACGCCGCTCTATCCCTTCGGCTACGGTCTGTCGTATACGACCTTCGACTACGGCGACGTGCGCCTTTCGGCGTCGGAGATGACCGCCGACGGGTCGATCGAGGCCACCGTGCGCCTGACGAACAGCGGCCGGCGCGACGGCGTGGAGGTCGTGCAGCTCTACATCCGCGACAGGGTGGGTTCGTCGACCCGTCCCGTGCAGGAGCTCAAAGGCTTCCAGCGCGTGGCGCTCAAAGCGGGCGAGAGCCGCGACGTAAGTTTTACGATCGACGTCTCGCTGCTCAAATATTACGATTTCGACCTGCGGTACGTGGCAGAGCCGGGCGAGTTCGACGTGATGATCGGCGGCGCGAGCGACGCGGTGAAGCAGGCAAGTTTCACCCTGAAATAACCTTCGCGGCATGAAGACGATCAAACGGATTACGGCGGCCATGGCGGCGCTCGCTCTGGCGGGCGTCGTCGCGGGCTGCGCGCAGCGTCCCGCAGCGACGCTTTCGGACGAGGCGTTGCTGGACAGCGTCGAGCGGCGTACGTTCGATTATTTCTGGTCGGGCGCCGAGCCCAACAGCGGCCTTGCGTGCGAACGGATCAACATGGACGGCATCTATCCCGAAAACGACGAGACGGTCGTGACGACGGGCGGCAGCGGCTTCGGTATTCTGGCGCTTATCGCCGGTATGGAGCGCGGCTACGTCACCCGTGAACAGGGGATCGAACGCTTCGAACGCATCGTCTCGTTCCTCGAACGTGCCGACCGCTTCCACGGCGCCTGGCCTCATTGGATCGAGGGCCGGACGGGCCGCGTGAAACCCTTCGGCAAGAAGGACAACGGAGGCGATCTGGTGGAGACGGCCTTTCTGGTGCAGGGGCTGCTGGCCGCGCATCAGTATTTCGCGCAGGGCAACGAGCGCGAGCAGGCGCTCGCACAGCGTATCGATACGTTGTGGCGCGGCGTCGAGTGGTCGTGGTATCGCAACGGGCAGAACGTCCTCTACTGGCATTGGAGTCCCGAATACGGGTGGGAGATGAATTTCGCCGTACACGGGTTCAACGAGTGTCTGGTGATGTATATTCTGGCGGCCGCTTCGCCGACCTATCCGATCGACCGCGAGGTCTATACCGAGGGGTGGGCCGAGAACGGGGCGATCGTCGACGAGCACGAGGTCGAGGGTTACCGCCTCCGCCTGCGGTATCAGGGCGTCGAGGCCGGTCCGCTCTTCTGGGCGCACTACTCCTTCCTCGGGCTGGATCCGCGCGGGCTGAGAGACGACTACTGCGAGGACTATTTCGGCGAGATGCGCAACTATTCGCTCATCAACCGTGCCTACTGCATCCGCAATCCCCGGCACTACAAGGGTTACGGCAAGGATTGCTGGGGGCTGACGGCCAGTTATTCGACGGCGGGGTATGCGGCGCACGCTCCCGTCGAGCGCGAGGATCGCGGCGTGATCGCCCCCACAGCGGCGCTTTCGTCGATCGTCTATACGCCCGAGGAGTCGATGGATGTGATGCGTTACCTCTACGGGCCGCTTCACGAGAAAGTATGGGGGCCTTACGGCTTCTACGATGCGTTCAGCCAGACCGACGACTGGTATCCGCAGAAGTATCTGGCCATCGATCAGGGGCCGATCGCGGTGATGATCGAGAACCACCGTTCGGAGTTGTTGTGGCGGCTCTTCATGAGCCACCCCGACGTACAGAACGGTTTGCGGAAGCTGGGCTTCGAGTCGCCCGTGCTGCAATAGGGGCGAAGCGGGATTTTTTGAGACGGGACGCATCGGTCGGTGCGTCCCGTTTTTTCAGATCGAACAGAAGAACGTGACCAGGAAGGGAACGCTGAAATCGGTGACGCAGCCGTGGAAGATCGCTACGACGGCATACTGCGGCCCTGCGACGCGGGTGAGGATCGGGAGGGTGGTGTCGAAGGTCGTGGCGCCGCCCGACGAAATCGCGGCCAGCGGCCCGAAACGGCCCGCTACCCACGGTGCGGCCAGCAGCGTGAAGAGTTCGCGCAGGACGTTGCAGAGCAGAGCGACCGTTCCCAGTTCGACGCTGCGCAGTTCGGAGATGAAGATGCTCGACAGCGAATAGTAGCCGAATCCCGCGCCGACGGCCATGGCATCGGCCGGCGGTACGGTGTGCAGCAGCGGCGATGCGAGCGCCGCTCCGGCCAGCGTTCCGACGACGGTGCAGAGGGGCAGCAGCGCCATGCGGCGGTCGAGCGAGCGGATACGCTCGACGAGCGTGGCGTCGTGTCCCAGCGACACGCCGACCGAGAACATCAGCCCGTAGAGCATGTAGGTGCTTACGGGCGAGGAGGCTGCGGTAGCCGGAATCCATCCCGCGACGCCGAAAATCGCTCCGGCTGCGAAGAAGGCGACGATCACCAGACTGCCGCGCAGTGCGGCGAAGGCCGGCGGAGCGGGTACGGCGGAGTCGGTCGCGCCGGTGCGTCTGCCGCCGATCGACCGCCACAGCAGCCAGGCGCAGGCGATGCTTCCCGCCAGCGCTCCCGTGCAGAGGACGAGCGCCTGCACGCCGAGCGTGGCCAGCGACCGCATGACCTCTTCGTTGCCGCCCACTTCCGTTCCCAGCATGAAGAGCAGCAGCCAGATGATGAACGTGATGACGCTGCCGAGTGCACGGAGCGGTCGGCGGCGCAGCAAGCGGCCCGTGAGGATGCCGCCGAAGAGGACAGCGAACAGAATCAACATCGGCAGTGCGGAATTTTGCGTGCAAAAATAGGAAAAAAAGCCGACGGCCGCAAGCTGTGCGCCTGCGGCCGTCGGAATGAGGTGCGTCGTTAACGGACGTCGAAACGGAAACGGATCGTCCGGCGGTACGCTTCGCCGGGGCGCAGTTCGGCCGAAGGGAAATCGGGGCGGTTCGGTGCGTCGGGGAAACCCTGGCACTCGATCGCCACGCCGTCGTAGTCCGCGTAGGGCCGGCCGCTCTTCGAGAGCGGCGAGCCGGCGAGCCAGTTGCCCGTGTAGACCTGCACGCCCGGCTGTGTGGAGCGGACGCTGAGCCGCCGACCCGATTTCGGGTCGTACAGTTCGGCCACGGTCGTCTCCTCGTCCGCGCGCCAGTCGTCGACGGCCCAGCAGTTGTCGTAGCCTTTGCCGTAGCGCAATGCGGGGAAGTCGGCGCGAATGTCGCGGCCGAGCGGTTTGGACGTGCGGAAGTCCATCGGCGTGCCGGCGACGCCGGCGAGTTCGCCCGTGGGAATCAGCGTTTCGTCGGTCGGCAGCCAGCGCGAGGCGCGGAGCCGCAGCTCGTGGCCGAGCACCGATCCGGCATTCTCGCCCGCGAGGTTCCAGTAGGAGTGGTTCGTCAGGTTGACGATCGTGGGGGCGTCGCACGCGGCTTCGAGTAGGACGGTCAGGCAGCAGTCGTCGTCCCACGTATAGGCGATGCGCGCCGTGAGCGTACCCGGGTAGCCCTCCTCGCCGTCGGGGCTGGTGCGGGTGAAGGCCACGCCGTCGCCGGTCGTTTCACCCTGCCACAAGCGGTTGGCGAATCCCGTCGGGCCGCCGTGCAGATGGTTGGGGCCGTTGTTGACGGCCAGCCGGTACTCCTTGCCGTCGAGCGTGAAGCGCCCTCCGGCGATCCGGTTGGCGAAACGGCCGGGCGTCTTGCCGAAGCAGGCGCCGTCGCCGACGTAATCGGCATAGTCGCGGTAACCCAGCGCCACGTCGGCCATGCGCCCTTCACGATCGGGAACGACGACGGCCGTGACGCCCGCGCCGATGTTGCACACGTCGACGTAAGCCCCCGCGGCGTTCGCGAGGCGGAAGACCTCGATCTCGCCCTGCGCGTGGGGTTCGGTGCTGATTTTCGAGACGGTCATCGCCCTAAAAGAGTTTGGCGGGGTATTCGCCCGCGTCGACGAGCGCACGGATTTTGTCGACCACGCCCTGACGGTCGGCGGCGTAGGTCACGCCGAACCACTTGGCCGTGGTGTCGAGCACCTCGACCGTCGCCGTGCCTTCGGTGATGAGTTTGTTGACCATCAGCGGGATGTAATACTCGGCTTTGGGGTTGTCGATGTTGGCGCGCAGGAACTCCTTGAAATACTCCTCCGAGTAGCGGAAGTAGTCGGGCGTGAAGCCCCACATGTTCATCGAGACGGGGGTATTGTCGTCGGTGGTGGTCGGCTGTCCGTCGTCGCCCGTGAAGGTGATGCGGCCGTCGACGCGGGCGATGTCCGTCCGTTCGACCACACCCGTCAGGTAATTGTTCGCATCGGTTCGGCAGATGCCGCGCGCCACGGTGCCGCTCTCCGAGAGAGTGTTGCCCACGCGGTAGCCCACCATGCAGTAGCGGTTCTGTCCGTCGGCTTTCGACAACCACTGACCCAGTACGCGAAAGCCGTCGCGGCCGTAGAAGTCGTCGGCGTTGATGACGGCGAACGGTTCGCGGATGACCGCCTTGCCCATCAGCACGGCGTGGTTCGTACCCCATGGCTTGGTGCGTCCTTCGGGGCGGACGAAGCCCTCGGGCAGGTCGTCGACCGACTGGAAGACCACCTCGACGGGGATGTGGTTTTCGTATTTGGAGAGTATCTTCGTGCGAAAATCCGCTTCGAAATCCTTGCGGATGACGAAGACAACCTTGCCGAAGCCGCCGCGGATGGCGTCGAAGATCGAGTAATCCATGATCGTCTCGCCGTTGGGGCCGAGACCGTCCAGCTGTTTGAGACCGCCGTAGCGCGAGCCCATGCCTGCGGCCAGTACGAAAAGTGTAGGTTTCATATCGAATCTGTGATTGAATTGCATCGGGGAGGGTTAGTTCATGCCGCGCACGTGTTTTTCCCAGGCCCAGGCCGAGCGGAGCGTCTCTTCGAGAGGCCGTTCGGCCTTCCAGCCCAGTTCTTTGTTGGCGCGCTGCGTGTCGGCCCAGACCGCCTTCACGTCGCCGGCCCGTCGCCCGACGATCTTGTAGTTGAGCGTCAGCCCGTTCGCCCGTTCGAAGCCCTTCACCAGTTCCAGGACCGAGACAGGCGTGCCCGTGCCGATATTGAAAATCTCGTAGGCCTCCTTCATCCGCCGCTGCGTCATGCGGTCGACCGCGGCCACGTGGGCTTTGGCCAGGTCGACGACGTCGATGTAGTCACGCAGGCAGGTGCCGTCGGGCGTGTCGTAGTCGTCGCCGAAGATCGAAAGGCATTCGCGCAGTCCGGCGGCCGTCTGGGTGATGTAGGGCACCAGATTCTGCGGCACGCCGCGCGGCAGTTCGCCGATGAGCGCCGAGGGGTGGGCGCCGATGGGGTTGAAGTAGCGCAGTGCGATGCCGTGCAGGCCCTCGTAGGCCGCGCAGCAGTCGTGCAGGATGTCTTCGGCCATCTGCTTCGTGTTGCCGTAGGGCGAGGTGGCGGGTTTGCGGGGCGTCTGCTCCGTGACGGGCAATGTGTCGGGCTCGCCGTAGACCGTCGCCGACGACGAGAAGAGGATGTTTGGCCGGCCGAACTCCTTCATCAGCGCGCAGACGTTCATGAACGACGCGAGGTTGTTGCGGTAATATTTGAGCGGTTCGGCGACCGACTCGCCGACAGCCTTGTAGGCGGCGAAGTGGATGACGGAGCCGAAATCGTATTTTTCGAAGACGCGTCGCAGCGCCGCTTCGTCGCAGGTGTCGACCCGCTCGAAGGGAACGTCGACGCCCGTGATGCGCCGCACACCCTCGACGGCCGCCGCCTCCGAGTTGGAGAGGTTGTCGATGATGACCGCGTCGTATCCGGCGGCGATCAGTTCCACGGCGGTATGCGAGCCGATGTATCCCGCACCGCCCAGCACAAGTGCCTTCATAAGCAATTCCTCCTGCAAAACAATCCGTTCTGTGGCATGTTGTTTCCATTTTCCACAGCCCGTTCCCCCTGATTGTACCTCATGCAGCGATATGCGGCAAATCAAAAATGCATGAACAATTTCCAGGCAAAGGGCGGCGCCTGTTTGGGCGCCGCCATGCACAAGGAGATCGTTTAATTGCTCTGCCTGCACATGCAGGCTCCGCCGCTCTCTACCGTAACACTCGGGTAATACGTCCGTGTTTCGCCGCTCTGCAGCGCCTGAACAATTTCCAGGCACTCGCCGAATCTCTGAAAATGAACGATTTCACGCTCGCGCAGGAAACGGAGCGGGTTGATCAGTTGTGGATTGTCCGTCAGCGTCATCAGGTGCTCATAGGTTGCACGCGCCTTCTGCTCTGCTGCAAGGTCCTCCACAAGGTCGGCAATCGGGTCCCCGGTGCACTGGATGTAGCTGGCCGTGAAGGGCACTCCGTTGGGATCG
>ERZ824978.1029-NODE-1029-length-33405-cov-5.712984_pt1 | contig 33405 bp, 36 predicted proteins | sample MGYA00519860_ERZ824978 | MGnify/ENA primary metagenome ERZ824978 (study PRJEB31778, sample SAMEA3449184) | human gut metagenome | biome: human gut; feature: human-associated habitat; material: faeces | place: United Kingdom | collected 2010/2012 ... | reverse complement strand
CTGACCTACCCTGGGGGTTCTCCCTTATCGTAGCGCCTATCAAAAGAAGAACCACCCAACGCTTATTACCAACGTTGCGTGGTTCTTTTTATAAGTTGTACCCGTCCGCCAATCCCTCAGTCAGCTCACGCTGACAGCTCCCTTTGCACAAGAGAGCCTTGGGTAGGTGCATCTGGCAGGTACTGCCGCCGTCCCAGCTCCTGCGCCTTTCTAGGACAGGTTTTACAAAACCACCAATTCGACCCCGAAAAAGCTGTTTGAATCGCCTATTGAATTAGTAGGAATAATAGGTATAATAAAAGCAACCTACAAGATTGGTGGGAAACGATTATGACACGACAATTTCCTCGGCTGTTGCGCCGGAACTTCCGCTTTGGACGAATGTAATGCCCTTTTCCTCCTCATTTCTACCCCAATCCCCATATCATTCGTTCAGAAAGGAAGCCTATCATGAGCAACAACTATCACTTTGAGACTTTACAGCTCCACGTTGGTCAAGAACACCCCGACCCCACCACCGACGCAAGAGCAGTGCCCATCTACGCTACCACCTCCTATGTGTTCCAGGACGCCGCCCAGGCGGCCGGTCGATTTGGGCTGACCGAGGGCGGCAACATCTACACCCGTCTGATGAACCCCACCTCCGATGTGCTGGAACAGCGGCTGGCCGCGCTGGAGAGCGGCGCGGCGGCGCTGATGACGGCCTCTGGGGCGGCGGCGATCACCTATGCGGTGCAGAACATTGCGGTGACCGGCGATCATATCGTCTCCTCTGCCAATCTGTACGGCGGCACTTACAACCTGTTCGCCCACACCCTGAAGGATCAGGGGCTGGACGTGACCTTTGCCGATCCGGCTGATCCGGCGGCTTTCGAGGCGGCCATCCAGCCCAACACCAAGCTGGTCTACGCTGAGACTCTGGGCAACCCCAACGGGGACATCGCCGACCTGGAAGCTCTGGCGGAAGTGGCGCACCGCCACCACATCCCCCTGGTGGTGGACAACACCTTCGCCACCCCCTATCTGCTGCGCCCCATCGAACACGGTGCGGACATTGTGGTTCACTCCGCCACCAAGTTCATCGGCGGACATGGCACGGTCATGGGCGGCGTGGTCGTGGACTCCGGCAAATTTGACTGGGCGGGCAGCGGCAAGTTCCCTGGGCTGAGCCAGCCCAATCCCTCCTATCACGGGGTGGTGTTCACGGAAGCCTGCGGCGATCTGGCTTACATCATGAAGCTGCGCACCACGCTGATGAGAGATCAGGGCGCGGTCATCTCCCCCTTCAACTCCTTCCTGCTCTTGCAGGGGGTGGAGACCCTCTCTTTGCGGGTAGAACGCCATGTGGAGAACGCCTTAAAGGTGGTAGATTATCTGAACCATCACCCCCAGGTGGCGCAGGTGAACCATCCCTCCCTGTCCGGCGGGCATCAGAAGGAGCTCTACGATGCTTACTTCCCCAACGGAGCCGGCTCCATCTTCACCTTTGAGCTGAAGGGCACCGAGGAACAGGCCAAGCGGTTCACGGAGTCGCTGAAGCTGTTCTCCCTGCTGGCCAATGTGGCGGATGTGAAGTCGTTGGTCATCCATCCCGCTTCCACCACCCACTCTCAGCTGGACGAAGCAGAGCTGCTGGCCTGCGGCATCCGTCCCACCACCATTCGGTTGTCCATCGGCACCGAACACATTGATGATATTCTCGCCGACCTAGACCAGGCGTTTGACGCTGTACGGGAAGGCTGAGTTCTCACTTTTCCTCCTCCATAAATTTGAAATCAAACCCAAGCAAAACCCCCTGATGCAGGCGCTTTCACCTGTGTCAGGGGGTTTTGTCTGGCGATGGCTCACCGGTTCCGGTCGTGGAGCAGTCCCAGCTGATAGAAGGCCACGGCGCTGGCAGCGGCCACGTTCAGGGAATCCACACCGTGGGACATGGGGATACGGACGGTATAATCACAGTGGGCGATGGTCTCCGCCGCCAGGCCGTCCCCTTCGGTACCCAGCACCACCGCCAACTTGTCCTCCTGTTGGAGGCGTGGGTCGTAGATGTCCAAAGAGTCCTCTTTCAGTGCCATAGCTACAGTCTTGAAGCCCAGCTGGTGCAGTTGGTTCGTCCAATCAGCGCCCTTGGGGAAGTACGTCCAGGGAATCTGAAAGACGTTGCCCATGCTGACCCGAATGGCTCTCCGGTAGAGAGGGTCACTGCAAGCGCTGGTGAGCACCAGGGCATCCATGTGGAGGGCGGCGGCGGAACGGATGATGGCGCCGATGTTGGTTGGGTTCATGACGTCCTCCAAGACGGCGATGCGTTTTGCGTTGGCGCAGAGCTGCTCCACCGCAGACAGGGGCTTCCGGTACATGGCGCAGAGCATCCCACGGGTCAGGTGGAAGCCGGTGAGCTGGGTGAGCACGTCCAGCTCTGCCACATAGACGGGGATGCTGCCGCAGCGCTCTAGGAGGGCTTTGCCCCGCGTCTCCACGTCTTTGGGTTCCATCAGGAAGGACACGGGGGTGTAGCCGGCGTCCAGGGCACGGCCGATGACCAGGGGGCTTTCGGCGATGAACATCCCCTTCTCTGGCTCCGCCCGATTCACCAGTTGATTCTCGGTCAGGCGGGCATAGACGTCCAGTTCCGGTGCGGAAAAGTCGGTGATCTCTCTGACGTTTACCACAAATATCCCTTCTTTCTTCCCCTTTGGTTCCTCAGATCAAAATGCCGCTGCAATGGTCGATCTCGTGCTGGATGATCTCCGCCGTCCAGCCAGTAAAGGTCTTGAACCGCTCCTGAAAGTCCTCGTTCTGGTAGCGCACCTTGATGGATTTCCAGCGCTTGGTCTTGCGGGTGCCCTCCAGGGAGAGACAGCCCTCCTCCGCCTGGTAGGGCTGAGACATCTTGACGATCTCTGGGTTGTACATAATCATGTAGTCATTTTCGCCGCACTCGAAGGCGATGATGCGTTTGCAGACGCCGATCATATTGGCGGCCATGCCCACGCAGGCGCCTTTGCAGGCTACGAGGGTATCCAGCAGATCCTGAGCGGTCTGCTTGTCCGCCGGAGTGGCATCCGCTGCGGGCTGCGCCAGGAAGATCGGGTCTTTCATAATGGGTTGAATCACGCTGTGTCCTTCTTTCTTTCGCCGCTCCCCTTTTCCTCTGCTCGGTCATAGACTGGTAGGAAGGGGGTGTTCCACTTGGCCGAATCCAGTTCTTCTGGTGGTATGTGGGTGACCACAGCCGCTATCCTTGCCCTACAGCTGGCAGAGGGTCGTTCGGCACAAGAGCTGAGTTTGCTGTCCGCATTCTTCACGGTCTTGGGGGATAACTTGGCGCTTCTGGCGGGGCAGCTGCCCCAGGTGAATCTGCCGGAGACGGAGTGACGCTGTGCTTGTGCGGAGCCGCCTCCCTCAGTCGCCTTGCGGCGACAGCTCCCTCCATGCATGGAAGGAGCCTTGGGTAGGTGGTTTTCCACAGGCACTGCCTCCGTCTTGGCTGCTCCCCCATCAGCCTACAACAAGAGCCGTATGCATCTGCATACGGCTCTTGTTCGCTTGCTTTGGAATCCAGGATCGAATTACTTCAGAGCGACCTTGCCGCCTACGCCTTCGATCTTTGCCTTGATTTCTTCGCCATCTTCCTTGGAGACTGCTTCCTTCAGAGTGGTGGGAGCGCCTTCGACAGCTGCCTTTGCGTCAGCCAGGCCCAGGCCGGTGACTTCGCGGACGATCTTGATGACCTTGATCTTTGCTGCTGCGTCGAAGCCTTCCAGGACGACGTCGAATTCAGTCTTTTCTTCACCTGCATCTGCTGCTACGGTATTTGCTGCGGGTGCTGCCATTGCTGCTGCGGAAACGCCGAATTCTTCTTCCAGAGCCTTGACCAGTTCGGACAGCTCCAGGACGGACAGGTTCTTTACTTCTTCAATCAGAGCAGTAATCTTTTCGCTTGCCATGATAGTAACCTCCTAAAATGTAGATCAGTTCAAAATCAGGCCGAGGTTTTTGAAATTTTCTCCTCGGCGTGGTGTTTGCCGAATGATTATTCAGCAGCGGGAGCTTCCTCTGCGGGAGCGCCGCCCTTAGACTCGACGATGGCTGCCAGGACAGCGGCCAGGCTGACGATGGGTGCCAGCAGGGTGCCCATGGCCTGTGCCTGCAGATCCTTCTTAGAGGACAGTGCGGACAGCTTTGCGATCTCGTCATCGCTCAGGATCTTGCCTTCCATGAAGGCAGCCTTGATGTGGAACTTCTCCTTCCCCAGCTGCTTTGCGTAGTCAGCGATAATCCGGATGGGAGCGATGGGGTCTTCTTCGCCGGTGGCCAGAGAAGTGGTACCTTCCAGAACGGAATCCAGTTCCTGCAGGCCGGATGCATCCAGCGCACGACGAACCATGTTGTTCTTTACGACACCGTACTTGACCTCGCCTTCGCGCAGCTTTGCGCGCAGCTCGGTATCTTCCGCAACGGTGATACCACTGTAATCCACCAGTACACCAGACTGCGCATTCTTGAGCTGCTCGACCAGAGCGGCGACAACGGCCTTTTTAGACTCCAATACTTTTGCGTTAGGCATATTGATTTCACCTCACTATAAGAAAAATCCTCCGCGTCAGAAGGACAGGAGGATGGCACATTCAAGCTATAACCGTCACAGGGGACGTCACTTTTTTCGAATATGCACTCTCGGCAGGTGGCTTGCGCCGTTAGACTTATGTGCCTGCTGTCTCTGAACGCAGTGAATATCATATCACAGGACAGCGGATTTGTCAACCCGCTGTCCTGTTTTTTACGGTTCTTGCAAAAACTCTCTTAGTTGGACAGCTTTGCAGGGTTCACACGGACGCCAGGGCCCATGGTGGAAGCCAGGGTGCAGCTCTTGATATACTGACCCTTTGCAGCGGCGGGCTTTGCCTTGACGATAGCGCCGACCAGTGCATTGAAGTTTTCTTCCAGCTTTTCTGCGCCGAAGGAGACCTTGCCGATGGGGCAGTGGATGATGTTGGTCTTATCCAGGCGATATTCGACCTTACCGGCCTTGGCTTCGGCGACTGCCTTGCCAGCGTCGGGGGTGACGGTGCCAGACTTGGGAGAGGGCATCAGACCCTTGGGGCCCAGGGTCTTACCCAGACGGCCGACGAATCTCATCATGTCGGGCGTGGCGATGACCACATCGAATTCAAACCAGTTTTCCTTCTGGATCTTTTCCACCAGATCCATTTCGCCCACATAGTCAGCACCTGCTGCCTTTGCAGCTTCTGCCTGTTCGCCCTTGGCGAAGACCAGGACGCGGACGCTCTTGCCGGTGCCGTTGGGCAGGACGATGGCGCCACGAACCTGCTGGTCAGCGTGACGGCCGTCAACGCCCAGCTTCATGTGCATTTCAACGGTCTCGTCGAACTTTGCCTTTGCGGTCTTTTCCACCAGCTCCAGAGCCTCGTTGGCGTCATACAGGGTATTGGCTTCGATCAGCTTGACGCTGTCCTGATATTTCTTACCTTTCTTCATTTGTCAACTACCTCCTTATTCACCGACGATGACGCCCATGGAGCGAGCGGTGCCAGCGATCATGGACATAGCAGCTTCCAGGGTAGCGGCATTCAGGTCAGGCTTCTTCAGTTCTGCGATCTTCTGGACATCTGCCTTGCTGATGGTGGCGACCTTGGTCTTGTTGGGTTCACCAGAGCCGGATTCGATGTTGCAGGCCTTCTTGATCAGAACGGCTGCGGGGGGAGTCTTGCACACGAAGGTGAAAGAACGGTCGGCATAGACAGTGATCTCGACGGGGATGATCAGACCAATGTCCTTCTTGGTGCGTTCATTGAATTCCTTGGTAAAACCGGCGATATTGATGCCGTGCTGACCCAGAGCGGGGCCGACAGGGGGGGCAGGAGTTGCCTTACCTGCGGGGATCTGCAGCTTGACAAAGCCGGTAACTTTCTTTTTGGGTTTCTGTGCCACGAAGAGCACCTCCTTATTATGATTCAAACGTAAAATTCATGTTTTGGAGCGGGAGGACGTTCAATCCTCCTCTGCGTATTCTACCTGATCCAGTCCCAGTTCCACCGGAGTCTCCCGGTTGAACATGGATGCCACGACCCGGATGCGTTCCTTTGCCGGATCCACTTCCTCCACGATGCCATAGTAATCGCTGAAGGGACCGTCAATGATCTTGATGCGGTCGCCCGGCTGGTATCCGGTGACCACTTCATTCCGCTCCACGCCCAATGCCGCAATCTCCTCATCGCTGAGGGGGATGGCATCGTTGCCGGAGCCGACAAAGCCGGTCACGCCGCGGATGTTGCGCAGGATATGCCATGTCTCATCGGTCAGGATCATCTTGACCAGGACATAGCCGGGGAAGGTCTTTCGCTCATATTCTTTCGGGCCTTTGTCCGTCATCTCCGTCACCTTTTCCATGGGGATCTTCACCTCATTGATCAGGTGGTGGAGGTTCCGGTTGTCCACATGCTTGGTAATGGCGCTTGCCACCGTGTTCTCATAGCCGGAATAGGTATGGAGCACATACCATCTTGCGATCTCAGACATAGCGTCACCTTAACCCTTGAACAGGTTGATCAATGCCCGAATCACTGCGGCGGCTACGCCGTCCACGATCCAGATAAAGACCCCGATGACCAGGATACACGCCGCAACCACCAGGCAGGCACGAACCAGTTCCTTGCGTTTGGGCCAGACGACCTTCTTCAGTTCCACTTTCATTTCGTGGCACCAGTTGGAGAACCGTCTCCAGGTACGAACCAGAGCGTTGGGCTTCTTTTCCAGATCCTTTTCCTCGGATCCTTTTGCTTTTTTCGTCATTCAAACACACCCTTCTCAAACTTGTCGTACACTGGGATCACTTGGTTTCGGTGTGTTCCGTATGCTTTCTGCAGAACGGGCAATACTTGCTCATCTTCAGACGATCAGGAGAATTCTTCTTGTTCTTCATGGTGTTGTAGTTTCTCTGCTTGCACTCATTGCATCTCAGGGTGATCTTAATGCGAGCACCTGCTTTTGCCTTAGCCATTCTTCGGCACCTCCTTAGCTTATCATGTTCCGCTTCACGCCAAAAAAGCCGGACTTCCGGCAGGTGACCTGAAGCAGGTTTTCTGTCGAACGTCCAGCGCAAAGCCGACCCACCCTGACAGCGCAGGACGAGTCCCTTTATTTCGTTGAGCCGCTCGGCAGAATGGGTTCTGCCTCCCTGATCCAGCGCCGCGACCGGTGGTCAGGGCACAACAAAGGCGGGCCCGGTACACTGAACCAGTGTCCCTGTCGGTGATCCGCCTTCTCACAGGTAGAATTAGTTTATCACGTTTTCCCCGTCCCGTCAAGGCTTTTTGCCTTTTTTCGATAGTACATCCAGTTGCAAAACACCAGCACCAGGGACAGGGCGCCCAGGTAGCCAAAGACGGGGTAGATGGTGCTGATGAGGTCACCAAAGCCCACCAGGCTGGCGGCAAAGGCGGCGGCCACCATGGCCACCAGGAAGGCGGTCTTGTGCTGGCGGACGGGTGCGTAACGCAGACTCAGGTAAGTCTCCAGCGCCACGCCGCAGGACAGGGCGGCGCCGTAGATGCCGAACAGGAGGAGCAAGCCGTAGGCGTAGCCTAGCTTGCGGTTCATCTGGCACACCAGCTCCAGCATGGGCATCTCCGCTTCCACCGATGGTAAGTAGAAGGACAGGGACGCCAGGACGCTGACGGCGATGAGCACCAGCAGGAACGTCCCCAGCAGGATCCCCTGATACACCCGCTTCCGGCTGGGCACCAGATCGCCGAAGGGCGTGAGGATGCCGATGGAGCCGAAGATGTTGTAGGCCACATAGGTCACCGCTGCCACCCACCAGCAGGGCAGCATGGGGTTGTCGCTGCCGGTGTGGGAGAGGGTGAACTGGTCGACCCCGAAGTGTGCCAGTGCCGCGATGGCGAAGGCCACGGTAGCCAGGACGATGACGGGCACGCAGACGGAGAAGGCGGCGGCAACGCCATCCAGTCCCCGCAGTGCCAGGAAAATCACCAGGACGCCAAAGGCCAGGCTGGCGCACCAGGCGGGGATGGTGGGAAAGAGCTGGTGGAGGAGCGCTCCTCCGCCGGCCACCATGATGGCCACCACACTAAACAGGAACAGGCACTGCAAAAAAGCCATGGTGTGGCGCAGCCACGGGAGGTTCCAGCGGATGACCGTTTCATCCAGCTCCCGGACGCCGGAGATCTGCGCCAGACGGATGAGCAGGATGCCGCAGAGGGCGAACAGGACGGCGGACACCGCCAGGCCGGCAAAGCCCCAGCCGCCGAAGCAGCCAAAGAACTGCCACAGCTCCTGGCCGGAGACAAAGCCCGCCCCCAAAAAGCAGCCGGCAAAGAGAAAGGCCAGCTTGGGTACGCTCAGTTGTTTCACAAAACCACTCCCCTTTTTTAATCTGTCACACTATATCATATTCCTCTCCCCTTGAAAAGACACGGAATCACGCAAAAACACAGAGCGGAGGGCGAAGCTCCGCTCTGTGCTGGGTGGAGTTATTTTCCTTTGTAGCTGGGCGGGTTGCCGGGGAATTTCTTGATGCCGTACTGCTCCGGCTTGCCCACCATCTTGCGGTGGGGCTCCCGCTGCTGGACTTCCGGCTCCCCTTCGGTGCGCACTCGGTTGCCGCCCTTGTAGCTCCGGTCGGGCAGGGGCACCACCGGCGGTTTGCCTGGGGTGACCTTGCCCCGCTTGGCGTAGCTGTCCGGGATGCGGACGATGGGTTGGTTGCCCTCGTAGTTGGCCTGGGAGGTGAACTGGATCTTGCCGCCGTAGCGCTTGAGGTTGGCTCTCCCCCGCTCCACCCGGATGCGGATGACGGGATCCTCCCCAGGGACGGTGCGGCGCTTGCCTTTGTAGCCGGTGTAGTCCTCGATGGCCAGACGACCGCCGTAGAGACGTTTTTCCGCCTTGTTGCCGTGGTGGACTTTGGGGGCTGCCAAGCCGAACTTGGCGGGTTTCGCCACTGATTCGCCGCCTTTGTAGCTGGTCACCGGCTTGGCGTGGAGCTTGCCGCCGTAGTATTTGGACGCTTTCGCTCTGCCACGATGGGACAGGGGCATGGTGGACTCGAATCGGGCGGGTTTCGCCACGGAACCGCCGCCCTTGTAGGCCGCCTGCTTCACGGGCAGGCTGGGAACGCCGAAGCGGCGCTTGCTGCGGCGGCTTCCCTTGTGGCTGAGGGGGTCGTTGTGGACAAAGCGGGCGGAGGTGGCGTGGGAAGCGCCGCCGGTGTAGCGCTGGGTGGAAACTGCCACCAGTTTGCTGCCGTAACGGGATTTCCGGCCGGTGATCTTCCGGTGCCGGTGCAGCTCCGCTGGGACGGGGATGCCTACGGACGCAGGATTCTTCTTCCGCCCCCGATAATTGGTGAAGTGGATGGGCAGGCGCAGGTTTTTGCCATAGCGCTTGCGGCCCTTCTTAGCCATCTTGTGAGAGGGCATGGGGGTGCCGTAGCGCATATCCGCCCCATAGCTCCGGCGGCGGATGCCCGCTTTGATCCAGCTGCGCAGGATGGCGAACAGCGCCAGGGCGATGGCCAGGATCAGGGCAACGATGCCGATGGTGGTGCGGACGGGGTATTGCTCATATGGATTTGTATTGATGGCCTGGGCGGAGCCGGTACACAGCGCCAGGGCGATGGCCAGGGTCAAGCCCCAGGTCATCCGTGACCACAGTTGTCTCATGGTGTTTCCCTCCAGGGGTAGTGCTTCACTTATTATGCCACACTCCCTGGAAAAAAGAAAGGGACAATCTGCAAGTGCTGGACAGGAGGTGGTGGAGGATGGTACAATAGACTATCACTTCATTTGCAGAGAAACGAGGGACGTTATGCGCATTATGGCCATCGACTACGGAGACGCCCACACCGGCGTTGCCATCTCCGACCCCACCGGAATGCTGGCGGGCTGGACGACCACCATCGACAGCCGGAAGCAGGATGTGGTGGTAGAGCAGCTGCGGGCGATCATCGCCGAATGGCAGGTGACGGAGCTGGTGCTGGGGTATCCGAAGAATATGAACGACACCAAGGGCGAGCGGGTGCTGAAAAGCGAAGGGCTGGCTCAGCGGCTGACCGAGGAGACGGGACTGCCCGTCCACCTGTGGGACGAGCGTCTGACCACCGTGGACGCCCACCGGATTTTGTCCGAGAACGGACGGCGGGGCAAAAAACGCAAGCAGAAGGTGGACGCAGTGGCGGCTACCTTAATCTTGGAAGGCTACCTGGGCTTTCGCCGGAATCAGAAAGAGAGGGAATGAGGATGCTGTTTGACACCGATGACAACTATGTGGTACTGGAGATGACCGGCCCCGACGGCAAGGAGCGGCGCTACGAGCTGCTGGACATAGTAGAGTTTGAGGGCGTGGCCTACGGCGTGTTCTGCCCCCAGGAATTCCCGGAGGACGGGGACATCATCCTCCGTCTGGAGGGGGAGGACGCCCAGAAGCCGGAGGGCTATGTGCCGGTGGAGGACGAGGGCATTGCCCAGGCGGTGTACGACATCTTCCACCTGAAAAATATGTCCTCCTTTGATTTTCAGACTTATCTGGAGGGGGAATGACCCCTTTTCGATGAAAAAACAGCAGGACAGGTGTCCTGCTGTTTTTATTTACGTTATCTCCGGAACCCCGGTTTCCACTCCCAGACGCAGCGGATGACCCGACCGTAGGTGATGGCCAGGGCGATGCCGCCGACAAAGAGAAGGAGATACTGGAGGGCGCCGCCGGGTGGGTAGTAGGAGACGACGGTCTCACAGACCCAATAGACCACCACGGAGCAGATGATAAGGATGGCGTTCCGCTTCTTCTCCCCCTCCCGCCAGGGCAGGAGGACGAAGATCAGCAGGAGGATGACGCCAGGGAAGAACAGGTCGCTCTCCCCCCAGACAAACCACGCTCTAAAAATCTCCATGGCTTACACGAAGCGATACATGAAGCTGGTAGTGATCTTGTCGTCGTAGGTCTTTTCCACCTTTTCGTACCACTTGTCGTAGTCTTCCTTCTGGAGGGCGGCGATGCTCACGTCCTGCCAGTGGTACTTTTCCCCGTAGCCTTCAAAGTACACCAGCTGGTAACCCTGGGCGTCCTCGTCCTTGAGCAGGGCAGTGTCCCCTTCCTTGCGCTTCTCGTCAAAGAGCCAGGCTTTCAGGGTGTCCGTCACGTCCTCTTTGGAGGCTTTTTCGTACTTGCCCTTGTTGTAGTTGGAAGTGCTGTCGCCGGAGTTTTCCTCCGCCAGCGCCCCCAAGGCATCGGCGTCGCCGCCGTCTTTCTTCCAGGTCTGCTGGAGTTTTTCCGCCTTTTCCTTAGCGGCATCGTAGTCGTAGACGGTGTTGCCATCGTCGTCCTTCTTCGTCTCGCCGTCCTTATCGGTGGCGGCCTCCGCCTTCACCAGGACGTTGCGGAAGTTGGCGCCGTGGTACTCGTCCAAATAGCGCTTGTCGAACTGCACCACATAGTAGCCGTTCAGGGTGGCGTCCTTATCATCGGTGGCTTCCGTCTCATTTTTGATGGTCTTGATGTCGCCGGCCGTGCGCTTTTCATTGGTCAGCCATTCGCTGAAGCCGCAGCTGCTGAAGGAGGAATAGGTGCGGTTGCTGTAGTCGGTGCAGCCATATTCCTTTACCAGCTTTGCCACCTTCTTGGTGTCGCCCGCCTTCATGGCTGCTTCCAGGGCTGCTGCGCCCTCCTTGGCTTTCTTTTCGGCGGCCTTGGTTTCTTTTTCCGTCGGCTCTACGGTCTTGCCGTCCTTGTCCTTCTTTGTCTCGGTCTTTACGGGCACTTCGTAAGCCTCATACTCGAAGGTATCCAGCTCCGCCTTGTGCTTTTTGTAATACTTTTCCGCATCTTTGTCCGTCTTTTGATAGGACTCAGTGACCTTCTTCTGGTACTCCTGTGCCAGCTGGTATTCCAGGGCGACCTTCTTGTAGGTCTTCTCGTTCATATACCGGCCATAGGTGTTCTGGAGGTAGTATTTCAGGGAGTAGCCATTCTCCTTGCAGTGCTCTTTCAGATCTGTGATGGCGTCCTCCACCTCCTGCTCTCCCTCCTTGCTGAGGCTGTACCCTTCCTTTTCCGCCTCCTGCACCAGGATGGATACATTGGTCAGCTCCTTCTTGGCGCTGTCTCGGAAGTAGTCGTACCAGGTGGTGCCCTCGTAGATCTCCTGATCCTTCAGGCTCTTGCTGGTATCCAGGCCGTAGTACTTAGCATAGGTGCTGGCGCTGTTGTAGCTGCTGTAGAAGTAGTAATCCACCTCAGCGGCGCTATAGGTCTTGTCCCCTACCGTCATAGCGGTCATGGAGCGCTGGAGGGTGCCTCCATCGAAGAAAAGCAGGGCGGCCACCAGGATGGCCACCACCACGCCGATGGCGATGTAGAGCTTGGTGCGGCGCTTTTCCTTCTTCTCCTCCAGCGCCTTCTTGCGCTCCTTCATAGATAGACCCTTGAGGGCATCCTCCCCTTTTTTCTGGTCTGTATGGTTGAGGTTCTTGGTTTCTTCACTCATAGAACGGATTCCTCCAAAATTCGGTTTACGTTCCGGGTTTTTGACCCGTTTGCTTGATCACATCGGTACATTATACTCGATTTGTCCTACCGTTGCAAGACATAACGAAAAAAACCTGGGGGAAATCCCAGGTTTTTGAAGTGCGATCTAGCCGGTTCACCGGCGTTTCCCCACCGCAAGGGATAAAAAAACCCCGCGAAGGCCGTGTGATCTCTCTTAAACCTGCACCAAAAGGGCAGGTGGGTTGCCTCCGCCAAGCTTTACTGCTTCCAACTTCCAGCCCAAAGGCCGGGAGGCCTGCAAACCACCAAGCGAGGTGGGCATCCCGAAAGAAAATTGTGGGTTTAATGTGAGATCATCACGTACCCCGCAGGGCGCGTTTCTGTTTCAAGTTCTGTCGTTATCTTATGCGGCAGGCCGGGCGATCATTCCTCGTCCTCGTCCTCGCTGAAGGCTTCCTCCATGAACACGTTATAGACCGCTTCCGCCTCGTCCTCATCCTCCAGGGTGACCAGTTCGTCCTCGCCGTTGACGGTCTCCACCCGCATGATGATCAGGCCGTAGTCCTCGCTCTCCTCCGCTTCATCGGGATCCACATCCTCGTCCAAGGTGGGGAAGAAGGCCATATAGATATTGCCGTTGTACTCCACGGTGTCCAGGTACTCCAGAACCACTTCTTCGCCGTTTTCATCGGTCAGCGTGATAAAGGTTCCGCCGTAATCGTTGCTCATGGTGTCTTCCTCCGGTGTGATCGGGCGTTGCGCCCTTGCTTTCCTACATTGTAGCCAAAACCGGTAGAAAAAGCAAGGGGCTAATGCAAAATTCTTGCGGGGCTATGCGCCGAAGTCCTCCAGCAGGGCGGCCAGCTGCCGCTGCCCCTTGGCGTGGATGCCCTGAGCCAGGGCGATCCGATCCAGTTCGGGCAGGGCACGGACGGGGATGCCAGTGTTGCTGATGAGGCTGTCGCCGGAGTAGACGCAGACCCGTCCGCCCTGATCCACCAGGAGGTATTCCCCGCTGTCCTCTGCCGCAGCGCTGCCCCCCGCCTGCACGGGTGCGGTCAGCTGCCAAGCCAAAACGCGCAGGTCATGAGCAGCGCCAGGGTCATGGCCACGCCGATGAACCAGGCACGCAAGGTTCTGATGTTCATGTTCACTCACCCCTTTCCCTGCCAGTATGCCCTGGAAAACCCTGGTTTTATAACAGAACCGGAGGATTCTCCCGCCCACGGAGGTTTTTTTCAAAATGTTCGCGGAAAACAGACGTTTATTTGACAACTGTGGTATAATACCTTAAAAGTTCCCACGGAACTTTGAGAAGGCAACACCCTTTTCCCACGCTTTTCAGGAGGTGTTTCCATTTTGGCAAACGCAAAAGCGAAACAAAACCCATCGACCACCAAGCCGCGCAGCTTCTTCAAGCGCCTGGGCGTCATTCTCGGCACCCTGCTGCTGATCTTTGTGACCACCTGCGCCATCGTGGCTTGCTACGCCGCTGTCTATGTACACAACGTGATCATGCCGGAGGTGGAACAGTCCAGCGCCGCCCTGCTGACCTCCAACACCGACTTGACCTCCAACCTGTACTACTACGACAGCGAGAAGGATGACTATGTGGCCTATCAGCCCCTCTACGCCTCGGAGAATCGGGTGTGGGCGGACTTGAAGGATATGCCTGATGACCTCATCCACGCCACCATCGCCATCGAGGACAAACGCTTTCGGGATCACCACGGGGTGGACTGGCTGCGGACGGCGGCGGCGGTGAAGTATATGTTCACCGGTCAGCAGATCCAGGGCGGCAGTACCATCACCCAGCAGCTCATCAAGAATCTCACCGGCAACGATGAGACCACCGTGCGGCGGAAGGTGCTGGAGATTTTTGAGGCATTGGAGTTCGACAAGACCCACACCAAGGACGAGACCATTGAGTGGTATCTCAACGTGATCTATCTGGGGCATGGCTGCTACGGCGTGTCCACGGCGGCGCAGAAGTACTTTGGCAAGACGGTGAATGAACTGTCCCTGGCCGAGTGCGCCTCTCTCATCGCCATCACCAACAATCCCTCCCAATATGACCCCTACACCCAGCCGGAGAACAACAAGGAACGGCGGAATCTGGCTCTGGACTTGATGTGCGAACAGGGGTATATTTCCAAGGAAAAACGGGACGAGGCCAAGGCGGAGGAGGTCAAGTGCGTCTTTGGCTCCAAGGACAGCGAGACGACCACCGGCGGGTCGGACAACGGCTATTATAGCTGGTACACCGATGCGGTCATCGAGTCGGTCATCTCCGACCTGGGCAAGCAGTACGGCTACGATGAGACTACCGCCACCAACCTGATCTACTCCGGCGGCTTGCAGATCTACTCCTGCCTGGATCCCAAGGTGCAGGCCAAGGTGGACGCCGTTTACGGCGATGCCAACAACACAGCCCAGTACAAATCCGCAGGCGGTCAGGCTCTGCGCAGCGGCATCACGGTGGTGGACAACAACACCGGCGCTGTGGTCGCTCTGGCCGGCGGCATTGGGGAGAAAACCGGCAACCGCATCTGGAACTGCGCCACCGACTCCCTCCGTCCCCCAGGCTCCTCCATCAAGCCCCTGGGCGTGTACGCACCGGCCATGGAGACGGGTTTGATCCTCCCCTCCTCCGCCGAGGACGACACCCCCTTCCAGCAGAACAGTGACGGCACGCTGTGGCCGGTGAACGACGAGGGGTATTACTCCGGTCTGACCGACGTGGACACCGCCATGACCCACTCTTTGAACACAGTAGCGGTCAAGGTGCTGGCTCAGTTGGGGCTGGAGAACTCCTATGACTTTTTGACGGAAAAGTTCGGCATCACTACCCTGGTGAAGGATTATGAGACCAGCACCGGCGTCACCCGTTCCGACCTGAACTACGCCCCCCTGGCACTGGGCGGCCTGACCAAGGGTGTGACCACCCTGGAGATGGCGGCGGCCTACGCCGCTTTCCCACGGGACGGCCTGTACTCCTCCCCCTACCTCTACACGGTGGTCACCGACAGCACCGGCAAGATCCTGCTGTCCAACGGAGACTACAGCGTGAAGGTGGACGAGAACGGCAACGCCGTCATCACCGGTCAGCCCACCAGCACGGCCATCCTGAGCCAGGCCACCACGTTCTACATGAACCAGATGCTCCAGCATGTAGTCACCGATGGCACCGGCAAGCTGGCCAAGCTGAGCAACATGACCGCCGCCGGCAAGACCGGTACCACCACCAACGACTACGATCGCTGGTTCGTGGGCTACACCCCCTACTACACCGCCGCCGTCTGGAGCGGCTACGACCGGCAGGAGCGCATCAACTCGGCGGGCAACCCCTCCTGTATCCTGTGGCAGAAGGTCATGAGCGCAGTGAGCGAAGGGGAGACGGACATCGGTTTCAACGGCGACCTGGAGACCACCACAGCCTATTGCTGCACCGCCAGCGGCCTGCTGGCCACCAAGGCGTGTACCGCCGCCGGATGCGGGAAAAACCAGGTGTTTTTAGCTGGGGACGCCCCCTCTGAGTACTGTGACCGACACTACTACTCCAACGGCAGCATGATCCTCAACTACCAGCGCACTGGCGCCGCCGCCAAGGCCAAGATTCGGGGCGAGGTGTCCTATATCCCCAAAAAGGTCGTCAAGCCCAAGAAGGAGACTCCTGTGGATCCGGAAGCGGAAGACGAGGACGACGAGGAGGAAGACGAGGACACCCAGGCGAACAAAAAGACCGAAAACAAGACCAACAAGACGAAACCCCATCACCAGGAGGACGAGGACGACGATTGATCTGTCTCCCATCGGCATACACCCATCCCCAGAGCTGAGACCAGCTCTGGGGATTTTTGCGTGGTTTTTGGGGCGGTTCCACAGGTTCCCATGGGAACAGTCCAAAGGCTTCCTGTGCTTCCGAAGAATTTTCGGGTAAATTGGCGGTTGCATTTTCCCCTCAGCTGTGCTACAATTCTGTCAATTCAACTACAAATGCCCGTCAACAACGGACAATCTGAGAGAGAGAAGGACAGGTATCGCATATGTCTCCTACACCTAAATATTTCATCGTGGAAGCCACTGCGCTTCCCGACATCTTCTTGAAAGTGGCAGAAGCCAAACGCATCTTGGAACTGCGGGAAGCGGACACGGTCAACGAAGCCACCCTGAAGGTGGGCATCAGCCGCAGCGCATTCTATAAGTACAAGGACGCCATTCGCCCCTTCAACGATATGCTCAACGGCCATATCGTCACCTTCCAAGTGCTGCTGAAGGATGAACCGGGCGTGCTCTCGTCCATTCTCGCATCCTTCGCCGCCTCCGGCGGCAATATCCTCACCATCAACCAGTCCATCCCCACCGGCGGCGTGGCAGCGGTCACCCTGTCGGCGGAGACCTCCAATCTGACCACCACCTTGGAAGAACTGGTTCACAGTGTGGAACATCTTTACGGGGTCATCACCTTTGAAGTGTTGGCCGGTTAACAGTTTCGTGGCAGATTGAGGTGTTACTATGGTAAAAGTTGCAATTTTAGGGTACGGCACCGTGGGCGGCGGCGTGGCAGAGATCCTGCACAAGAACGGCGCCCACATTTCCCAGCGGGTGGACAATCCAGTGGAGGTCAAGTATATCCTCACCCGTCGGGACTATCCCGGCGACCCCTTTGAAGATAAGATCGTTCAGGATTTCTCCATCATCGAGCATGACCCCGAAGTACGGGTGGTGGCCGAGTGCATTGGCGGCACCACCGTGGCTCTGGACTACGCCCGTCGGGCGCTGAACGCCGGCAAGCATGTGGTCACCTCCAACAAAGAACTGGTGGCCGCTTACGGCTATGAGCTGCTCCAGATCGCCAAGGAGAAGGGCTGCTCCTTCCTCTTTGAAGCCAGTGTGGGCGGCGGCATCCCCATCCTGCGGCCCATGAGCAGCTGTCTGGCTGCCAACGAGCTGTCCGAGATCGTGGGTATTTTGAACGGCACCACCAACTACATCCTAACCCGAATGATCCGAGGCGGCCTGTCCTTTGACGACGCCCTGAAGGAAGCCCAGGAAAAGGGCTACGCAGAAGCAGACCCCACCGCCGACATCGAAGGCCATGACGCCTGCCGGAAGATCTGCATCCTGTCCTCTCTGGGCTTTGGCCGGCACATCTACCCCGAACAGGTGCCCACCGAGGGCATCACCCACATCACCCTCTCCGATGTGGCCTACGCCCGCAGCGGCGGCTACAAGATCAAGCTGCTGGGGCGGAGCATCCGTCGGGAGTCGGACGGAAAGGTGTGCGCTTTCGTAGCGCCCCATCTGGTGCATGAGGAATCCCCCCTGGCCAACGTGGAGGACGTGTTCAACGCCATCCAGGTCACCGGTGACTCCATCGGTGACGTGATGTTCTACGGCCGTGGGGCGGGCAAGCTGCCCACGGCTTCCGCTGTGGTGGCAGACATCATGGACATCGTCAAGAGCAAGGGCAACAAGAAGCCTCTGAGCTGGGGGCCTGGCGGCGAGGATACCGTCTACTCCCCTGCTGACCTGACCAGCCGGTGGTATTTTCGGGTGGCTGGCGACTTCTTCGCAGACGGAGCCACCCGCCTGCGCAACGGGGACGCCAACGATGGCGAGTCTGCGTTCATCTCCGATGAGGCGCTGACCATCGGCCAGATCCAGGATCGGCTGAAGGAGCTGGATGTGAAGGCACTGTATCGGGTGCTGGATTGAGGCAATCGCCGGGTTCTGACATAAACTGAAGGGGAGCGTATACTCCAAACGCTCTTTGAAGATATTTTGGGGGGTTACATCTCATATGGCATTGATCGTACAAAAATTTGGCGGTTCTTCCGTCGCCGACGTCGATCGTGTCCGCCATGTGGCCGGTATCATCACCGACACCTACAAGGCGGGCAACGATGTGGTCGTCGTCCTCTCCGCCCAGGGGAAAACCACCGACAAGCTGCTGGCTATGGCGGAGCAATACAATCCCAAGGCATCCAAGCGGGAGCTGGATCAGCTGCTGTCCACCGGTGAACAGCAGAGTGTGGCACTGTGTGCCATGATGATCCAGAGCATGGGTTTTCCCGTGGTCTCTCTCAACGCCTGGCAGGTGGGGTTCAAGACCAACTCCACCTACGGCAACGCCCGCATCAAGAAGATCGAGACTGACCGCATCCAGAATGAGCTGGATCAGCATCGCATCGTCATCTTCACCGGCTTCCAGGGCATCAACAAGTGGGAGGACGTGACCACGCTGGGGCGCGGCGGCAGCGACACCTCCGCCGTGGCGCTGGCTGCGGCGCTGCGGGCAGACAAGTGCCAGATCTACACCGATGTGGACGGCGTTTACACCGCTGACCCCAACAAGGTGCCCACGGCGAAGAAGATCGATCAAATCACTTATGACGAAATGCTGGAGCTGGCTACGCTGGGTGCCAAGGTGCTCCACAACCGCAGCGTGGAAATGGCGAAGCGGTATCATGTGAATCTGGAAGTGCTGTCCAGCTTCACCGGTCATCCCGGCACCATCGTGAAGGAGGTTGTGAAAAATATGGAAAAATCTCATGTGAGCGGCGTCGCCAAGGACAAGGACGTAGCAAGACTGGCTCTGGTCGGCCTCCAGGATCGCCCTGGTGTGGCGTTCAAGATCTTCTCCCTGCTGGCCAACGAAAAGATCAACGTGGACATCATTTTGCAGTCCATCGGCCGTGACGAGAGCAAGGACATCAGCTTCACCGTCGTCCGCAAGGACGTGGAAGCGGCACAACAGCTGCTGAAGGAGCATCAGGAGGCTCTGGGCTTCGATTCCATCGAGGTCAACGACCGCATCGCCAAGGTCTCCATCGTAGGCGCCGGCATGATCAACAACCCCGGTGTGGCAGCTTCCATGTTCGAGGCGCTGTATGACGCAGGCATCAACATCAGCATGATCTCTACCAGTGAGATCAAGGTCTCTGTTCTGGTGGACGAGACGGATGCGGATCGTGCGGTTCAGGTTATCCACGACAAGTTCTTTGCACTGAGCTAAATTTTCGACAAAATGCAAGCATTTTGTCGATGAGAAAAGGCACGCAGCTGTGTTGCTGCGTGCCTTTGTTGTTTTTATGCGTGTCTTTTCTGTGCGATGCGCTCCGTCAGGCGGTCATAGGGCTTGCTGGTAAAATGCCACATGAGGGCGCTGCCCAATAACCCCATGCAGGCGCCAACCAGGACATCAGAGGGGTAATGGACGCCTACATAAGGACGGGAGAAGGCCATGGCCACGGCCAGGAACCAAAACAGTCCTTTCAGCCATCGAGGTTCCTCTCCCCTGCTGTAGGTACTGGCGGCAGCAAAGGAGGAACAAGCGTGGCCAGAGGGAAAAGACCAGCTGGTGGGTTTGGATTCGATGACCTGGAGCTGAGGCAGGTCTAAGAAGGGACGCGGGCGCTGAACCAGGTCTTTGAGAAGGATGTCGTTGCACAGGTAGCACACCAGCATGGTCAGCAGCGAAATGCAGCCCACCTTGCGGGTCTTGCCAAAGAAAAGCATGACAACGGAGAGGATGATCCACAGGACGCCAGCGTAGCCGATGGCAGTCAAGGGCACCAGAAACTTGCTCAGGAGCGGGTTCCGGACGGTGTCCTGGAGCCAGAGCATGATGCTTTGGTCGATATGATAGATAGACTCCAGCAAAGAAAAACCTCCCATCTCCCCCCGCTGGCCTGACAGAGTTTTCCGGTTTTTCCACCGTCTGTTCCGGCCTGGGGGACTGCTGTCTAGTGTTGCATATTGTGGGAGCGAGCGCAAGGGGGATTTTATTATTTTTTTGTGAATTTTGTCGCCCATTTCTTGAAAAGTGTTTCAAATAGGAATAAAATATGACAAGATTGTTACGTTAAGATGGGAGGGTTTGCAAATGGCACAAATGATCTGTATCTCGTATCTGCCTTGGCAGAGCACGCCCTTCCGCACCCAACGGCTGGTGACCCATCTGCCGGATATGGAGACCTTATTTTTCCAGCCCGCCATCGGGCAGCCTGCCTCCTCCGAGGGCATCCACGTGCTGCCCAACCTGACCGTCTACACCCTCCCCGCCTCCCTGTTCAGCCAGGATCTCCGTCCCCGCACCATCCGTCGGGGCATCGAGCTCATCAACCAGCAGATGGAGAACAACGGGTTCGAGGAACCGCTGCTGTGGGCGTGTACGCCGGTGGCGGCGCTGATGCTGGATGACATCCCTCATCACGGGCTCATCTACGACTGCGACCGGTTCTGGCATCACCTGCCGGTGACGCTGGAGAGCAATCTGGCCTATCAGGCAGATCTCATCTTGACCGCCTCGCAGGGGTTGGAGGAGCGTCTGTCCCTGTGCAACGACAACATCGCCCAGATCCCCTGGGGCACCGATGTAGGGCTCTACTCCACCATGGAGCAGGAGCGCCTGCCCATCCCGCCGGACTTTGAGGCCATCTGCACCCGTGGGCCGGTGTTCGGGTATCTGGGTGCGGTGGAGCATCGGCTGAATCTGAATCCGGTGCTCTCCGCGGCGGCGGCGCATCCGGACTGGCAGTTCGTCTTTTTGGGCAAGTACAGCCCCAAGAACCCCTATCTGGAGGACGCGGAGCTGTTGGAGAACGTCCATTTTTTGGGCAGCCGTCCTCAGGCACTGCTGCCGGACTATGTGTATCAGTTCGACGTGTGCTTCGACCTGGTCCACTCCACTGACCCGGAGGATGACATCATCCCCTCCCGCATCTACACCTACCTGCTCACCGGCAAGCCCATCGTGGCACTGCACCTGCGTCTGGCCAACCCCATTTTCCCCGACGTCATCCACAACGCAGACTCTACGGCGGAATTCATGGCCAAGTGCGAGAAGGCGCTGCTGGAACACAACCACTGGGCACAGCAGCGGCGCAAGCGCTACGGCGCGGCGGCGGACTGGGTGGGTCGGTATGAGAAGACCAATCAGCTCATGGACTTGAACGGCTTCCTGGCGGAACGTATAGGGGATTGAGACAAGGTTTTTCGCAGGGGGTCTCTGGAAATTGTACAGGCGTACAAACTTCCCTTTGGAAGGGCAAATTCCCTTGAAAAAAACGCCGTTTTCCGTTACTATTAGAGTATAAAACGGAGGGGAGGGATACCATTGAATCGTTTCAAGCAGCCAATTTTCGCTGGTTCCAACTGGATGGTCTACGCTCCCATTCTGAATACGATACCGTTCTGACGTGAACAGGCAGATTGCGCCAATCTGCCTGTTTTTTGTTTCTGACCTAGACTGGAGGTTTTTGCAATGACGAAAAAAGTGGCGATCATCATGGGCTCCGACAGCGACCTGAGCGTGATGATGGAGGCTGCGGACAAGCTCAAGCAGTTCGACATCCCCTATGAAGTACACATCATCTCCGCCCACCGCACCCCCGCCGCAGCGGAGCAGTTCGCTTCCGCCGCCATCGACAACGGCTTCGGCGTCATCATCGCCGGCGCCGGCAAGGCAGCCCACCTGGGCGGCGTCCTGGCCGCTTACACCACCCTGCCGGTCATCGGCGTACCCATCAAGACATCTATGATGGGCGGGCTGGACAGCCTGCTTTCCATGGTGCAGATGCCCAGCGGCGTGCCCGTGGCCACGGTGGCCGTCAACGGCGCTGCCAATGCCGCCATCCTGGCTGCGCAGATGCTGGCCATCAGCGATGCGGAAGTCCACGCCAAGCTGGTCACCTATAAGTCCGACATGGAGGAGACTGTCCTGGAAAAGGACGCCAAGCTCCAACGGGAGTTGGCGGAATGACCCCCTCCCCTATTTTGATCCCAACGACAACTTGAACTCACAGAAAGAGAGGAATATTGAAGATGAAAAAGCTGGAACAGATCTATGAAGGCAAGGCCAAGAAGGTATTCGCAACCGATGATCCCGATGTGGTCATCGTAGACTACAAGGACGACGCCACCGCATTCAACGGCATCAAGAAGGGCAGCATCGCCGGCAAAGGTGTCATCAACAACCGCATGAGCAACCACATGATGCGCAAGCTGGAAGCCGAGGGCATCCCCACCCATCTCATCGAGGAGCTGTCCGAACGGGAGACTGCCGTGAAAAAGGTTTCCATCGTCCCTCTGGAAGTCATCGTCCGCAACATCTCCGCCGGCTCCTTTGCCAAACGCTTTGGGGTGGAGGAAGGCATCGTCTTTGATGACCCCACCATCGAGTTCTCCTACAAGAATGACGACCTGGGCGACCCCCTCATGAACGCCTACCATGCCGTGGCGCTGAAGGTGGCTACCTGGGAGGAGATCGACCTCATCAAGAACTACGCTTTCCGCATCAACACCCTGCTCAAGGGCTTCCTGAAAAGCGTGGGCATCGACCTGGTGGACTTCAAGCTGGAGTTCGGCAAGACCTCTGACGGCAAGATCGTGCTGGCCGATGAGATCAGCCCGGACACCTGCCGTCTGTGGGACGAAGTGACCCACGAAAAGCTGGACAAAGACCGCTTCCGTCGGGATATGGGCGGTGTGGAAGACGCTTATCAGGAGGTCATGCGCCGTCTGATGGGCGACAAATAAGTTCCACAAAATGCAGTGAGATGTTTTGATCGAGAATTTTGAGGAGGGGATCCCTTTGCATAAGAACAGTAAATCCGATTCCTACGCCGCCGCTGGCGTAGATGTGACTGCCGGCTATCAGGTGGTCGATAAGATCAAGCCCCTGGTTCAGTCCACCTACATTGATGGCGTCCTGGGCGGCATCGGTGACTTCGGCGGCCAGTTCGCCCCCAATCTGACCGGTATGACCCGCCCCATTCTGGTCTCCGGCACCGATGGCGTAGGCACCAAGCTGAAGATCGCCTTTCTGCTGGACAAGCATGACACGGTGGGCATCGACTGCGTAGCCATGTGCGTCAATGACATTATCTGCTGCGGCGCAAAGCCCTTGTTTTTCCTGGACTACATCGCCTGCGGCAAGAACATCCCCAGCCGCATCGAACAGATCGTCACCGGCATCGCTGATGGCTGCCGCCAGTCCAAATGCGCCCTCATCGGCGGCGAGACTGCCGAGATGCCCGGTTTCTATCCGGAGGACGAGTACGACCTGGCTGGGTTCACCGTGGGCATCGTGGACGAACCGAAAAAGATCGACGGCTCCAAGCTGGCCGCTGGCGATGTGCTGGTAGGTCTGGCTTCCTCCGGCGTCCACTCCAACGGCTACTCCCTGGTGCGCAAGACCCTGGACATCAACAACACCTACGCACAGCACAGCGACGAGCTGGGCTGCACTCTGGGCGAAGCCCTGCTGGTGCCCACCCGCATCTATGTCCGTGCCATCGAGGCACTGTCTGCCGCCGGTGTGGATGTCCACGCCATCAGCCACATCACTGGCGGCGGGTTCTATGAGAACGTGCCCCGCATGATGCAGCCCGGTCTGACCGCTCACATTGATGTGTCCACCTTCCCCATGCCCCGCATCTTTGACATCATCCAAAAGACCGGCAGCATTCCCGTTCGGGATATGTACAACACCTTCAACATGGGCATCGGCATGATCGCCGCTGTCCCTGCCGCCGAAGCTGACCAGGCCATCGCCGCCCTGAAGGCCGCTGGCGAGACCGCTTACCTGATCGGCTCCGTGGTCAACGGCGAGGACGGCGTGGAGGTACAGCTGTAATGGTGCGCATCGCAGTGCTGGTCTCCGGCGGCGGCACCAATTTGCAGGCGCTCATCGATGCTCAGGGACGGGGCGAGATCCCTGACGGCCAGATCGCCGCCGTCATCTCCTCCTCCCCAGACGCCTTCGCCCTGGAACGGGCAAAAAAGGCGGGCATCCCCGGCTATGTCATCAACCGGAAGGATTTTGCGTCCAACCAGGCCATGACCGTGGCGCTGACCCAGCAGCTCAAGGAGCTGGACATTGGCTTGGTGGTGCTGGCGGGCTTCATGTACATCCTGACGCCGGAGCTGATCGACGCCTACCCCAATGCCATTTTGAACGTCCACCCCGCCCTCATCCCCTCCTTCTGCGGCGAGGGCTTTTACGGACTCCACGTCCACGAGGCCGCCCTGGCCTATGGCGTGAAAGTCACCGGCGCCACCGTCCACTTCGTCAGCGAGGACTGCGATGGCGGGCCCATCGTCTTGCAGCAGGCGGTTCCCATTGAGGAAGGGGACACAGCAGAGGTTTTGCAGCGGCGGGTAATGGAGCAGGCGGAGTGGAAGATCTTGCCCCGTGCGGTAGCACTGTTCTGCGCCAAAAAACTCCGCGTGGAAGGCCGCATTGTCCACATCGACCAGTAACGGACACCCCATATTTGAGAGGTTTGACATATGAAGATTTTGAACATCGCAGAGGAGCTGCGCAATAACTCCTATCCCGGCCGCGGCATCATCCTGGGTCGCTCTGCCGACAACAGCAAGGCGGTCATCGCCTACTTTATCATGGGCCGCAGCGTCAACAGCCGCAACCGCATCTTCTCCGTCACTGAGGACGGCATCCGCACCGAGGCGTTTGACCCGTCCAAGATGGAGGATCCCAGCCTCATCATCTATCACCCCGTTCGGGTCTTTGACGGCAAAACCATCGTCACCAACGGCGACCAGACCGATACCATCCGAGACACCCTCCAGGAGGGTCACTGCTATCGCCATGGTCTGCATCAGCGCACCTTTGAGCCGGATGCGCCCAACTACACCCCCAGGATCTCCGGTGTGGTCAAGCCCGATGGCAGCTATAACCTGTCCATCCTAAAGAGCTTTAACGGCGACCCCAGCTGCTGCGGCCGCTACTTCTTCGAGTACGATGCGCCGGTGGCCGGCTATGGTCACTTTATCCACACCTATCAAGGGGACGGCAATCCCCTGCCCTCCTTTGAAGGGGAACCGGAGGTCATCACCATCGAAAGCCCCACCGCCCAGGCCTTTGCGGATCTGCTGTGGGAGAACCTGAACGGGGACAACAAGGTTTCCCTGTTCGTCCGGTATATCGACCTCGCCTCCGGCGAGACCGATGATGTGATCGTCAATGCCAACGTCTGAATTTAACACGGGAAGGAAGATGAAATGATGAAGGAACTGGAACTGAAATACGGCTGTAACCCCAATCAGAAGCCCTCTCGCATCTACATGACCGAGGGTGAACTGCCGGTGACCGTCCTCAACGGCAAGCCTGGCTACATCAACTTTATGGACGCCTTCAACTCCTGGCAGCTGGTCAAGGAGCTGAAAGCCGCCACCGGTCTGCCTGCCGCCGCATCCTTTAAGCATGTGTCTCCGGCCGGCGCCGCTGTGGGACTGCCTCTGACCGACATGGACAGAGCCATTTACTTTGTCAATCCCGATGCCGAGATCACTCCCATCGCCGCCGCCTACATCCGTGCCCGTGGTGCGGATCGTCTGTGCTCTTACGGCGACTGGGCTGCTCTGTCCGACGTCTGCGACGCCGCCACTGCCGCCTACCTGAAGGACGAGGTCTCTGACGGCATCATCGCCCCCGGCTACACTGACGAGGCTCTGGCTATCCTCAAGACCAAGAAGAAGGGCAACTACAACGTGGTGCAGATCGATCCGGACTATGTGCCCGCTCCCCAGGAACGCCGTGAGATCTTCGGCGTGGTCTTTGAGCAGGGACACAATTTCCTCAAAATTGACGAGGAAATGCTCCAGAACATTGTCACCGAGAACAAGGAGCTGCCGGAGAGCGCAAAAATTGACCTGATCGTCAGCCTCATCACCCTGAAATACACCCAGTCCAACTCTGTCTGCTACGTCAAGGACGGTCAGACCATCGGCGTGGGCGCCGGCCAGCAGAGCCGCATCCACTGCACCCGTCTGGCAGGCAACAAGGCGGACAACTGGTGGATGCGGCAGCATCCCAAGGTGCTGGGTCTCCAGTTCGTGGACGGCATCCGCCGCCCCAATCGGGACAACGCCATTGACGTGTATACCTCTGACGAATATGAGGACATCCTGGCGGAGGGCGTCTGGCAGGAGACGTTCAAGGTCAAGCCGGAAGTGCTGACCCGTGAAGAAAAGAAAGAATGGGTCGCCAAGCTGGACAACGTAGCTGTCGGCTCCGACGCCTTCTTCCCCTTCGGCGACAACGTGGAGCGCGCCTTCAAGTCCGGCGTCAAGTACATCGCCGAGCCGGGCGGCTCCATCCGAGATGACAACGTCATCGAAGCCTGCAACCACCACGGCATCACCATGTGCTTCACCGGCATCCGTCTGTTCCACCATTGATGTCCCATGGAGGACAGTCAACGACAAACCGCCAGCCTCCTTCACTGGGGGCTGGTGAGCCAATATCGGAGCCAGTTATTTGGCTTTGCCATCCTGTGGATCATGTGTATGCACTCCCGAGAGTTCACCCCCATTCCGGACAACCCGCTGCTCTCCCAGTCCCTGCTCTATGACGGCATCATCCTGGTGGGCGGCGTGGGCGTGGATATGTTTTTGTTCCTCTCCGGCATCGGGCTGTACTACGCCCTGGAGAAGCGGCCGACCTTGAAGCAATTCTATTTCCGCCGCTTCAAACGGCTGCTCATCCCCTATTGCGTCATTGGCACCGCCTTTTGGGTGTTCAAGGATCTCTGTCTGGTCTGGAAGCCCATCCGTTTTCTAGCCGATCTCTCCCTGCTGTCCTTCTTTGTCAAGGGCAACGGCCTGTTCTGGTACATCGCGCTGATGATACCATTATACCTAGCCGCCCCGTGGTTCTACCGCCTGAGCAAGGAGCGGTGCCGAAAAGCACTGTTGGCGGTGGCCTTTTTCGGGTGCCTGGCGCTGAACTATTTCTTCGCCTATTGCACCCCCACCTTCTTTGAAAACAGTGAAAAGGCGCTGACGCGGGTGTTCATCTTTATTCTGGGCTGCTATTTCGCACCCGTGGTGGCGCAGGATCGACCCATGAGCCGCAAGTGGGGGTTCTTCTGCCTGCTGGCGCTCACCTGCCACGATCTGCTCCCAGCCTTGGCGCGTGCCTCCGGCCTCATGCCGGACACCATCGCCCGTCGGCTGTGGCACAATGCCGCTGGCTTTGCCCTGTGCATCCTGCTGCCGGTGCTGCTGGAGGTATTGCAATCTGACCGGCTGAACCGGTTTTTGGGCTTTTTCGGCGCCATCAGCTTGGAGCTGTATCTGTCCCACATGGCCTTCAAGAGTGCTGTGAAGGCGCTCTTTCCGGAATTCGTGCACTGGAGCACCCTCCATTGCGTCCTGGTCTATGGCGGGGTGCTCATCGCTGCGGTCTGGTTCAGCGTCCTGTTCCACCAGGCGCAGCCAAAGCTCGAATCCTACCTTTTCCACCACATTCCAAAAAAGAAAGGAGCCTTCCTCCTATGAAAGTATTAGTCGTCGGCGGCGGCGGCCGTGAGCACGCCATCTGCTGGGCGCTGAAAAAGAGCCCCAAAGTCACCGAACTGTTCTGCGCCCCCGGCAACGCCGGCATCAGCGCCATCGCCACCTGTGTGCCCATCGGAGCCACTGATCTGGACGCCATGGTGCAGTGGGCGAAAGAGAACGCCATGGATCTGGTCATGGTGGCGCCGGATGATCCCCTGGCTCTGGGCATGGTGGACGCCATGGAGGCCGCCGGCATCAAGACCTTTGGCCCCCACAAGAACGCCGCCATCATCGAGGCCAGCAAAGCCTTTTCCAAGGAGCTGATGGCCAAGTACCACATCCCCACTGCAAAGTACAAGACCTTCACCGATGAGGCAGAGGCTCTGGCCTACATTGACCAGGAGGGTGCCCCCATCGTGGTCAAGGCGGACGGCCTGGCCTTGGGCAAAGGCGTCACTGTGGCGGAGACTGTTGAGGAAGCCAAGCAGGCCGTGCGGGACATGATGGAAGGCGGCAAGTTCGGCGCTTCCGGCCTGACGGTGGTCATCGAAGAATGTATGGTCGGCCCTGAGGTCACCGTACTTTGTTTTGCCGATGGAGAACACCTTTCCCCCATGCCCTCCTCTCAGGATCACAAGCGTGCCTATGACGGCAACAAAGGGCCCAACACCGGCGGCATGGGCGCCTTCACCCCCTCCCCCAATTACACGCCGGAGATTGCAGAGCGCTGCATGAAGGAGATCTTCCTGCCCACCATGGAAGCCATGAAGGCAGAAGGCCGTCCCTTCAAGGGAGTCATCTACTTCGGCCTGATGCTGACGGCGGACGGCCCTAAGGTGGTGGAGTACAACGCTCGCTTCGGCGATCCGGAGACGCAAGCGGTGCTGTATCAACTGGACACCGACCTCTTTGACATCTTCAACGCCTGCGTGGACGGCACCTTGGCTGACCTGGACATCCAGTGGAAGGACGGCGCCGCCTGCTGTCTGGTGCTGGCCTCCGGCGGCTATCCTCTGAGCTATGAGAAGGGGTATGAGATCTCCGGTCTGGATCAGGTAGAGGGTGCGACGGTGTTCCACGCCGGCACCAAGTTCGGCGAGAACGGCGCCTATCTCACCAACGGCGGCCGTGTGCTGGGTGTCACCGCTTCCGGCGCCACTTTGGCGGATGCGGTGGAGCACGCTTACACTGCCGCCAAGCCCATCGTGTGGAAGGATATGCATTTCCGCACGGACATCGGCAAGGTTTGGGTGGACTGACGATTTCTGTTGAAAAACGGTGGAGTATCTGGGATACTCCACCGTTTTTATTCATTTTGTATAGAATCAGTCGAAAATTTTGGTTGTTTTTTCTCTTGCATCTGCTTTTTTCTGCTTTTTCGTTAATTTTTTAACTATTTCACAGCGGAAGGGGCGATTTGCCGGTTTTTTCGTGAAAATTTTAACGTATTCTGTTTTTTCTGCCGGTTGCAATCTGCTTTTCAGAATGTTATTATTTTAACAATGAAAGGGATGACGCAAGTCATCCGAATGACAGCCCGCTTCTCGATCGTTCCGATCGAGGCGGAGCGCTACAGAATTGCCTTTCATGTCATCTTATTTCTTCTTTCTTACCCCTCCCCCTTACCCCTCCCCAAAGCCGGCACGGATTCCCCTCCGTGCCGGCTTTATTTTTCCCACAAAATCAAAGATTTTGCGGGAGCCCTTTTTTATTTCACTTCCTCGGGTCAAATGAATTGACCCTGCGGCGAGATTTTGCTGCGCAAAATGCTCGGGACGCCGGACTCCCGGCGATTTTCTTTTTCAGAAAAAGAAAATAAAAAAATCTCAGCAGGCTCACACAGCGCAAAAAATCCGGCAGACACTTTCGTGTCTGCCGGATTCTGGTTTACAGCTTTTTCTTCCTAAATGCAGGCCATTACAGGTACTGCTTCAGGGTCTCCACCTTGGTCAGGGCTTCCCAGGGCAGATCCAGGTCGGGACGGCCGAAGTGGCCATAGGCGGCGGTCTGCTCGTAGATGGGACGGCGCAGGTTCAGGTAGTCGATGATGGAAGCGGGACGCAGGTCAAAGACTTCATCCACGATACCAGCCAACTTGTCATCGGAGAGCACGCCGGTGCCGTAGGTGTCGATGAGGACGGAGACGGGACGTGCCACGCCGATGGCGTAGGCCAGCTCGATCTGGCACTTCTTGGCCAGGCCAGCGGCAACGATGTTCTTGGCCACATGACGAGCCATATATGCGGCACTGCGATCCACCTTGGTGGGGTCTTTGCCGGAGAAGGCGCCGCCGCCGTGGGCTGCGGCACCGCCGTAGGTGTCAACGATGATCTTACGACCAGTCAGACCGGAGTCGCCCACGGGGCCGCCCACCACGAACCGTCCGGTGGGGTTGACGAAGAAGCGGGTCTCCGGACGAATCAGTTCCTGGGGCAGGGTGGGACGGATGATCTGTTCCACGATGGCTTCCCGCAGATCCTTGATGGAGATGTCCGGGTCATGCTGGGTGGAGATAACGATGGTGGGGCACCAGGAGACGTTGCCATTTTCATCGTATTCCACGGTGACCTGGCTCTTGCCGTCAGGACGCATCCAGGGCAGTGCACCGGACTTCCGTTCTCTGGCCATGGCCAAGGTCAGGTGATGCGCCAAAGCGATGGGGGCAGGCATATACTCATCGGTTTCGTTGCAGGCGTAACCGAACATCATGCCCTGGTCGCCAGCGCCGATCAGGTCAGCATCATCCCCGTTGCTCTCCTTATACTCAAAGGAGTTGTCCACGCCCATGGCAATGTCAGGAGACTGCTTGTCCAGGGTGGTCAGCACCGTGCAGCTATTGGCATCGAAGCCATAGGCAGGATCGTTGTAGCCAATGCGATCCACAGTGCGGCGGACGATGGAGGGGATGTCCACCTTGGCGGTGGTGGTGATCTCACCCATGACCAGAACCATACCCGTGGTGGTAGCGGTCTCACAGGCCACACGCGCGTGGGGATCCTGCGCCAGGATGTTGTCCAGTACGGCGTCCGAGATCTGGTCGCACATCTTATCAGGATGCCCCTCAGTGACAGATTCAGATGTAAACAAATGCTTTCTCATGCTGCTTATCCTTTCTCTACTAACCTATTTTGCAAGAGAAACAGCCTTCTAATAGAAAAAACGCGCTCCGAGGCGGAACGCGAAATGAGCTTTTCCTCATCTTTCGATATTTCACCGTCGGAATTGGCACCTTACGCATGGGAATATGCACAGGTTGCCGGGCTTCATCGGGCCGATCCCTCCACCACTCTTGATAAGGCTGTTCTGTTGTTATGTATTATTATAGCAATAACCCCTCCAATGTCAAGTAAAATCTCTAGGAAGGCTCTGTAAACACTTCCCTCTTTCGTCAAATTACCGCTTGACAGATGGGCGGGGATTGGGTATCATGTCGTTTAGTTAGTTTGTGTAACTACCGATTCGGAGGCGTGGAATGAAAGGCTTTGCGGCACAATTCAACCAGCTGTTTGGCGAGCTGTATGAGTGCGTGAAAAAAAGTGAACAGGAGACCTTGCCCGGTCATCAGAAGCTGCCCCTGAGCGCGGGAGAATTCCATCTGCTGGAGCAGATCGGCCAGACGCCGGAGGGCGTGATCTCGGTCAGCGACCTGGCAAAGCGTCTGCAAGTGGCCAAGCCCTCTGCCAGTGTGGCGGTGAACAAGCTGCTGCGGAAGGGTTTTGTGGAAAAGGCGCCCAGCCGCCGGGACGGACGCTCCATCTTGGTCTCCCTGACCCATCAGGGCAAGCTGGCCTGCGCCTATCACAGCTACTGCCGCCGGCAGCATTTCGCCCAGCGCTCCCAGTCCTACACTGAGGAGGAACAAGGGACGCTGCTGCGGTGCATGGAGACGCTGAAGCACTTTTTGCAGGGCAATACGCCGGACACCCAAGACCCGCCCGAATCCTAATCCCATCCACCCCATCAACACCAAATCATGGAGGATTTTACAATGAGCATTTATGATCGCATCATCAAGCTGCTGGCAGAACACACTGGCAAAGACGCTTCCGAATTCACCCCGGAGACCACCTTTGAATCCCTGGGCATCGACTCTCTGGAGACTGTCGAAATGGTCATGGAGCTGGAGGAAGAACTGGGCGTAGAGCTGGAGCTGGAAGAAAAGGTCGCTACCATCGGCGAGCTGGTGAAGTTCGTGGAGAAGTGCGTGGGTTGATCTGCGTCATATCGTAAACGAGAAAAAACGGAGAGGTTTTGAAACCCTCTCCGTTTTTATTGTTTATTCCCCTTTGGTTCTCTGCTCACACAGTGCCAACAAGCCGCCGGCGCAGGCTTTGAGCTGTTCGGTGGCCTGGCTGAGACCGGCTCGGTCGCCGGCGGAGCGCTTTCCAGGCTTGCTCTTTTTGAAGGTGTGCTCTAGGTTGGCCAGGGCGTTCTGGATCTGTTTCCGCTCGCCCTTGTCCAATTCCTTGCCGCAGACGGTCAGGGCGTTTTTACAGCGCACGATCAGTTCCTCTGCCTGATTGCTCACCTCCTGGTACGCCTTGTACTCCTGATCTTGGGCGGCGTACTGCGCCGCATCCGCCATGGCCTGCTGGATCTCGCTCTCGGACAGGTTGGAGCTGGAAGCAATGACGATCTCCTGGGCGCGTCCAGTGCCCAGGTCGCGGGCGGAGACTTTCAAGATGCCGTTGGCGTCCAAGTCGAAGGTAACTTCGATCTGAGGGACGCCTCTCGGGGCACGTTTGATACCGGTGAGGCGGAATTTGCCGATGCTCTTGTTATCCCGCGCCATAGGGCGTTCGCCCTGGAGGACGTGGATCTCCACAGAGGTCTGGAAATTGGCCGCAGTGCTGAAGATTTGGGAGTAATGCACCGGCAGGGTGGCATTGCGGTTGATAAGGCGGGTGGCCACGCCGCCCACTGTCTCAATGGACAGGGAGAGCGGAGTCACGTCCAGCAGCAGGATCTCCTTGCCCGTTCCGGCAGGCTGTCCTTCCACCGTGGACAGACCGCCGCCTAAGGTGGCGCCCTGGATGGCAGCCCCCAGCGCCACGCACTCATCCGGATTGACCCCTTTGGAGGGCTGCATTTCGGTCAGCTTGCGGATATGCTCCTGGACGGCAGGAATACGGGTAGAGCCGCCCACCAGGAGCACCTTGCCCAACTGGCTGCTGGTGATGCCGGCATCATTGAGGGCAGTGCGGACGGGAATGGTGGTGCGCTCGACCAGATCGCGGGTGAGCCACTCGAAGGTGGTGCGGGTAACGGTCAAGTCCATGTGGACGGGCGTGCCCCGATGCTGGGTGATAAAGGGCAGATTCACGTTGGCGCTGGAAGCGCTGGACAGCTCAATCTTGGCTTTCTCCGCCGCCTCCCGCACCCGCTGCACCGCCACCGGATCCTTGGCCAGGTTGATGCGGGTCTGCTGCTTGAACTGGCTGATGAGATGGTTGGTCAGGCGGGTGTCAAAATCATCGCCCCCCAAATGGTTGTCGCCGCAGGTGGAGAGGACTTCAATGACGCCATCACCGATCTCGATGATGGACACGTCAAAGGTGCCGCCGCCCA
>ERZ824978.1024-NODE-1024-length-33575-cov-3.263962_pt1 | contig 33575 bp, 26 predicted proteins | sample MGYA00519860_ERZ824978 | MGnify/ENA primary metagenome ERZ824978 (study PRJEB31778, sample SAMEA3449184) | human gut metagenome | biome: human gut; feature: human-associated habitat; material: faeces | place: United Kingdom | collected 2010/2012 ... | reverse complement strand
AGCCCGCCGCGGTGAAGATATCGCCGTGCGCGAAGTTGATCAGGCGCAGAATGCCGTACACCATCGTGTAGCCGATTGCAATCAGCGCGTATTGACCGCCCACCGAAATTCCGGTAAGCAGATAGGGCATAAGTTTCGATAACATTTCGATCAATCCTCTCGTGCGCGGCGAACGCCTTGATAAACCGATTCCACCGCCGGTGGTTTTTCCAGCGGTGGAATCGCTCGTTTGATTTGAATTTACTTGTTTTCCAGATCAGCAACCGTCTGCATCTTCACGAAGGTGAATTCGCCGGTCGCGTTGTCCACGCCTTTGATATACGCGGTGTCCTTGTCCGCATCGCCGTTTTCATCGAACACGATCACGCCGGTCACGCCTTCATACGAAACCGTCTTCAGCGCCTCGCGGATCGCTTCGCCGTCCGCGCTGCCCGCCGCCTTGATCGCCTCGATCGCGACCATGTAAGCGTCATAGCCCAGCGCCGAAACCGCCGAAACCACGTCGTTGCCGCCGTTGTTGGTCAGCTTTTCGCTGTCAGCATTCAGATAATCCTGGAAGCCCTTGATGAACGCATCCGCCTGCTCGCTCGCGCCTTCGCACAGGAAGGTGGACATGCAAACCTCAACGTTCGTGCCCTTCGCCGCTTCCGAGATAACGGAGGAGTCCCACGTATCGCCCGCCAGCAGCGGAATCGCGAGGTTCATCGAAGCCGCCTGATTGATCAAAAGGGACGCCGAAGTAGTGGAGCTGGGGCAGAAAATGACTTCCGCGCCTGCATTTATGGCGTTATTCAGATACGCGGAGAAATCGCTGTTGCCCTCGGGGAAGGTTTCGGCAGTGACCGTGCCGCCCATCGCTTCAAACGCTTCCTGGAAATAATAACCGAGGCCGGTAGAATAATCGTCGCCCAGCTGCGTAAGCACGTATGCGTTCTTCGCGCCGTACTGGTCCGCCGCAAAGCTCGCCATTACCTTGCCCTGGAACGGATCGAGGAAACACACGCGGAAATAGTAATCGCACAGCAGCGTGACGCTCGGGTTCGTGCAGGAGCAGCCGATTGCCGGAATGCCCGACGCCGCGAACACGTCGCCGCCCGCCATCGATACGCCCGAACCGTAGGAGCCGAGCACGATCGAAACGCCCGCGCCGACCAGCTCCGTCGCCGCAGAAACCGCCTTGTCCGTCGATGACTGATTGTCCACGATCACCAGTTCGACATCGTAAGTCGTGCCGCCGATGTCCACCGTGGGAACCTGGCTGTTCGCATACTGAATACCCAGCACTTCCTGCCTGCCGCCCGCGCCGTTATCGCCGCTCGCCGGCTCGAATACGCCAATTTTGATCGTCTCCGCAAACGCTGCGCACGGAATCGCCGCCAGCGCCAATACGATAACCAGCGCAATCAATTTCTTCATAAATCCGTTCCTCCCTTGAATTGATGGCGCAATTATACACTTTACCACACTAAATTGCAAGTTAAGTTTGTTTTGATTCATATTCGGATTGTTTTTTCGGATTTGCATTCGATATTTGCAGGATGTGCATTTATAGCATTTATCATGTGCGTATTACACGGACACATGTTCAATTCAAACGTATATTTTAGCTTTCGAACGACCAAAAATACTAAAAAATGTCCGCGAATCAAGGACAGTTTGCTCCTCAATCGCGGACATTTCAGCAGCGCGCAGGCGCTTGCAATTCAATTTCCATAGGGTTCAGAAAAGCCTTCGTCACAAATTCTTCAAATTTGCAGTCGGCTCATTTTCTCTCGAGCGGCTCGAATGCAATCGCTTCTCCGGCGATTTTCAGATAATCGAGCAGCTCCTTCTCGGCGGCATAGCTCTCGCCGTCGGGCGCGTAAAGGCTGATGATGCAGGCGGCGAAGCAGGTTTCATCGATCGGGAAATAACCAATCAGCGATTGCTCGTATGCCGTCGCCCCCTCGCTGTCGGGATAGCTGCACGTATAATGGAAGAACGTGCAATCCCTGTCGCCGATGCGCGCGTTTTGCAATTCAGATGTGACGCAATCCTCATAATACAGTGGAAACGCCTTTCGCGCCGAATCCGCCAAAACCGAGGGATCACCGTAACCCGTGGTATAGTAAAAGAAGCGAATCGGGCTCTCCGAATCCTCGGGCGCGAAATAGATTTCCGGCTCCGTACCGTTCGGCATTACGCCCTCGAGCCGCGCAAAGCCCTCCGGCTGGCTGACCTCGGCGACCTTCAGATACGCGTCCTCGATTTTCGCAATCAGCCAATCGGGCTTCTGTCCTTCGATCAATTCCGCCAGCGCGCCGTTTGCGATCAGAAGCAGCGCCGCAGTCAGCGCAAGAATTCTCTTTTTCATATTCAACCTCGTTTTTTGCTTATTTTGCACGTTTGCCCGCCAGCCGCGCCGTGAATCCGATCACGATCAGCATGATCGCCGTCCACGCAATCGCCCAGCCGGTCGTTCCCTGCTTCAGATAGAACGGAAACGGCGCGCTCTTGCGATACAGCGGCATCACGCCGATTCGGCTAACGGCGAAGATGGTCAGGTTGCTCGCGAGCAGAAAATACAACGAATTCGCGCCCATATTGCCGAGCGGCTTGAGTGCAATCGCCGCCTTATCGCCGATTCTATCCGCCAGCGCTTTCAGCGACACGTGCGCAACGGCAATCGGCAGCCACGCGAGCAGGATCCACCAGATGCTCGGCGGGAATCGCGAAGGCTCGCCGGCGATCAGCGTTCGCGCAAGCCCTGCGCCGGTCAGAAGCGCCGCGCCGAGAATCCAGAAGCCCGGCTTTCGCATTCCGTATTTGGAAATATACATTCCCATCAGAAAATACGGCAGATACTGCAAAATCGGGAAAAACGACGCCTGCCGCCCGCCGATCAGCATGGCGATGCGGATATTTGCAATCTGATCGTACGGAACGAGCACTGCGGCAAAGCTCAGCGTCCAGACGATCCAGAACGCGATTTTGCAATTCAGCAGCTTTTTCCACACGGGGAACAGGACGATTGCCGCCGCGCCGTACAGTGCGAACGAAATCAGGAATTCGCTCCACCCTGGGAACGCCTTCAGCACGGCGACCTGCCGAATCACCGGAAACGAAAAATCCTTGCCCTCGACCAACACGCGATACCCCACGCCCGAAATCACGAACGCGGCATATGCCCGCAGCGCCGAACGGAGCATTTTGAATCCGACCGCTTTGAATGGTTTTTCCAGATAGGCGATTTGGATGCTGCGCCCATAGGCGAATGTAAACGCCGAAAACGCCGTCGCATTGACTGCGAACGTAATCCAATACTGCACCGAATCCTCGCCGACGCGTCCGAAAAACTGCAGCACATGGCACAGCACCATCGCCGCAATCAGAATACCCTTTCCCCAATCGATCTCGCGACGCCGCAAGCGCATTCCCCCTCGACGCCAAAATCGGGAGGACGCGCGCCCTCCCGTCCAATTTAATTATCCTTTGATGCCCGCCAGTGTGATGCCTTTCACGATCTGCTTTTCAAAGATGATGAAGAACACCAGAATCGGAATCGACGCGATCATGTTCACCGTCATCGGCACGGTTTTATCCACGCTGAACTGACTGATGAACGTCGGAATGCCGACCGGCAGCGTGAACATATCTTCGCTCATGGCGCACAGATACGGCCAGAGATAGCTGTTCCAGTTGCCGATGAATGTAAAGATCGACACCGTGACCATGACCGTTCGCGCCAGCGGCAGGACGACGTTTACGAACGTCGACAATTCGCCCGCGCCGTCGATGCGCGCCGCCTCGATCAGGTCGTTCGGAATGCCGCGCAGGAAGCTCGTCATGATGATGATGTTCATTGAGCCCGCCAGCGACGGCAGAATCAGCCCCCAATACGTATCGATCATGCCCAGCTTGTTCGCGAGCACGAACAGCGAAACGATCGTCGCCTCGCCGGGCACCATCAGACCGATCAGGAAATAGATATACATCGCCTTGGAATAGCGGAACTTCAGCTTTGCCATCGCATACGACGCCATCGCGCACAGAAGCGTGGTCAGCACCGTTACAATCGCGGCGACGCCGAAGCTGTTCAGCACCCAGCGGACGACCTGCGGTCTGCCGGTCAATACATCGGTATAGTTACGAACCGTAAACGGCGGCACAAAATACTGGAATGCGCTCGGCATACTTGCCTCGTCCGTTTTCAGCGACACGCACGCCATCCAGAGAATCGGCAAAAAGATGATCATTGCCAGCAGGATCGACACGAGCTCCAATACGGCCGAGCCCACGGTCGTTCTTTTGGACATTCCGGAGGAACCCTGCATCGCTTTGCGCTTCTGCATATTACATTTCCTCCTTTGCCTGAATTCTGCGCTGCACGAGCGTGAGCAAAATCAGAATAAAGAACAGCACGAAGGACATCGCGCACGCGGGGCCGAGCTTCTGCTTCGTAAACGCCTGCTCGTAAATATACTGAATCAGCGGGCGCGTGGCTCTGCCGGGGCCGCCGCCGGTGATCAGCTTGACCTGCGCATAGACCTTGAACGACGCGATGATCTGGAGCATCAGAATCAGAAGCGTCGTGCGCTTCAGCATCGGCAATGTCACGTAAAACAGCTGCTGCTTCGGCGTTGCGCCATCGATTGACGCAGCTTCGTACAGGCGATCCGGAATGTCCTGAAGCGCCGATACGTAGAGCATCATGTTATAGCCCTGCGTCCACCACAGCGTGGCGACAACGACCGTGACCCACGCCAGATGCTTGTCCTTCAGCCAGAAGATTTCATAATTAGGGTCGACGCCGAGCGTATGCATGAGCTTGCTCAGAAAGCCCATATCGTACGGCTGCGCCATGAAAATCGCGATGTAGGAAATGACCGAAACCGAAAGCAGGTTCGGCAGGAAATAGATCGTGCGATAGACGCGTTTCGCCTTCGTCGCGCGATTCGCCAGCAGCGCAAGCCCCAGCGAAGAAATCATGATCACCGGCGTGGAATACAGAACGAACTTCGTCGTGTTCCAGAGCGCCAGCCAGAAAAAGGAATCGCCAAAAATGGTCTGGTAATTGTCAAAGCCCACATAGCCCTGCTTACCCATCAGATTCCATTTGAAGAAGCTGATATAGCCGCCCTGCAGAACGGGGTAAATCGTAAATACCGTATACAGAATCGTAAACGGCAGCAGGAAGCAAGCGGCGACGATATCGCCGCGAATCGCCCGCTTTTTCAGTGCATTGCGCGTCAACGCGCTCGTCGGCAGCGTTTGCATCCGGATTCCTCCCTCGTCGAATCAAAGGCGCTTTCGTCCTTGATTCGATCTCATTTTTGATTGGGCAGCCGGGCCGACCGCCTTTTTTACGATCGACCCGGCGATTTTCCCGATGAAATTACGCGATGGTCGCCTGAATTTCTTCAACGATCATGTCGTAAGTCGTTTCCGCATCCTGTTCGCCAGAGAGGAACGCGCCAATCTGGGCAATCAGAGCATCGCGGATCGGGTAGGAATACGGATTGGATTCAAAGTATACGACGTAGTTCGCCGCATCCGCATAGTCCGCGCGATAGGGCATCGCCGCATATTCTTCGGAATTGACGATGTTGACATTCGCAACCACGTGGCCGGCGGTCGCCCACTGGATGGAGTTCTTGGAAGCGAAATCAAAGAACTTCATCGCGCCAACGAGCTGCTCCTCGGTATGGGAAGCCTTGGTGGGAATGATGAAGGTGTGGCTGTCGCCCCAGATCGCGTAGTCGCCTTCGCCGCCGAAGCATTGCGGGATCAGGGTTACGCCGAAGTTCAGACCTTCGGTATTTTCCATGGTGAAGGTGTTCCAAACGCCGCCAATCGCGATCGCCGCGTTGCCCGCCGCAAAGTACTGAACATAGTCTTCGAGGTTCAGCGGGATGTAGCCGTCGTCGTACCAGGTCTTGATGTAATTCAGGACCTCGACGGTCTTGTCCTTCTCAAGCTCGATATCAAGGTCAGAGGTGATGACCGGCTTGCCGCCGTCCTGATAATAGAAGCCCCACCAGATGCGGAACACGTCGTCGCCCGTGGTCGGGAACGCGAATACGCTCTTGCCTTCCGGCAGCGTCGCCTTGACTTCGCCCAGCCACTTGGAGAATTCCTCCGCGCCGGTGGGAATCGTCAGGGTGCCGTCCTCGTTGAGGAAGTCCTTGAGCAGATCCTTGTTGTAATACAGGACGTTCGGATGGGTGTCCAGCGGAACGGCATAGATGCTGCCGTCGATGGTGCACGCCGCAAGGTTGTTCTGATTGACCATCGTCCAGTCGAAGTCAATCTTGGAAGCCGGCTCGTCCAGCGCAGTAACGACGCCCAGGTCGTACAGCTCCGGCAGCTTTGCCAGATGGCTGATGCCGATTTCAGGGCCCTTGCCAACCGCAACCGCGGTGGTCAGCTTCGTGTAGTATTCGCCCCAGTCCAGCTGGACGTTGCGAACGGTGTATTCCGGATTCGTCGCGTTGTAATTGGCTACGATGCTTTCCATTACGGATCCTTCGCCGCCGCTGAAGAGCGACCAGAACATCAGTTCCTTATCGCCGGCAACGATGGCTTCGGGGTTCTCGACGACGCCTTTGTCGTTCACGATGACTTCCTCAGCCAGCGCGAAGCTGCTCAGCGCGAGCAGCAGAACCAGAATCAGGCTCAACAGTTTTTTCATTGGGTGTACGCTCCTTTCTTATTTACAACCCCCTCTTTCGGGGCTATAATCGCAGACTGGGGTTTTACAAAATAAAAAACGCCTTTATTTACGAATATAGTTTTGAATAAGTTTAGAGCCGCCCACGGCAGGGCGATAAGTTTTGCCGCAATTTCAAACTCTGGAGTCTTCCTTCAAACGCGAACCTTTCTTCGGATCAATGATATTTTTTAAGAGGGTTTCGCGGGGGATTCGCTCCCCCGCGTTTTTTTGTTTCAGGTAACGCCGCGCAAATGAGGCGGTCGGCTGGCGAGATGCAAATGCAAATTTCGAAGGTAAATCGAAAAATTTGTTTGCCGCAGATGGCGGGAAAGCCATCGCCCGACGCGCCGCCGGATTAGGCGTCAGCGCTTTAATTGTATCTCGTAGGCGGATTGGTGGTGAGCTTCGCGAAGCGATCGGGATCGATCTTCGGCTTGCGGTCGGGCGTAAGCAGACCGTTCGTCTCCTGCTGAACGTCCGTCAGCTGCGTATAGCAATAGCCCTGGCAACCCGGAATTTCAAACAGCGCCTTCTGGAGCGACGCATAGCGCTCGAAGAAGGATTCGATGCCGGACACCTTGTCGTGATAGCCCCAGGATTCCTCGTCGCCGTCCGCAAATGCGATTCCGCCGTATTCAGTAACCAGAAGCGCCTCGTCCTTTCCGCGGGGATAGCCCTCCGCGCGGCAGATGCGATGGTCGTTGCTGCCCTTTTCCAGCGTGTGCGCGTCCGCGAAATGCGCATAGAGCATATCGCCGTAAGCCGCATAATCGTGCAGGCCGTAAATGTCCGTGCGCGTCTGCTCCCAGCCGTCGTTGACGCTGACCAGGCGCGTGCCGTCCAGCGCTTTGGCTTCGCAGTACAGCATTTCGGACGCCATCTGCATTCTCTTATCGGTAAGAATGCGATCCACGCCCCAGCTCTCGTTCAGCGGCACCCACGTAATGATCGACGGGTGGTTGAAATCGCGCTCAATGAAGCCGTACAGCGTTTCGGAAAGGTTGTGAACGGAATCCTGCGTAAATTCATACGTACTCGGGATTTCGCCCCAGACAATCAGCCCCATCTTGTCCGCCCAGTAATAATAGCGCGGATCCTCGAGCTTCTGATGCTTGCGCGCGCCGTTATAGCCGAATTTCTTCGTCCATTCGATATCCGCCTTGAGCGCTTCATCGCTCGGCGGGGTCAGGAGGGATTCATCCCAATAGCCCTGATCGAGAATCAGGCGCTGATACAGCGGATGATTGTTCAGGAAGATGAATCCGTCGCGCGCTTCGATCTTGCGCATGCCAAAATAGGTCTTGACATGATCGCCGTTCGACAATTCGATCTCCAGATCGTACAGCGCCGGATTCGTCGGCTCCCATTTGAAGAAGCCGGTAATATTGTTGCCCGACACCATATCGAACACGATTCTCTGGCTGCGCTCGGTCAGCAGCTGCGTCTGCGTGCGGAAGGGCTTGCCCTCGAAGGTCAGGGTGAATTTCGCCTCGATCGGCATTTCCGGCGCGCGCTCAAGCGTAACGCGCAGCGAAGCGGTGCCCGCGTCGATGTCCGGCGTTACGTGTGCGGTCTGAATCGCATTGTCCGCGACCGCCTCGAGATAAACCGTCTGCCAGACGCCGCTCGTGGGCACATACCAGCAGCCGAACCACTTATCGAACCAGTTCTGCTTGCCGCGCGGCTGCGTGCAATCGCGGGGATCGCTCACGCGCAGGCAAAGATCGTTCTCGCCGTCCTGAAGGAACGGCGTCGCGTCCACGGAAAACGGCGTATAGCCGCCGCGATGGGAACCGACCGCATTTCCGTTGACATACACAGTGCATTCAAAATCGACCGCGCCGAAGCGAACCCACACGCGCTTTCCCTGCATTTCGGCGGGCACGACGAATTTGCGGCGATACCAGATCGTATCGTGGCGCTCGTTCAGACCGATGCCGCTCGCCTTGGATTCAAAGCAGAACGGAACGATGATCGTGCGATCGAGCGTCTTTTCTGGCATATACCACTTTTCCTTCAGGCCGGCGTTTGCGTCGTCGAACGCGAACTGCCATTCACCATTCAGATTCAGCCAATCTGGACGAATAAAATCCGGACGCGGATGTTCGGGGCGCGGAATTGTCTGCATAATGATAGCTCCTTTTTCTTTCTGTAAATCCGTTTGTGTTTTTTAGCATTTCTCAGCTGGCATAAATATTATTTTTTGAACCATATTTCTATTCCATTTTATCACATTATCCCTTTTCCGTCAACCGCTTTGATAACATTTTGAAAACCTGTACCGGCCAATGCGTTTGGTACAGGTTTTCCGAAGTATTCACTTGAATTCTGCGCACATTTGGATGTCCTGCGGATAATCACCGAAGTTTTTGCCGAACAGATTCAGTCCGCCGGCGTGGCCCGCGAGCTTGCGCGCGCCGATGGTGAGCGTAATGTAATCGCCGCTTTCCAGATTCAGCGCGTCAAGACCCACACCGGAGAGGGGAACGCCGTCGAGCGTGGTTCCATGACAGCTGATGCGCCATGTCTTTAATTGACCGTACTGCGAGTTTGAATCGCCCCACCACGCGGGATTCAGCCGTCCGCGCCGTCCGCCGAAATCGCTCGGGCAATGCCAGACGCCGATTTCGACGCCGTTGACACGCACGTAGATGTCGCTGGGCCAATCCATATTGTAAAACGGCGCTTCGGAGCAGGCTTCAAACGAGAATTCCAGCGATTCAAGTCTTTTCGCGTTCAGCTTCGGAAACGCGTATTCGACGAAGCCCTCGCGCATCCACATCAGCGACGCTCTGAACCGGTTCGGCGAATAGAATTCCTCGGGCATATCGTCCATGCCGAACGGGCCCTCCGCCGCAGCGAGCCCGCAGGTCGGCGCAACGTCGCCCACGCGGATGAATCCGCCGATCGGCATGGAAAATTCGCGCCTTTGAACCTCCGGCTGCTCCTCGGGAACCAGATCGATCATGATCTGATCGATTCTCCGGCTGCACAGCTTCAGCGTGCCGCGCACGCCGGGCTGCGTGTCGCAGACGATCAGTCCTGCCTTTTCGAGCACCTGAACGTTCAGCGCGACGGTTGACACCGGCATATCCAGTTCGCGCGCCAGTTCGTTGACGCTTTTGCTGTTCCATGCGATGCAGCGGATGATTTTCAGCCGAAGCTCCGTCGACAGTGCGTGGAACACCGGCTGAATCTCTTCAAGCCGCTCGATATTCAGTGCGACTTCCTTGCTGAGAAAATTCGGGGTTCTCTGCATGAGGATTTCCCTCCTTCGCCCTTCATTTTACCGCAAATTCGCGCTTTCTGCAAGCGCTTCAGAAAAGCCGCATCGCGATCATGACCGCCGCCGTGCCCAGGAGGATGCTCAGAAGCGTATTCTTCTTCCATTTATAGCTCGCAGCCACGACCGCCACGCCCAGCGCCTGCGGAACGCCGGTATTGACCGGATCGGCAAACGCGTCCTTCAGACAATACACCACCAGCACCGCCATAATCGCCATCGGCAGCGCGTTTCCCAGCCGCTTGAGCCATTCCGGCATCGGCCGATTCTTCGTAAAAATCAGAAACGGCAGTGCGCGCAGCCCGAGCGTGCACGCTACCGACACGCCGATTGCCGCGAGAACATATCCGCTCATGCGCGCTTCGCCCCCTTCCGATTCGGAATCAAAAGCACCGCCGAGGTCGCCAGCAGCGCCGGCAGCATGAACGAGCTGCCTCCGAAGACAGCCAGCGCGATCAGCGCAATACCGCCGCCGATCAGCGCAGGTTTCTTATCCGCCGCCTTTTCCCACCGGTCCATCAGGATGATTACGAACAGCGCCGTCATGCAAAAATCGACGCCCGACATATCCCACGGAATCAGATTGCCGATCAGACAGCCGCAGACCGTCGCAATCGCCCAGTACATCCAGCTGAGCATCGCCACGCCGAACATGACCTCATGCCGATTTTCCATATTTTCGGGCAGCGACAGATTGACCGCGTAGGTTTCGTCCGTCATCGTATGGATCATGAGCGGCTTTTTCCAGCCCATTTTCGAGAAATCCTCCAAAAACGTGATCGAATAAAACAGCTGCCGCCCGTTCATCAGCAGCGCCGTAACCGCGATCACGCCGAGGCTGACGCCGCCCGCCAGAAACGAAATCAGCACGAACTGAAACGCGCCGGTATACACCGTCAGGCTCGCCAGCAGCGCAACATACCATTTCTGTCCCGTTTCCGCCATCATCATGCCGTATGCCATGCCCACGAACGCATAGCTGCAAAGAATCGGTATCGAGCGCGCGAACGCCTGCCTGAACGCCGATTTTTTCATCTGTACCCCTTCTTTTCCGTAAATTAGCCCAGCAAACGAATAGGTAATTAATGATAGCACGAAACATTGCGCGTGTCAAATGAAGGAACAGTTGCGTTCCGGCTTCGGGCGTGTTATAATGCATTCAAATGTTTGTGGAGGAAATCCAATGAAGAAAAACAGCGAACGCGCGAAGATCATTCGCGAGCTGATTCACACCACCGATCAGGAGTTTACCGACGAGGAGCTGATTCATCAGCTGACCGCCACGAAAATCCCCCGCCGCACCGAACCGGAAAAGCTGTCGCTCGGTCAGCGCGCATCGGACGCAGTCGCGCGATTCGCGGGCAGCTGGGCGTTCATATTCAGCTTTATCGGCGTAATGGTCGGGTGGATGGTCGTGAATGTCCTGATGGGGGCGAAAGCGTTCGACGCCTATCCGTTCATCCTGCTGAATCTGGTGCTTTCGTGCATTGCCGCCGTTCAGGCGCCGCTGATCATGATGAGCCAGAACCGCCAGGAGGCAAAGGATCGCGAACGCGCGGAAAACGATTATAAGGTGAATCTGAAAAACGAGCTGATCATTGACGATCTGCATCAGAAGCTGGACAAAATTCTCGAAAACCAGCAGGCGATCCAGCGGCGGCTGGACGCTCTGGAAAAGAAGTAAGCATAGAAAGCGGCGCAGCCCTATGGAATGGACTGCGCTGCTTCATTTTTATTCAGATCAGCCGCAGGATTTTCCACGTTTCGTTCGCGAAATCCAATTCAAACGACACATTCTCGCCGTCCGTTTTCATTGGAATTTCGATTTCGCCGTCCATCGGGTGCGCGCCGCCGAGCAGCGATTCAGGAATGAGGATTTTCACCCTTCCGGTCGGCTGCGTGCATTCGCCGGCGTATTCGAACGCGACGGTCAGCACGCGCTCGCCGTTTGCCAGTTCACCTGCGCGCACGACAGCCTCGCCCGGCGGCAGCCGCCCGTCGATCGCCTCAGCGCGCGCGAATTCAGGCGCCGTCAGCCGTGCGGAATCGTCCGCAAGTCCGCAAACGGGGCATATTTTGATCGCGCTTTCCGCATTCGGCGCGAATTCCGCGATTTCGCAATTCGTCGTTCGAGTGCCCTCGCAGCCTGAGCGCTGGCAGATTGCCGAATGCGTTCCGTCGCCGTTCGGCTGCCATTCGCCGTACCAGTGACCGAGCGCGCGCGTGCGGTCGGCTCTTCGCGTTTCGCCGCACACGGAGCAGGTATAATCGGTAAATCCGCCGCCCGTGCAGGTGGGTGCGGTCACGGCTGCGATTTCGGTATGCCCGAGCGCGGTATTCGACGCAGTTACGGTATCCTCCGCGTCGCAATGCTCGCATTTCGCGGTCTTTGTGCCGTCGGCTGTGCAGGTCGCGTCTTCATTATAATTATAATGAATGAAGCTGTGGGGGAGCTTGGAAAGCGTATAGCTTCTCGACATTCCGACGGACGCGCCGCCGTATTTGCTGAATTGAAGGCGCAGCTCATAGCGCGCGAAGCCCTCTTCCGTGCAGCTCGGCGCGCGATAATCGGTGCGCCCCGCCGTTTCGCAGTTCAGCTCCGCGGCGGTTTTCTGTTCGCTCGCGCCGCAGTATTCACAAGTGTTTGTGATTTTGCCGCTGGGAATAACCATTTGAATCGTCTCCGGCGGCAGCCCGTCGGTCAGCTGGATTGATGCGGGATAGCTGATTCCGTCGACGTCGAATTTGTGATTGCCGCTCTTTCCGAATTCGGCGCAGAGCCTGCACTGCTGAATATGGGTTTCCGGCCTTGATTCATCCAGAACCCACTGCCAATCATGTTCGCATTCTCCGAGGGCAGGCGCTGCAAGCGTCAGCAGCAAAGCGCTCAGCAGGCAAATCCATCGCTTCATTGTCGATCCCCCTTCGCCGCGTTTTTCCAACATTATACAATACACGCGCGCATTTGGCAAGCAGGAAAGCAGGCTATTTCAGCGCGTCGAGCACCTGCTGAATGGGCAGATTTTCCCGCGCGGCAATCGCGGCGACGTCCTCATATTCCGGCTTTTTCTTGGATATGCCGTAGCCTTCGGAAATTTTCATGCGCACGTCGCCATACCGCGTATGCGCCGTTTCCGTTCGCGAGGAGAGCACATAACGATCGAGCAGGCTGCGGCGCACACCGCGCGTCGTGGTATGCAAAAGCATCATGTGCGCAAATTTTTCGGATTCGCCCTCGGGACACAGGCAGGTCAGCAGCGTGCCCGGGCGGTTTTTCTTCATCTGAATGGATTCGGTAAACACGTCCAGCGCGCCCGCGTCCAGCAAAACGCCCGTCGCATAGCCGATTGCTTCCGCGGTCATATCGTCGAGATTGCATTTCAGCTCCGCGATTCGGGAAAGCGAATCGCCGCCGCTTCCGAGCATCGCGCGCACGCAATTCGCGGCGGGAAAGTCCTTCGTGCCCATGCCGTAGCCGGTTTTCTCGATTTTCATGCTCGGCATATTGCCGAATTCATCCGCGATTTCTCTAAGAAGCGCCGCGCCCGTAGGCGTGAGCATTTCGCCGCGGATATCGCCCGCATAGCAGGGAACGCCCTTGAGCAGAATCGCCGTTGCGGGCGCGGGCACGGGCAGCACGCCGTGAGCGCACCGCACCTGACCAAAGCCCGTTCGCACCGGCGACGCGATCACTCGATCGGGCGAAAGCATTTCCATCAGCAGGCAAACGCCCACCACATCTGCGACCGCGTCCAGCGCGCCGACTTCGTGAAAGTGAATCTGGTCGACGCTCGTTCCGTGCACCTCGGATTCGGCGGCGGCGATGGAATCGTACACGCGCATGGCGCGCGCCTTGACCGCATCCGAAACCGAAAGCGCCTGAATCGCCGCGCGAATATCCTTCACGCCGGAATGCGCGTGGTGATGATTGTCGTGGTCATGCGTGTGATCATGATCGTGATGATCATGGTCGTCGATGCTTTCTTCCTCCTCGCCGCCGACGAGCACGCGCGCGTGATTGCCGACCACGCCGCATTTTACGCTTTTTTCCAGCGAAACAATCGTGTTCGGCAGCCCGATTGCATTCATCTTTTCAACGAAGGTCTCCGGCGCGTCCAGAAGCGAAGCGAGCGCGCCCATCAGCATATCGCCCGAAGCGCCCATGCCGCAATCCAAATAAATCGTTCGCATATGTTCACCCGATTCAAAAATATCGTTATAATCCCGTCATCGTATTGATTCGGTGTGCGAGGAAACCCGCGCCGAATCCGTTATCGATATTCACGACGCTCACGCCGCTGGCGCAGGAATTCAGCATGGACAGAAGCGCCGCGACCCCGTGAAAGCTCGCGCCATAGCCGACGCTCGTCGGCACGGCGATCACCGGACACGACACCAGCCCGCCCACGACGCTCGCGAGCGCGCCTTCCATGCCCGCAATCGCGATCACGACGCGCGCACCCTCCAGCAAATCGAGATGCGAAAGCAATCGATGCAATCCCGCGACGCCCACGTCGTACAGCCGCGTGACGCGGCTTCCGAGCGCTTCCGCCGTGCGCGCAGCCTCCTCCGCGACGGGCATATCGCTCGTTCCGCCGGTTGCAATCGCGATATTGCCGACCCGCTCGATCTTCTTCGGCGCGGCGACGCCGACCTGCGACATCGGATCGTAATCGAGCGGAACCGCCTTTCGGACGTACTCCGCCTTATCCGGACTCATTCGGGTAATCAGGATATTCTCCGCGCCCGCGGCGGCGAGATGCACGCAGATGCCGGCAATCTGCTCCGCCGTTTTTCCCGCGCCGTAGACCACCTCGCCCGCGCCCTGGCGAACCGCGCGATGGTGATCGATCATCGCATAGCCGAGATCCTCAAACGGCTGCGTTTTCAAATGTTTAAGCGCGTCGTCGACGCTGATTTCGCCGCTCTGTACGCGCGAAAGGATTTCTCTCGTATCCATTCAGCCGCCCCCTATCTGGATTTCAAATCGAGCATGACCGCCGGAAATTCATCCTTCAACGCGTTCAGGATGGCGTCTCGATGCTCGATTGCCCGCGCCATTTGCGCTTCCGGCAGCTGAATCCGCGCCGCGCCCGCGTACACGCGCACGCGCAGATCGGAAAAGCCCATCGCCCGCAGCGCCGTTTCCGCGCGGTCGACCTTTTCAAGCGTTTCCGCGTCGATCGCCGTTCCGGACGGAATGCGCGTCGCCAGACACGCGTATGCCGGCTTGTCCCATGTAAACAGCCCGTTTTCCCGCGAAAGCGCGCGGATTTCCGATTTGGTCAGTCCCGCTTCGCGCAGCGGCGAGCGCACTTCGAGCTCGCGCAGCGCCTTCATGCCCGGGCGGTCGAACGCATCGTCGGACGCGTTCGTTCCATCGATCACGAGCGTGCAGCCGTCCGCCTTTGCGGTATTCAGAATGCGCGTAAACAGCGCGCGCTTGCAGAAATAGCAGCGGTTTTCCGGATTCCTTCGCACGTCTTCGACCGCGAGCACGTCCGCTTGAATGATATGAAGCGGCACATTCAGTTCCCTGCACAGGCGCTTTGCGTCCTCGATCTCAAATTCCGGCTGAAACTGCGTATGCACATAATACGGCCGCACGTCGCAGCCGGCGTTTGCCGCCGCCCAGAGCAGAAATGCAGAATCCACGCCGCCCGAAAACGCCAGCGCGACCCGCGTATGCTCCTTAAAAAACGCATTCAATGCGTCCATGCCCATTCAAACCGCCTCCAAAGCCGAGAAATTATGTAGTCATTATACAGCCGTTCGCGCGCGGCTGTCAACCTGCGGCGCGCATTCAATTCTCTTCCGTTTCGACCCTCGCCGCGCGCTGAATGGCGGTTTTGCCGTGCTTTAAGCGAATCTGATCGATCGTTTTTTCCAGCTTTTCGCGTTTTTCACGGTTTTCAAACGAGTCCGGCTGTGCTTCGCACAGGTCGAACAGGCTGATCTGTTCTGCAATTTCGTTTGCTGGCGCAAGCCGGGTAACGCCGACGGTGATTGCGCGAATCGGGGTTCCGGGCTGCCAGTTCGCTTTCACGAGCCGCATCGCGCCCTCGGCGATTTCCTTTTGCGAAAACGTCGCATGGCGGAGGGTAGTCTGGCGCGAAATCGCCTTCAGGTCGGGCGTTTTCAGGGAAATCTGAATGCCCGTGCCCTTCAGGTTCTCCTTGCGCAATCGCCGCGCCACTTCGTCCGAAAGCATGGTTATGCCGCTGCGGATTTCGCTTTCGGCGGTCAGATCGCGCCGAAACGTTGTTCCATGGCTGACGGACTTGCTTTCCGGTCGGTCGTCATAAAGACGGACGGGCGAATCGTCCAGCCCGTTGCACATCCTGCGCAGCGACAGCCCGCTCTTGCCGAGCAATTCCGAAAGGCGCGATTCCGGCGCATTTGCGAGATCGCCGATCGTTTGAATGCCCGCGCGATTCAGCCGCGCGGAGGCAGATTTGCCCACGAACAGCATTTCCGAAACAGGCAGCGGCCAGAGAATTTCGCGGAAATTCGCTTCGGTAATCACCGTGGTCGCGTCCGGCTTTTTGTAATCGCTGCCCATCTTCGCAAACGTCTTATTGAACGAAACGCCCACGGAAATCGTGACGTGAATCTCGTTTCGCACGCGCGCGCGCAGGAGGTCGGCAAACTCCGCGCCGGTTTTGCCATAATAGGAAAGGCAATCCGTTAAATCCAGAAAGCTCTCGTCGATCGACGCAGGCTCGACATAATCGGTGTATTCGCGGTAAATCCGGTTGATTGCGCGCGAAATTTCGGAATACAGATGATGGTGCGGCGGTACGAACAGGATGTTCGGGCATTTCTCCCGCGCCTGCCAGACCGTGTCCGTCGTCTTTACGCCCGCACGCTTCGCCAGATCGTTTTTCGCGACCACGATACCCGCGCGCCGCGCCGGATCGCCCGCGACCGCCATCGGCACATTCCGCCATTCGGGATGATCGATGCATTCGCAGGATGCGAAAAAATTATTGCAATCGCAATGCAGAATTGTTCGCGCGCGCATGATTTCATCCTCCAAACATATGTTCTATTTGTATTATATCGCGAATGCGCGCAAAAAGCAATCCTTTCTTCCGGATTTTGGCAGGCAACGCGCCCGCGCTTTCGGGCGCAGGCGCGTTGGATTTACTGGTTTTCTTTGGAAATGTCCGTTCCGAAATACTTTTCGGACAGCTCGGTGAGCTTGCCGGACGCGTCCAGCTCGGAAAGCGCGTCGTTGACCGCCTTGAGCAGCGACGCGGTATCGTCGCCCTTGCGGACGGGAATCGCGACGCGCTCGACGTCGTCGGACATCGTGGCGATCTTGATGTTCGCTTCCGGATGCGCGTTCAGGTAATCATAGAACACGACCTCGGCATTCAACGTCGCGTCGATGCGGCCCGCGAGCAGCAGTTCGATCGTCTGATTCAAATCGTCCACGGCGGTCACAGTCGCGCCGAAGCTCTCCGCCTGAGTCGCATAGGTGCTGGAGATCGTGTTCGCGGTCTTTTTGCCCGCGAGATCGGACATGGACTGAATCTCGTCGTAATCGCCGCGGACGATCACCGCCGTGCGATTATAGGCATAGGGGGTGGAGAAATTGTATTTCTCCTCGCGTTCAGGCGTAATGCCGACGCCGTTGACCATGACGTCATAGCGGCCGTCGTCCAGACCCGCAAGCAGACCGTCCCATTCGCCCTCGACGAAATTCACCTTCACGCCGAGCTTTTCGGCGATCAGCTGCGCGATTTCAACATCGTAGCCGACCAGCTGGTCGTTTTCATCGTGGTAAGTCCACGGCGCCCATGTGCCCTCCATTGCGACGGTAATGCTGCCGCGTTCGCGAATCTTGGAAAGCAGATCGCCGGATTCCTTCCTGGCGGAGCAGCCGGTCAGCGCGAGCGCCGCCAGAACCGCCATAATCAGTGCGAGAATTCTGCGCATTTTCATATTGCTTCACTCCTGTACCGATAAATTTTTCAAAAACGCACGCGTGCGTTCCTGTCGGGGATTGGAAAAAAATTCGCGGCTCGGCGCGGATTCGACGATCACGCCGCCTTCCATGAACACCACCTGATTGGACACCGTTTTCGCAAAGCCCATTTCGTGGGTCACGACCAGCATCGTCATACCCTCATTTGCGAGCTCGCGCATTACGGAAAGCACCTCTCCGGTCAGCTCCGGATCCAGCGCGGAGGTCGGCTCGTCGAAATAGATGATCTCCGGCGAAACGGCAATCGCGCGCGCAATCGCCACGCGCTGCTGCTGACCGCCGGACAGCTGTGAAGGATAATAATCCGCGCGATCGGCAAGCCCCACCTTTTCAAGCGCGGCGCGCGCGGTTAAAATCGCGTCCGCCTTCGGAATGCCGCGGCCGGCAATCAGACCCTCGGTCACGTTCTGAAGCGCGGTTTTATTCGCGAACAGATTGTAATTCTGGAACACGAACGCCGTCTTTTTGCGAATGCGCGCGATATCCTTTTTGGAAACGGTCTTCAGCGGGATATGCTCGCCATCGAACACCAATTCACCGCCGTCCGCACGCTCCAGAAAGTTGGCGCAGCGAAGCAGCGTGGTTTTGCCCGAGCCGGAGGGCCCGAGAATCGCGATTACGTCGCCCTGATTGACATTCAGGCTCACGCCCTTGAGCACCTCGAGGGAACCGAACGCCTTTTGAATATTTCTAAGCTCCAGCATCCGTCAGCCCTCCCTGCGCACGCTCTGATCGAGCTTCTTTTCGCCCACGCGCTGCAATTTGGTCAGAATCGTGGAGAACATCAGATAAATCAGCCCCACCTCGAGATACAGCATCAGCGGTTCATAGGTGCGCGCAACGATTCGCTGCGTCGCCATGAACATTTCCGTCACCGTGATATTCGCCGCCAGCGACGTATCCTTGACCATCGCAATCAGCGAATTCGAAAGCGGCGGGAACGCCGTTCGCATCGCCTGCGGCAGCACAATTCGAAAAATCACCTGCATATAGGAAAGCCCCGCGCACAGACCCGCCTCCAGCTGACCCGCCGGCACGGATTCAAGCGCCGCGCGCACGGTTTCCGCGCAATACGCGCCCTCGTTCAGCGAAAACACGATCACCGCCGCCGGAAACGGCTCCAACACGATTCCAACTCTCGAAAGCCCGAAAAACACCACGAACAGCTGCACCAGCAGCGGCGTTCCGCGGAAAATCCAGATATAAAACCGCGCGACCGGCTTCAGCACCTTCACATTGGCAAACTGCACCAGCGCAACCGCGACCGCGATCACCATCGCCAGCGAAAATGAAATGATCGTCAGCGGCACCGTGACCGTAAGTCCCGGAATCAGAATCTTTGGAAAGGAATCAATAAACAGCTTCAGCAGACGCTCGCCGGTCATTCTCCCGTCTCCTTATTAACGTTCTTGGGCGCTTGCCCATTTTGATAGTATACCAGATTGCTCGGCAAAACGCAAATGCCTGTTTCATATCGCATGATATAACCAGACTGAACATCAGTCCGGAATATCGCCTACGCCGTTCAGCACCAGCCTCGGGCGATAGGGGAATTTGCGAATGTCCTCGCGCCGCGTTACGCCCGAGAGCACCAGCGCGGTATCCAAACCCGTTTCAATGCCGGCGACAATGTCCGTATCCATTCGGTCGCCGATCATCGCCGCTTCCTCGGAATGGACGTTCAGGATTCGCAATCCCGTTCGCATCATCAGGGGATTGGGTTTCCCGACGAAATAGGCGCTCGTGCCCGTTGCCATTTCAATCGGCGCGATCATCGCGCGGCAGGCGGGAATGATGCCGTCCTCGGAAGGGCCGGTCAGGTCGCTGTTCGTTCCGATCAGGCGCGCACCGTTGGAAACGAGCCGCACCGCCTTCAGAATACTTTCATAGGTATACGCCGTGCCCTCGCCGACGATTACGTAATCGGGATCCACGTCGTTCATCGTGACGCCCTCGTCGTGCAGCGCCATGATCAATCCCGCGCCGCCGATCACATACGCGCTGCATCCCGGCGACTGGGTTGCCACGAACCGCGCCGTCGCCAGCGCGCTGGTATAGAAATGCTTTTCGTCCACGTCCAGTCCCATGCGGCCGAGCTTTTGCTGAAGCTCTTTCGGCGAGCGCTCCGATGCGTTGGTCAGGAACAGGAAATTCTTGTTTTCGCGATACAGCCAGCTCACGAATTCCTTCACGCCCGGCAGAAGACGGTTGCCGTGGTAAATCACGCCGTCCATATCGCAGATGAAACCCTTCTTGCTTCTCAGTGTATTCATTCTGATTTCTCCTTTTTCTCTCTTGCTCTCTCATGATTAGAATAGCACGCTTTGCCCGTTTGCGCACGTTTTTCCTGTGTTATTTTTTGTTTTTCCGGCTTGACATATACCCCGCGTGGGTATATAATCATCATACCCGCCGGGGGTATTAAGAATGTGAGGACGCGTCATGGAAGAGAATAATAAGTGCTGCTGCGGGCAGAAAAAGAAAGAGCGCTCGCCGGAGGAATTCAAAAAGCTGATTCATCGTCTGAATCGAATCGAGGGGCAGATTCGCGGCATTCGCAATATGCTGGAAAACGACGCCTACTGTCCGGACATACTGATTCAGTCGGCGGCGGTGAACGCGGCGGTGAACGCATTCAACAAGGAGCTGCTCGCGAGCCATATTCGCTCCTGCGTCGCAAACGACATCCGCGCCGGTCACGACGAGGTGATCGACGAGCTGGTTTCGACGATGCAGAAGCTGATGAAATAGCCGAAACGGGGGGATAAGATGAAGCAATACAACGTCACCGGCATGAGCTGCGCGGCATGCAGCGCGCGCGTGGAAAAGGCGGTGCGAAAGGTTCCGGGCGTTACGGAATGCTCGGTAAGCCTTCTGACGAATTCGATGGGCGTGGACGGCGACGCTTCGCCCGAAGCGATCATTGCCGCGGTTCAGGAAGCGGGCTACGGCGCAAGCGTCAAGGGCGAAAAGGCGCAGATTTCGCAGAGCGAAGCCGAAAAGTCGCTCGAGGATCACGAAACGCCGCTGCTGAAAAAGCGGCTGATCTGGTCGCTGGGCTTTCTGCTGGTGCTCATGTATTTTTCGATGGGGCACATGATGTGGGGCTGGCCGCTGCCGAAATTCTATGAGGGCAATCACGTTGCGATGGGGCTTACGCAAATGCTTTTGACAATCGCCGTGATGGTGATCAACCAGAAATTCTTCGTAAGCGGTTTCAAGGGTCTGCTTCACCGCGCGCCGAACATGGATACGCTCGTATCCCTCGGCGCAACTGCTGCGTTCGTTTACAGCACGTACGCGCTGTTCCAGATGACCGGCGCGCAGGTGCGCGGCGATGCGGAAGCCGTCATGAATTATATGATGGATTTCTATTTCGAATCCGCCGCAATGATCCTGACACTGATTACCGTTGGCAAAATGCTCGAAGCTCGCTCGAAGGGCCGCACGACCGACGCGCTGAAGGGGCTGATGAAGCTCGCACGGCGACGGTGGTTCGAAGCGGGCAGGAAACGGTCGTTTCGGTTGCGCAGGTGCGCGCGGGCGATTGCTTCGTCGTTCGCCCCGGCGAGAGTATTCCAGTAGACGGCGTTGTGCTCGAGGGCGAAAGCGCGGTCAACGAATCGGCGCTGACCGGCGAGAGCATTCCGGTAGACAAAGCCGAAGGCGATTCCGTTTCGGCTGCGACGGTGAATCAGTCCGGATTCCTCAAATGCCAGGCGACGCGCGTCGGCGAGGACACCACGCTTTCGCAGATCATTCAGATGGTCAGCGACGCGGCTGCGACCAAGGCACCGATCGCCAAAATCGCGGACAAGGTTTCCGGCGTATTCGTTCCGGTTGTGATTGCGATTGCGACGGTGGCTTTCATCGTCTGGCTCGCGCTGGGCAAGGGCGTTGGCTATGCGCTGGCGCGCGGCATTTCCGTACTGGTGATCAGCTGCCCGTGCGCGCTGGGTCTGGCGACGCCGGTCGCGATCATGGTCGGCTCCGGTCTGGGCGCGAAGAACGGCATCCTGTTCAAAACCGCCGCGTCGCTCGAGGAAACGGGACGGATCAAGATCGTCGCGCTCGACAAAACCGGCACGATCACCGAGGGCAATCCGAAGGTGACGGACATTCTCCCCGCTTCGGGGCTTACGGAAAAAGAGCTGCTGCAATCGGCAATCAGCCTTGAATCCCGAAGCGAGCACCCGCTCGCCCGCGCGATTCTCGCGCGCGCCGAATCGGACGGGCTAAATCCCGAATCGGTCGATGATTTTCAGGCGCTGCCGGGCAACGGCCTTACCGCAACGCTGAACGGCGAAACACTTTACGGCGGCAATCTCGCGTTTATCGAAACGCGCGCAAATGTCTCCGATTCAATGAAGAAAGCCGCCGAATCGCTCGCCGAATCCGGCAAAACGCCGCTGTACTTTGCCAAGGGCAATCGTCTGCTCGGCGTGATCGCCGTCGCGGACGTAATCAAGGAGGACAGCCCGCAGGCAATCCGCGAGCTGCGCGAAATGGGCGTTGAAGTGGTCATGCTCACCGGCGATAACGAGCGCACCGCGCGCGCAATCGGCGCGCAGGCGGGCGTGGACCGCGTGATTGCGGGCGTGCTGCCGGACGGCAAGGCAAATGTGATTCGGGAATTGCAATCCCGCGGCAAGGTCGCGATGGTCGGCGATGGCATCAATGACGCACCGGCACTCACGCGCGCGGACGTCGGCATCGCAATCGGCGCGGGCACGGACGTGGCGATCGACGCGGCGGACGTAGTTCTGATGAAGAGCCGCCTGACCGACGTATCCGCCGCGATTCGCCTGAGCCGCGCGACGCTGAAAAACATTCACGAAAACCTGTTCTGGGCATTTTTCTACAATACGATTGGCATTCCTCTCGCAGCGGGCGCGCTGATTCCGCTGGGACTGTCGCTCAACCCAATGTACGGCGCGGCGGCGATGAGCCTTTCGAGCTTCTGCGTGGTATCCAACGCCCTGCGGCTGAATCTGTTCAAGCTGCACGGCGCGGGTCACGATAAATCCGAACCGATTCAAAAGGAGGAAGAAACCATGTTTGGACTTGGACATTCCATCACGAAAACCATGACGATCACCGGCATGATGTGCGGTCATTGCGAAGCAACCGTGAAAACCGCGCTGGAAGCGATCGAAGGCGTAAAACACGCGGAGGTCGATCACAACACGAACTCCGCCGTCGTTACGCTGAAGACCGAAATCGAGGATAGCGTTCTCAAAAAGGCAGTCGAGGATAAGGGCTATACCGTTACCGAAATCAAGTAATTGAAACGATTCCCGCCGAATGATGTGTTCGGCGGGAGTTTTGTTTGTCCAAAAACCACTTCGAGCGGCAGGGTTGATTGGAGTCGGGGTAAAACTTCATTCTCAGCTTTGTTGATCTTCGCACAGTCGCGGCAACTGCCCGCTTTGATTGGCGATATTTGTCCTATTCAATAACCCGATTGGAAAAAATATAAAAGCGATCGCAGGGGAAAATACGATTGCTTTTACATTTTCAGGATGAACAAACAAGCGAATCGAGTCGCTTTCCGACTCGATTCGCGTCAAATTGGGTACCAATTTTCGTCCCGCATAACCCAGATTTTGAATCGCTTCCCGATTCAAAATCGTCGCGATCAAGCGCGGCAGCGAGCGCCTCAAGACGCAGTCTTGGTGACGTAAAGGATTGCGGACGCCCAGCTGTAGTGGGTCTTCGGCTTGTAGTCCTCAATCGCGGTCGAGAACAGATCGCTGTATTCGTTCGAGTAGAGAGGAACCATCGGCAGATCGTCTACCCACTTTTCCTGGAACGCCAGCCACTTTTCGGCATAGCTGTCCAGATAGCCGTTCTTCGTCGCATTCATGTCGTTCGCCAGCGCTTCGAGCTCCGGATCTGCAATCGCCGTCGTGTTCCAAACGCCCTGCATCTCGGGCGCAAGCGCAACCGCCGGATACGCGTTGAACGTAAGCCCAAAGTTGCTCGCAAGGAAGAACATATCGTATTCCGAGCGATCCTCCTGGCGATAGTAATACTTGCTCAGCTCTTCATAGGTCATCTTCGTGACGTTCAGACCAATGCCCGCCTTCGCGAAATTCTCCGTCAGCATCGCTTCCAGCGCGTCCGCAACCTCGCTCACTTCGGGGCGCACCCAGTTGATCACCAGCTCTGTGCCGTCCTTCGTGCGCACCTGCGCGCCGTCTTCCAGCAGCCAGCCGTCTTCCTCGAGCAGAGCAATCGCCGCATCCACATCATACGGATACAGATTCAGCTTCTTTTCGAGCTTGTCCTTGCCGATCTGCTTGATCATCCACTGACCGTTTCCATAATAACCGTAAACCGGCTCGCCATAACCGCCGAGGTATTCCTCGCACAGCGCATCCACGTCCACCAGACGATCAATCGCCTTGCGCACCTTCGCCGAGGAAACCGGCTCGTTCTCGCACGCAAACGCAAGGAACGCAAGACCGTCGCGCGCATAGCTGCGGGACTTGACGCCCTTTTCGTCCTTCGCCGCGTCGATCACATCCGCGGAGGAAACCTTGTTCACCAGATCGACCGTGCCGTTCTTCAACTCGTCCAAAAGCGTCTCGTTGAAGACCTGCTTGAAGGTGATCCTGTCGATACGCGGCTTCTGGCGCTCGTAATTGCCGCGATAGTATTCGTTCTTTTCGAATACCGCTACATTGTCTTCATAGGAAACCAGCTTGTATGCGCCGCAGGTTACGGAGGGATGGCTGCAATAGCCGGTTTCCGGATCCAACAGCGTTGTACGCAGCAGCTCTTTCGTGAACTGACCGTCCGTGTTCTCCGCGGGCGCGATGTACGCGCCTTCGCCGTCATCGCGGATTTCGCAGTCCGGCGCGATTACGAACATCGGGCTGGGCGTTACGCGCACCAGCATCAGCTCATGGAAGCTCGGCAGGTATTCCGCCTTGATCGCGAGGGAGAACGTCGTATCGTCAATCAGATGTACGCCCGCGAACATATCCGTCGTGCCGGCAAGGTATTCGTCCTGACCGACGATGTGCGCATAGTCCGTCGTGTTCGCGCCGAGGGCGGCGAATTCAGGGCTGGAAAGAAGCAGCACCGTGAATACGTAGTCCGCCGCGGTAATCGGCGTGCCGTCCGACCACTTCATGCGGCTGGAGATATAGAAGGTATAAACCATGTTGCCGTCTTCATCCTCGTTCGGATACGCGCGGCCGACGGTTTCGTCGATTCCATAATGGCCGTTGGTGAACATCGCGACGGTGGAATAGCCGTGAATCAGTTCACGCACATCCATATCCGCCGAGTTGTTGCCCCAGCAATCGGTAAAGAAATTGCCGCTCATCTGCGTCAGCGAGCCGACGGTGATTTCCTTCTGCTGCTTTTCGGCATAGCCGACGCTTGCCAGCAGAATCAGCGCAAGTAACGTGCAGGCAAACCTGCGAATCAGCTTCGTCATCGTGTAACCACCTTTCTGACTGTGCCGCGCGCGCATTTTCCGCGCGCGCGGCGGTCCAATACCGTAAGGATTCCCGCGTTATTCGATGCAGTCGCCAACATTGTGCGCGCCGAGATAGCCGGTGAGCGGAATGTGGACATAGTACACGCGAATGACGTTCTCCTCCTCGTTAAGACCGAGGGTCAACGGGAAGTTATCCACGTGATCGAACATCATATCCCGGGGCTTATCGATATACTGGGTGATCTCGGTCAGCACCTCGCCGGTGCCTTCCTCGGTCAGCCCGCCGAACAGAACGCCGTCGTAGTAATACTGCACTCTGTATTTCACGATTACAGTATTGACAGTCAGCGTGCCGGGCGCATATTCGACGCGGTAGTCGCCGGTCGAATCCGAGCCGTTTTCGTGGGTGATCCGGAGCGTTTCGGGCAGGAAGTTCGCCGTCAGCGTGCCGGGCTTCAGGATGCGGTTGTCTTTCATCTCAAGCGCGGTGATCGTGTCGGTATCCGCAAGACCATCGGCGGTGTAGCCAACCTCATGCCACTGAGCGTCGTAATCGCCCTCGTAGGAGCCGGCGGTGATGACCAGCATACGCTGCTCAATCGTCAGTCTGCCTTCCTTTCCAATCACGAATTCGACGTTCGTAAAGTTCTCCGAGATGTTCTTGAAATCTTCCGCCTTCAGATTCATTGGATATTCGCCCGCATGAATCCCCTCAACCAGCGCGCTGCCGCCGAATTCATAGCAGCTTTCGGTATACAGCGGATTGCTGCTCGCCGCGTCGTAGCCGGAAGCGGTATGCGCCGCGCCGTCGTAGGTTTCCGTCTTCGTTTTGCCCACGATCGTTACAGTCACCTTGTCGGTCACGGGCGTGACTTCGAGCTTGCCGAACTCCGTTTCGATTTCGTAGTTCTTCGCCTTCGTGCCTTCATTCAGCGTATAGGTGAAGGTATTTTCGCTCTTGTCGACATTCAGCTGGCTGCCGGTCACGTCATAGGTCGCGCCTTCGCCGGTCGCGAAGCCGTCGTCGGTTACGTTCACGGTACTATTGGTCAGCGGCGTGCCGTCATAGACCTTCTTGTCGCTCGCCGACGTCAGCGTCACCTTGCGCGGGTTGATCATCAGTCCGCCGTCGGTAACGATGAATTCAACGTTTTCGAAATTCTTCGAGACGTTTGCAAAATCGCTCGCCTTCAGGCCCATGTCGTAATGATCCGCGTCCGTTCCCGAGACGCTCGCCTTGCCGGTAAACTCGAAATCGCTTGCCTTATAAAGCGGGTTCGAGATGCTCGTTACCTGATAGCCCTCAGCGGTCTTTTCAATGCCGTCGTAGGTTTCCGTCCTCGTGTTGCCCACGATCGTTACAGTCACCTTGTCGACCACGGGATTGATCGTCAGCGTATTCGGAACGTAGGTGATGACGTAATTCTTCGTCACATCGTTGTCGTCCGCATCCACGATCTTCGCGTCGTGCGGAACGAGCAGGTCATCGTACTTGCCCGCGTCGATCTTGCTGCCGTCGATCGTTACGGATTCAATCGTCTGATTCTTTACCGTCGCGGTCGCATCGTAGCCGATTTCGCCATGCGCCTTGCCGTCGTATTCGACGGTGTTGTCCTTCGCGGTAATCGTGATCGCCGCCGGCAGAATCTCCAGCCAGCCGTTCGTTACCTCGAAGGTCACGTTCTCGAAGTTGCCGTTCAGGTTATGGAAGTCTTCCGCCGCAAGGCCCATCATGTATTTGCCAGCGTCCGTTTCCGTCGCGACATCCTTGCCCGCCTTGTATTCGAAATCGCTTTCCTTATACAGCGAGTTCGAGATGCTCGCCACCTGATAGCCGGTCACAGTCTTCTCGGTGCCGTTATAGGTTTCGGTCTTCGTATTGCCGGCGATCTTTACGACGACCTCCGCCGTCACGGGCGTGACTTCAAGCTTGCCCTCTTTCACTCTGATTGCGTAGTTGTCCGCATCGAATTTCTCGCCCTTGACATATTCGATTGCGTTATCGATCTTGCCGACGTTCGTGATCGAGCCGGTCGCCGTCACGCTCGTTACTTCGCCTTTGACGAAGCCGTCGCCGCTCACGGTAACGTTCGGGCGGGTCAGCGCCGTGCCGTCGTAGACCTTAGTCGCATCTTCAGAGGTGAGAACGACCTTGCGCGGGTTGATCGTCAGCGTGCCATTATTGGCGGCGACGACGATATACTTCTTCGTCGCGTCAATCTTGCCGACGGTGCCGTTTGCGAAATTCGCCGGATAGGTATTCGCGTTCGTGCCGTTCACGTCGACCTTGATCGCGGAGAAGTCCGCCTTATACGCCGGAAGCTCGCCGCTGATCGCAAATCCCTCGACGGAATGCGCGCTGCCGTCGTAAAGCTCGGTTGCGCTGTTCGCGTTCAGGGTGACGTTCTTATAATAGTAGAAAACAATCTTGTTTTCACCAACGCCGATGGTAATCGACTGGTTCGCGGTGCTCACGGGGGTATAGCCCTCGATGACCGCGGGCTTCTCGGTCGCTTCCGCGTTGAACGTCTGGTTCGGCACGGTCTTGCTGTCGGCAACCGCGTACTCCGTCTCGTTCAGGTAGTAGTACACGGTGTAGCTGAGGTCCGTGCGCTTGGAATAGGTGACGATTTCCGTGACATTCTTTTCGGGCATCGTGCCGAAGACGTTCGATTTGTCCGCGACATAGCCTGGGATCGCGGGGGAATCCACGGAGTAGCCTTCGCCGAAGGGAACTTCCTGAATGTGATCCTGCGCAGCCGTGCCGCCCTCGGCGTACACGTACTTGACCGTGAGCGTGAATACATTCTTCTTGTAATAGACCTTGATCACATTCTCGCCGGTGCCGATGGTCAGCGGAAGGTTTTCGGTCTTTTCGAGCACATAGCCCTGAGGACACTTGTCGGTATACGAATTGATAACCGTGCCGAAGTCTGCCTTGCCGGTTTCGGTCAGGCTGTCATTCTTCACGCCGTCGATATAGTATTCGACGCGGTAATCATACTGATTGACCTTCCACTGCGCATAGAGATGATTGCCGTCGCCTTCCAGACGCGCCGCGTCGTCCGCCGCAAATGCGATACCGGCGCCATCCGCTTCCGTGTTCCAGCCGTTAAAGGTGTAGCCGGTGCGCTCGGGCAGTTTGGTATCCGCATAGGGCTTCACGGTAATCGCGTCGTTATTGAGCAGCTCGTTTACGGTAAAGGTCTTGTCTTCGCCGAAATTCGAATGATAAACCAGCGAAACGGTTTCGCTCTTATCGCCCCATATGGCTTTGAGCGTAACGTTTTGGGTCATTACGATTTCGTCGTTCGGATAAACCTCCTCGCCGCTCTCGGTCTCCCAATAGAGGAACAGCTTTCCTTCATTGGTAAATCCGTTCGCCTTCGCGTCCGCGACCGCATTCTTGGCATATTTGCGGTCATCGACCGTGCTGCCGCCCGTGGCGCCGTTGCCGTCATAGGTCACGGTAAACGCGTTCTTGCTGTCGACCTTCGCGACGAGATCATAATTGCGGATGATCTTCGTATTGAAATTGAACGGCTTGCCGTTTTGCTTCTCTACCCAGCCGAGGAGCTTGTCGCCGTCTTCCAGCGTCACTTTGTCCACGGGCATTTTGTCGCTGCTGATCTCATCGTTCTTAGTGACGGTGAACTCGCCGATCTTCGTCGTTTTGTCCGCATCGTAAACGGTTACGGTGTAGGTCGGTGCAACCCACTTCGCGTAGAGCGTGATGTTCTGCGCGGGCATGGTCTTGCCCGTGAAGACGAACTTTTCGCCTTCACCCAGCTCGTTGTCGTACCAGCCGGCGAAAACGTAATCTTCCATGCCGGCAGGAGGATTGCTCGGCGTAACGCCCATATTCGTAATGCTCTGCTGATACTTGGCGGATTTAGTTTCCACCGGCTTGCCGCCGCTGATGAACGTGATAGCATAGCTGTTGCGGGTGTAGTAGAACTTCGCGTTATTGTAGTTGTCGTCGACTTTCGTGCCGCCCGCGAAGGTAAAGCCGGTCAGCGGATACTGGTCTTCCTCGGTAACAATATAGCCGGTGCCCGGGCTGGTATCCTTATGATCCAGCTTATAGGACCTTCCGCCATAGCTCGTCGTTCCGGTCTCGCCCGGCAAAACTTCTACATAGTAGTACGCCGTCTCAGAACCTTGTCCGGTCTTCGGACCGTAGAACTTGGCGCCGTTCAGCGGCATGGTGTCGATATTCACCTGATAGGTGCTGCCGCCATCGCTGGTTCTCCAAGTGTTGCTGCCATTATAGGTCGGCCACTTGTCCGAAATGTTCGCGCCATACTTCGCAGTGATTCTCAGTCCGGTATATTCCTCAGACGAAGAAAACCATCCGGAATTCGTATAGAACTTCACTTCGTACACATTGCGCTTATAGTACACCTTCACGATCGTGGAGCCGTCGCCCGCAATCTCTTTCTGGGTGATCGTCTGCGCGGTGAAGCCCTGATAGTTCTTCGCAGTCGCTCTGGTCTGCGTGCCAGTCGTGCCGGTCTTGGTTTCGATGTCTTTGCTCGAAGAATAGCCGTCGTCGTCCGCGTTCTCCAGGAAGTGAATGACGGTATAGCTCGTTTTCTCCGCCGTCCACTTCGCGTACACAGTCGTCTCGGAAGTGATTTTGCCAAAATCCGCGCTCTGCGCAAAGGTATCATTGTCCAGATACCAGCCGGCGAAGGTATAGCCGGGGCGCGTGGGCGCAACGGGCGCTTTCGCGGCAGAACCGTTTGCAAAGAACTCGGGCGCGACGTACGTGCCGCCGTTCGATTCAAACGTAATCCAATAGCCCTTTTCGACCTTCGTGGTAAGATCCTTGTCCAGATACCATCCGGTGATGGATTCGTCGGACGCCACGCCGAAGGTCACGTCTTCAAACGTGACCGAATCTCCGTTTACTCCCGTCTTGGTCGCAATGACGCGCGCGTCCGCGCCCGTGCCGTCCATGAAAAAGACATAGTAAACATCTTCGTACATCGCATAGCACTTAAACGTCGCATTGTCTTCTACGATGACAGCGCCCGCGTCGATCGCGAGCTGCGCGCCGTTTTCGTCCGTCCAGCCGACGAACTTCTTGCCGTCGATCGCTTCAACGGCGGGCAGGCGCAGCGTTTCGCCATGCTTCAGAATCTGCTTCGAACCGGCGATTTCGTTGCCATTGATATCATAGAAGATATATGTATGGTACTTGCTATCATCCGGCTTGATGATGCTCAGCAAACTCACCGACGGCTGCGACGCGGCGGTCGATCCCGCCTGCGCAATCTCCGCAAACGCGGACGATGGCAGCACGCTGATCAGCATCATCACGACCAGCAGATACGCCATGAATCTTCTCAACTTGAGCTTCATTCCGTTTCCTCCTAAACTCAGCGCTTTGTCCTGATTCATATTGCTCGAAGCGAATTATCCGAGCGTCAGCTGCACGCGCCAGATATTGCTCGCATTGCTTTCGGAAGCGACGATCGAAAGCGTCGTTCCAAACGCACCTTCAACATTCGTCCAATCGCCGCCGGGCGTTTGGGTCTGCCACTGAATCTCCGCGCCGGAAAGCGCCTCGGGAATGTGGGCAACCAGCGTCACGGTATCGCCATAAGCGACGGAATCGCCTTCAAAGCGGAACGTGATTTCAATCGCATTCACGAGCGACCTGAAGTCTTCCTCGGTCATGCCGGTCTCTTCTTCGGCGGGCACTTCTTCAGGCGCTTCGACCGCCGCTTCCGGCTCGACCAGATAGGCGCTCATCGCGGTGTAGACCTCGCCGTCAATCAGCAAGTACGCCCAGCGATCGCCCTTTTCAATCACGCGGACGGTATCGCCCGTTTCGAGGCGGCCGCTGACCGTTCCGTTATAGACGCTTCTGAAATTCAGCGCAGGACCGGAGGTCTTCACGACGTACTTCTTCGTGGATACGGTTTCACCCGTCGAGATGCGGACGACGCTGCCCTCGTCGCCTACCTTATACTTGACCTTGCGCTGCTCGCTCGTCTTCGTCTCGGGATCGATGATCACGGCGGGGATTACGCCATTGTTCAGGAACGAGGACTTCGAAAGCCCCATGCCGTTATAGATGAACGGGCCCGCGCCGGTCGAACCCTCGACCTGCTTGGCGTATTCCATGCGGACATAGCCTTCGACGATGCCGATCAGCGAGCCGTCCTCATAGGCGAACGCAACGCGCAGCCACGCGTCATCGCCCGAGCCCAGGCGCTCGAAGACATATAAATAGGAAGAGGAAGTGAACTGACCGATGCGCGTCGCATCCGAGATCACGGGCTCGGTATAGGCGAACACGCCGCCCTCGACCAGCGCATAGCCCGCATTCACGGTCGGCGTTTCCTCTGCCGGCTTGTGGGTGGGCGCTTCCGTGGGCTCCTCGGCGGGCACTTCCGTCGGAGTCTCTGTCGGGACTTCCGTCGGTTCTTCGGCGGGCGTCTCCGTCGGCTCATGCGACGGCGCTTCTGTCGGCTCGTGTACCGGCGCTTCGGTGACTTCCGCAACCGGCGTTTCCGCGGGCGATTCCTCTGCGAACGCGCCGACGAAGCTCATCAGCAGCGCCAGAACCAGCAAAATCGCCATCCGTTTACAGGTTTTAGACATCTTTCTTTCCTCCAATCTAAAATCTGGCTATCACAGCATATTATATGCTGTTATTATATGCTGTATTATACCACCATGCGCTTTATTTGGCAAGCATCGTTATTTGTATGTAATCTTTTATATTAGTTCGTGGTTCAAGTGCCTTTTCAAATCACAAAACATTGCCCTCTTTTTCGGATTTGCGCCCAGATATAGTGGTTTTTTTCACATATCTTCGCCTTACTGCGGGCGCGATTCGGCGGAGAATTCACGCTTGAACGGGTTTTATTTATGAATTTCCCGCCGTCTTAATGATAAATTTCATAATTATTTTACACTATGTTCGCATTTCTTTGTATGCCGCGGACGCGCATACAAAAAGCGCCCTGCGAGGGATCTCCCCGCGGGCGCATATGGATTTGGATCAGAAATCAATCTTTTCGCGCAGCCAGTTCTCCAGATCGGCGATTGCGACGGTCTCCTGCTGCATCGTGTCGCGGTCGCGAACGGTGACATTGCCGGTAGATTCGGTATCGAAGTCCACGCAAATGCAATAGGGCGTGCCGATTTCGTCCTGACGGCGATAGCGTTTGCCGATCGAGCCGGTTTCATCGTAATCACACATGAAATGCTTGGACAGCTTCGCGTACAGCGCGCGCGCCTGATCGCCCAGCTTGTTCTTCTGGAGCGGCATGACGGCAACCTTGTACGGCGCGAGCGCCGGATGCAGGTGCAGCACGGTGCGGACGTCGCCGCCCTCGAGCTCCTCTTCGTCATACGCGTCGCACAGGAACGAAAGCACGAGGCGCTCCACGCCGACGGACGGCTCGACGCAATAGGGAATGAACTTCTCGTTCGTGGTCGGATCCAGATATTCCAGCGCCTTGCCGGAATGCTCGGAATGCTGCTTCAGGTCGTAATCCGTGCGGTCGGCAACGCCCCAGAGCTCGCCCCAGCCGAACGGGAACAGGTATTCGAAGTCGGTCGTCGCCTTGGAATAGAACGCGAGCTTATCCTTTTCGTGGTCGCGCAGGCGGAGATGCTCCTCCTTCATGCCCAGGCTCAGCAGCCAGTTCTTGCAGAACGAGCGCCAATATTCGAACCATTCGAGGTCTTCGCCGGGCTTGCAGAAGAATTCAAGCTCCATCTGTTCGAATTCGCGCACGCGGAAGATGAAGTTGCCGGGCGTGATTTCGTTGCGGAAGGATTTGCCGATCTGACAGATGCCCGCCGGCAGCTTTTTGCGCGTGGTACGCATCGTATTCAGGAAATTCACAAAGATGCCCTGCGCGGTTTCGGGGCGCAGATAGATTTCGTTCGTGGTATCCTCGGTAACGCCCGCGTGGGTCTTGAACATCAGGTTGAACTGGCGAATGCCGGTGAAATCCTTCTTGCCGCAGACGGGGCAGACGATATCGTGCTCGGCGATATAGTTCTCCAGCTCCGCGTTCGTCCAGCCGTCGCCGGTTTCCGCGCCCTTGGTGTAATCCTCGATCAGCTTATCCGCGCGGAAGCGCGCCTTGCAGGCCTTGCAGTCCATCAGCGGGTCGTTGAAATTGCC
>ERZ824978.1000-NODE-1000-length-34289-cov-7.737425_pt1 | contig 34289 bp, 29 predicted proteins | sample MGYA00519860_ERZ824978 | MGnify/ENA primary metagenome ERZ824978 (study PRJEB31778, sample SAMEA3449184) | human gut metagenome | biome: human gut; feature: human-associated habitat; material: faeces | place: United Kingdom | collected 2010/2012 ... | reverse complement strand
CGCAGCCGCCGGAGCGGTGCTTAAGCCGTAAGGCGGGAATTGTGCGGTGTTGCCTATATAGACAAAGAGAGCATAGTGGTGTAGAAAAATGTATGGGCACATCACATAAAGAGTAGATAACGTAAAATAATTGAATAGCAGCTTTCCTTTGGCCCCATACTGCTTGTAACATCAAGCCGTCAAGGGGCAAGGCACGGCGCAGGGAACTGCGCAGCGTGCAGACAAAAGCATTGCCGGCCACCGGGCGTTTGTTGCCGGGCCGGCTTTTTGCTTTTGCAGCAAAAGGGGGAAACGCTGATGAAAAAACTGCTGCAAAAATTACCATCTGCCGGGGCTAGCCCGCTAAGGATTCGCAAAATTCTGGAATGGGGCTGTGCCTGCGGCCTGCTGCTGACCATTGTACTTACTGCAGCGGCTGTGCGGTATCAAACTGTGTGTGCCCGTGTGTGCGGGGATACGCTGCGGCTGCACATTTTAGCCAACAGCGATACAGTGGAGGATCAGCTGCTGAAATTGCAGGTGCGGGATGCTGTTTTGGAACAGGTGACAGCCGCAACGCAGTATGCCGAAACCAAGCAGCAGGCGGTGCAGACCCTGCGCACAGCCATGCCGGACCTGCAGCGCACAGCCCAACGGACGCTGCGCCATGCGGGCAGCAGCCAACAGGTACAGTGCAGGCTGGAAGAAATCCCGTTTGCAGCCCGCCGCTATTCCGGCTTCTGGCTGCCGGCGGGTACTTACACGGCGCTGCGGATCGAACTGGGCAGCGCCCAGGGGCACAACTGGTTCTGTGTGCTGTACCCGGCGCTCTGCGTGGGCAGCAGCGAAGCCAGGTATGCGGATACGGAAGAAAACGCGCTGGTGTTTGGCGGCTATCAGGTGCGGTTTGCTCTGTTGGATACCGCCCGCAGCGTGTGGCAGAAAATAACGGATTGACAAAATGGCGGCAGGGCGTGCGAGAAGAAGCTCTGCAAAAGAAAGAGGAACACCATGCTGACCTTAATCCTTGGCCCTTCGGGCAGCGGAAAATCGGTGCGCCTGCGGGAAGAACTACGCCAGCGTGCGCGCAGTCGGCAGCGCAGCATCCTGATTGTGCCGGAGCAGTTTACATCTTCGACCGAAGGTGCGCTTTACCACGCACTGGGGGATGAACTTTCTGCCTATGTGGAGAGCTATTCCTTTACCTCACTGGCCGAAACCCTGCTGCGCCGCTATGGCGGTGCGGCGGTGCCCACGCTGAGCGAGGCCGGACGCGCCGTGCTGGTGCGCCGCGCTATGGATGAAATGATGGACAAGGTGGTGTATTACAGCCGCCAGCGCCGCAGCGCTGCGTTCTGCCAGAAGGCGGCGGAAACCATCAGCGAGCTGAAAAGCGCGGGCATCCGCCCGGAGACCCTGGCGGATTATGCCAACGCCCCCGGTGCGGACAAAGATAAGCTGGGGGAACTGGCCCTGATTTTTGGAACCTATGAAACCCTGCTGGCCCAAACGGCCATGGACCCCGGCGACCGCGTGGAGCTGGCGGCCAAAAGCCTGGACCAGGCCTTTTTTGCGGGCCGCACGGTGTACATTGATGAATTTGATACATTCAACCACTCCAAGCGCGCCATGCTGGCGGCCATGCTGCCGGTTGCCGATGTAACGGTAAGCCTGTGCTGTGACCAGGCTCCGGACCAGGCGGACGATGGCGTGTTCAGCGGTGCGCGGCGGGTGGCCAATACCTTGAAATCCATGGCGGCCAGTGCGGGGGTGCCCTGTAAAGAAATCCGCCTGACCCAGGATATGCGCCACAAAGATGCCCCTGTGCTGGCGGAGCTTGGCCTTTTGCTGGCGGATCCGACCTATACGCCGGAGGCAGAGGTGGACCCCGCCGCCCCGGCTATTACCTATTATAAGGCGGACAGCCGCCAGGCGGAGGCCAAGGCCGTGGCGGCAGCCGTCAAAGCGCGTGCCCGTGCGGGTGTGCCGTATAACAAAATGGCGGTGATCTGCCGCACGGTCGACCAGTACCTTCTGCAGATCCGGTATGAATTCCGGCTGCAAAATATCCCGTTGTTCTGTGATGAACCCACAACGCCGGAAAACACCGCCCCGGCCCGTGCGATCCATGCAGCGCTGGATCTGCTGCGCGGCGGTCTGACCACCACGGCGCTGCTGCGCCTGCTGAAAACCGGCTTGGTGGACCTGGACCGGGACAGCCAGTGCGCACTGGAAAACTATGCCTATACCTGGCCGCTGCATGCGCAGGACTGGCGGGAACCCTTTACCCGCAACCCGGAGGGCTACACCGACCGGATGAGCGAGCAGAGCCAGCAGGACCTGCAGCGCGCCGAGGAAGCCCGCAGCTTTTTGGTGCTGCGGGTACAGAAATTTATGGACCGTGCCCGCAATGCGGATACCGCCACCCTGACGGCGCAAATTTACTACTTTTTGCAAAGCCTGGGGGCGGAGGAGGCCCTGCAGAAGCTGACCGATGCCCTGCGTGCATGCGGGGACCTGCCCAACGCGGACGAAGCCCTGCGGGAATGGAATGTGATCACCGAGATGCTGGACCAGATGGTGCACCTGCTGCCCGCAGGGGAGACCATCACCCCAGCTGATTATGATGACCTGTTCACCCTGCTGCTGCGCACCACGGATATGGGGCATATTCCGCAAAGCATGGACAGCGTGATCTTTACCACCGCTGGCCGCATGCGCCTGCCCGAAACCGAGGCCGTGTTTGTGATGGGGCTGGCGGAAGGGGAGTTTCCCCAGACACCGGGGGATACCGGCCTTTTGAGCCACGCTGACCGCGATACCATGATCGCGCTTGGCGCGGAACTGCCCGACTGCTTTGAAAACCGTGTGATCCGTGAGCAGGTCTGCTTTTATAAGGCACTGACGGTGGCGCAGAAATACCTGTGGCTCAGCTGGCCGGGCGGCGCTGCGGGCCTGCCCGGCACGGCGGCATTGGCCCCGGCGCTGGAATTGCTGCGGGTGCCGCCGGCGGTGGTGCAGCCGGAAGAGCTGGCCGCAACACCCGCCGCTGCGCTTGACCTGCTGGGGGATGTCTGGCAGCAGAACACCCCGCAGCGGGCATCGGTGCAGGCGGCACTGGCAGCCGTGGAGGGCAGCGCGCAGGCCGCACCCGGCTATGCCGCTGTGCAGCGCGCCGCCCAGCGCAAGCCCGCCCGCGTGGAGGATGTCAAGGCACTGGAAAGTATTCTTGGCCCCAGTGTGCGCATCAGCCCCACGCGGTTTGAACGGTACATCAGCTGTCCGTTTGCCTATTTTATGCAGTATGTGCTGGGGGCGCGCCCGCGCCAGAAAGCCGAACTGGCCCCCAATATCAGCGGTACGCTGACCCACTGGGTGTTGGAGCAGGCCCTGCGCCGGGAGGGCAGTGCCTTTGCCAAATTGACCCAGCCGCAGCTGGAACAGCTGGTGGAAAGCCTGGTGCAGGAATACACCGCCGCCAACCTGCCCGGCGCGGGGGTGCGGATGAACTACCTGCTGGGGCGGATCCAGCGCAACCTGGTGGGGCTGCTGGGGTTCATCCAGCGGGATGTGCGGCAGTCCGGCTTTCAGCCCGTGGCGTTTGAGCTGCGCATTGATGACCGCCCGGACAGCGATGACCCGGATGCCCCACGCGTGGATCCCGTTCAGCTGGACGATGGCAGGGGGCACACGGTGCGTATTGTGGGTACGGTGGATCGTGTGGATACCATGGAACTGGGCGGCAAAACCTACATCCGTGTGGTGGACTATAAGACCGGAAGCAAAAAGTTTGACCTGCGGGAAGTGTATTACGGCCTGGACTGCCAGATGCTGCTCTACCTGTTTACCCTGGAACGCAACGGCGGGCATCTGTTCTCGCAGGGCACGGCAGCCGGGGTAGAATACCTGTGGGCGGATCCCGCGCCGGAAAATATCATTCGACCGAAAACAGATGATGCAGAACCTTCGCAGGCGCAGAACTACCCGCTGGAAGGACTGCTGCTGGATGAGCCGAGCATTTACCATGCCATGGATACCAGGGGCACCGGTGCCTTTGTGCCCCTCAGCTTCAGCGCCAAAACCGGGGAGCCAACGGCACAGTCGGCCAAAGCGCGGCTGGCGGACCGGGAAAAGTTCAACCGCATCCGGGACCACCTGGATGGAATGCTGACCGATATGGCCAAGAACCTGTACAGCGGTGAAATCGACGCGGCCCCGCTGGTGCCCAATGCAGGCAAAAGCCCCTGCCTTTGGTGTGAGTACCGCACCGTCTGCCGTCATGCGGACGGCGAAGGGGAGCGCACACCGCTTAAACCGGACGACCCGTTTGGCGCAGAGTAAACCGGCGGGACAGCTGGAAAGTCAAGAATTCAGCCTCTTTCGACCAAACACAGCTGAATTCTGTGTTAAAAAGCATTGGAATTCGTCTTGTGTTTGTAAAATTGTCGTTATTTTCTTTGCTTTCAGATATACCTTAAAATGCAAAAACGCCGGATAAGGAGACAACAATGGCGGAAGCGAAAATTCAATTTACCCCGGCGCAGGCCGCGGCCATTCAGGCCCGCGGCGGCAGCCTGTTGGTTTCGGCTGCGGCCGGCTCCGGCAAAACGCGGGTGCTGGTGGAACGTGTGGCGGGGCTGATCACCGACCCGGACCACCCGGTGGATGCAGATTCTCTGCTGATCATGACATTTACCAATGCGGCAGCGGCTAAGCTGCGGGCGGATATTACCAAGCGCCTGGCAGCAGAGATTCGCCAGCATCCACAGGATGTGCGCCTGCGCCGCCAGCAGATGCGGCTGCAGCGGGCATCCATCGGCACAGTGGATGCGTTCTGCCTGCATTTTGTGCAGCAGAACTTTTCGGCTCTGGATGTTCCGCCGGATTTTACCATTGCGGATGACGCTACCCTGGTGCGCCTGCAGCAGGAAACCCTTTCCACCGTGCTGGAACAGGCATATACCGATCCTGACTTCTGTGCCTTTGCGGACCTGTATGACCGCGGCCGGACGGATGATACCACAGGCCGGGCGGTGCAGGAACTGTATCACTTTACTCAGGCGCTGCCACACCCGGCGCAGGCGCTGCAGCGCTTTGTTGAAATGTGGCAGAGCGATGCCCCACCGGAAAAGACCCAGTGGGGGCAGGCCGTTCTGCGGGAAACCTCTGCGCGGATCAAGGGCGTATTGCGCCTTTTGCGCACGGCGCAAAAAATTGCAGCGAAGGACCCGGCGGCGGATAAAGCCCTGACAGCCGTACTGATGGATGACGAAGACCGCATGCTGCTGGTGCTGGATCGGCTCGATCACGGCGCGTGGGACACCGTTCCGGAAGCACTGGATAACGCAGATAACTGGCGCAGAGCCGGGCGGGTGCCCGGTGGGATCGCATCCAACATAGCGGCAATGTCGGCCAATATGCTGCGGGACCGCGCCAAAAAACATATAGCGACCCTGAGAACGGACTTTTTGCTCTGCCCGGCAGCTGACTATCAGGCAGACCGCCGCCGCGCCGCCCCGCTTGTGGCTGCGCTGGTCCGCGCAGTGGAGCAGTACCGCCGCACACTGCTGGAAGCCAAACTGGCAGAAAAAGTGCTGGACTATGCAGACCTGGAGCACATGACGCTGGAACTGCTGCTGACACCGGAGTACGAGCGCACCAGCCTGTGCCGCACCGTCAGCGCGCGGTACTCTGCTGTGCTGGTGGACGAATACCAGGATACCAACGCGCTGCAGGATGCCATCTACTTTGCCCTTGCCGCGCCGGATGCTTCTAACCTGTTTTTTGTGGGGGATATCAAGCAGAGCATTTACCGTTTCCGCCAGGCGGACCCCTCCGTCTTTGTGGGCAAGCAGACGGCGTGGCAGCCCTACCCGGCCGATGCCCCGGTACCTTACCCGGAACCGGCCACCATTGCGCTGGATGCCAACTTCCGCAGTGCGCCGGATGTAATCCGGCGCACTGCGGAAGTGGGGATCAACTACTTTTTTGAAACGTTTTTCTCCCGGCGGCTCGGCGGCATTGATTACGGCGATGGCCAGCGCCTTGTGGTGGGCAGAAAAGACGAAACCTACCCCGGCCTGTGCGAGCTGGATGTGATCCGCGAAGCCGATGCCGCGGCAGATGCCCGTACCATTGCTGCACGCATTGCCCAGATGATGGCGGATGGTTACCCCGTGCGGGATGCCGAACCCGGCAAAACCCGCCCCTGCCAGTATGACGATTTCTGTATTCTGCTGCGCGGCCGTTCGGACTTTGCGCTGTATGAAGCTGCCCTGACCGCGCTGGATATCCCGGTTTATGCCGATGTGGCGGCTGACCTGCTGGACGCCCCTCATGTGCGCCCCTTTGCCGCACTGCTGCGTGTGCTGGATAACCCGGCACAGGATGTGGAGCTTTCCTCTGTGCTGCTCAGCCCGCTGTACCCTTACACGCCGGATGATCTGGTGCAGCTGCGCGCGGCTGTGCGCGGCGGCAGCCTGTATGCGGCGGTGCTGCACGGCAGCGACCCGCGCTTTGCACCGTTTTTGCAGGATATGGAGGTTTACCGCGAGCTGGCCCGTACCCTGACGGTGGGGCAGCTGATCGAAGAGCTGTTTGCCCGCACGGGTTACCTGGCGGCGGTCGGCGCCATGCCGGACGGTGCCCGCTGCCGGGATGACCTGCTGGCATTTGCCGCGTGGGCAGCGAACGCTGGGGCGCGCGGTCTTTCGGCCCTGGTGCGCGCAATGGATGCCGCCAAGGCGGGCAGCGGGGTGCAGGCGCCTTCCATCGGCCAAAGCCGCCCCGGCTGCGTGAGCATTATGACGGTCCACCGCTCCAAAGGGCTGGAATTCCCGGTGGTGTTTGTGGCCAACACCTCCCACAAGTTCAACCAGAGCGATGCCATCTATCCGGTGCTGTATCATAAGGAGCTGGGCATTGGCCTGATGCTGCGCGCGGGCAGCAGTGCCAGCCGCTACAAAACGCTGCCTTATACCGCCGTGGGGCAGACGATCAAACGTGAAACACTCAGCGAGGAAATGCGCATTTTATATGTGGCGCTGACCCGTGCGCAGGATGCGCTGATCATTACGGTACCGCTGAAAAGACCGGAAAGTGAATTGAAAAATCCGGCCATGTTTGCCAGCGCCGAGGCAACGGATGCCGAAGCCATGCTGGGGGCACAGAACTGGGCGCTCTGGCTGCTGACGGCAGCTATGCTGCACCCGGCCAGCGAGGAACTGTGGAAATACAGCGAACTGCTGCCCCATCATATCCCAACGGAAGCGCCGCTGAACATCCGCCTGCTGGACCTGCCCCCCGCGGTGCAGGCAGCGGAGCCGGAAGCCCCGGCCCTGCCGGACGATGCCCTGACCGAACGCCTGCTGGAAGCGTTTACATGGCAAAGCCCCAACAAAGCGCTGGAAACCATCCCGGTTAAAGTCAGTGTCAGCGCCGTGACCCATACCAAACAGGAACTGACCCTGCGCCGCCCGGCCTTTTTGCAAAAGTCCGGCATGACCGGGGCGGAACGCGGCACGGCCATCCATGCGTTTTTGCAGAGCGTCCCCTTTGGCCCGCAGCCGCCAGAGCTGGAAGCCGAAGTGCAGCGCCAGCTGGACCTGCACCTGCTGGACCCGGAGCTGGCCAAAGTGCTGGATCTGGAACAGGTACGCCCGTTTTTTGCCAGCGGGGTATGGCAGCGCATTGCCGCTGCCCGCCAGGTCCTGCGGGAAGAACCGTTCATTACCGCGCTGCCGGCCGGAGAAGTCGTCCACGAAGCGGCAGGGCAGGGGAGAGCGGCCAAGGCCCCGGTGCTGGTGCAGGGCATTGCCGATGTGGTGCTGGTGTTTGACGACCACGCCGAAATTCTGGACTATAAAACCGATAAAAGCCGCAATGCCACCTATTATATTGAGAGCTATGCCGCGCAGCTGCGGCTGTACCGCCGTGCGTTTGCCCTGCGTTTGCCGGTGCCGGTAACAAAGCTGACCATCTACTCGTTCGCCATGCAGGATGAGATCGATATCCCGCTGGAATAGGCCGCCGTTGGAATAGGCGATAAACTTTTGGGCAGATAACGTGATTTTTTTCTGCCTGCCCCCCTTGACGCACGGGGGTTGGTATGCTATTATAGTAATACCTCTTTTGCGGGTCTATTTTTTTGTGCCCATTTTTAGGCACAGGGCCCGCGGGCGCAAAGGGCGGCAACCCTTTGCACAACGAGGGAGGCCTTTGGGCGCAGCGCAAAGCATCAAGCTTTAACTTCGGTGCTGCACCCGTATAAACCGTTAATTGGAGGTGCCGAACGAATGACTGTCAAGATCACCCTGGCCTGCACCGAGTGCAAGCAGCGTAACTACAACAAGGAAAAGAACAAGAAGAACAATCCGGATCGTCTTGAGATGAAGAAGTATTGCCGTTTCTGCAAGAAGCATACTGTTCACCGCGAAACAAAGTAAGTTTGAAGGAGCTTTTAAGATGGCTGATAACAAAGCGGTAAACCAGACCGCCGCCAAGCCGGAAGAAGCTAAAGCCGACAAAAAGGCTAAGGCAAATGACGGCAAAAAGAAGGTTCCCTTCACTGCCAAGGTCAAAAACTTTTTTGGCCGTATCACCAAGTATTTCCGTGATACCAAAAGTGAGCTGAAAAAGGTTGTGTGGCCCAGCAAGGAAGACACCCGCAACAACACCATTACCGTTATTGTGGTTGTGGTAATCGCGGCTGTTGTGCTGGTGCTGCTGGACATGGCGTTTGGCGGTATCATTCACCTGCTGATCGGCGCGTGAACCGGCTTTTGAGCGGAGGCAACTATGGCTGAACAAGCATATTGGTATGTTGTGCATACCTATTCCGGCTATGAAAACAAAGTCGCAACGGATCTGATGACCATGGTGGAAAACCGCCGCATTCAGGATCTTATCTGCGATGTCAAGGTCCCCACCGAGACCGTGATGGAGGATCAGTTTGATAAAACCGGCAATAAGATCGGCGAAAAAGAAGTTCAGCGCAAGATCTACCCCGGCTATGTCTTTGTCAAAATGGTCATGAACGATAATACCTGGTACATTGTCCGCAACACCCGCGGCTGCACCGGTTTTGTCGGCCCGGCTTCCAAGCCGGAACCCCTCTCGGAGGAGGAAGTCGCCAAGCTCGGCGTTGATAACGGCGTTGCCGCGCCCGAAGTCGATTATGCCGTGGGCGACAATGTCGAGATCACTTCCGGCACAATGGAAGGTTCCATCGGTACGGTGGAAGAGATCAATCTCGACGAACGCAAGGTCCGCATCAAGATCAACATGTTTGGCCGCGAAATCCCGGCAGAACTTGGTCTGCACGAAGTCAAACTTCTGTAAGCGGAACTTAGCGCAAATCGCCTGGCAACAGGCAAGTAATTCCGGTAGAAACTGCGCATGAGCAGTTTTTATAGAGCGTGCGAGGGTCGCATGCTCGTGGGAGGCCTGCACCGCGGGCCGCAACTCACCACAAATTTTGGAGGTGCAATTTATCATGGCACAGAAAATCACTGGCTACATTAAGCTGCAAATTCCCGCCGGCAAGGCAACTCCGGCTCCCCCTGTTGGTCCTGCTCTGGGCCAGAAGGGCGTTAACATCATGGCGTTCACCAAGGAGTTCAACGAACGTACCAAGGGTCAGATCGGCATGATCATCCCCGTTGTCATCACTGTTTACGCTGACCGTTCCTTCAGCTTCATCACCAAGACCCCGCCGGCTCCGGTCCTGATCAAGAAGGCCGCTGGCATCGACACCGCCTCTGGCGTGCCCAACAAGAACAAGGTTGGCTCCATCACTCTGGCTCAGGCCGAAGAGATTGCCAAGACCAAAATGCCTGACCTGAACGCTGCTTCTCTGGAAGCTGCCGTCAGCATGATCAAGGGCACCTGCCGCAGCATGGGCGTCACCGTCGAGGGCTGATTAAGCTCTTTTGCGTGGGAGGATAAATCCGATAACTACCACAATGGAGGAATAAAGTAATGAATCACGGTAAACATTATGTCGACAGCGCTAAGCTGATCGACCGTACCAAGACCTACGAGCCCCAGGAAGCCCTGGAGCTGTGCTGCAAGACCGCTAAGGCCAAGTTCGACGAGACCGTTGAGCTGCATGTCCGCCTTGGCGTTGACAGCCGCCATGCTGATCAGCAGGTCCGCGGCGCTGTTGTTCTGCCCAACGGCACTGGCAAAAACGTTCGCGTTGTTGCTATCTGCAAGGGCGACGCTGCTAAGGCTGCTGAGGCTGCCGGTGCTCAGGAAGTTGGCGATGATGATCTGATCGCCAAGATCCAGGGCGGTTACCTGGACTTCGACGTTCTGGTTACCACCCCGGATATGATGGGCCGCGTTGGCCGCTTGGGTAAGATCCTCGGACCTCGTGGTCTGATGCCGAACCCGAAGGCTGGCACCGTTACCCCCGATGTTGGCAAGGCTGTTACCGATGCCAAAGCCGGTAAGATCGAGTACCGCCTGGACAAGCAGAACATCATCCATGTTCCCGTTGGCAAGGCTTCTTTTGGCGCTGAAAAGCTGATGGCCAACCTGGACACCGTCCTGGAAGCCATTGCTAAGGCTAAGCCGACTGCTGCCAAGGGCCAGTACTTCAAGAGCGCAACCATCGCCACCACCATGGGCCCCGGCGTTCGCGTTGCCACCAACAAGTATGGTGTATAAGAGAATTTTCTCTTAAAAAATGCTTGACAAACGCACATTCCCGTGCTATTATAATTAAGCTGTTTTTAAGACAGCAGGTGCCCTTTGGGGCCTAACGGGTATGACCCACCTGCCGAGAAACGTGCGTTTTGAATTTGCTTCAAAGCCATTTTCCCGGCAACGGGAAAGTGGCTTTTTCTTTTGATAGAGCCGCTTGCCTGTATATCTTACAAGCGGAATGAGGTGAAAACAAATGCCCAGTGCAAAGATTCTGGAAGCCAAGAAGGCTTATGTTGCAGAACTGAACACCAAGATCGCTGGTTCTCTGGCTGGCGTTGTCGTTTCTTACAACGGCATCAGCGTTGCTGATGATACCAAGATGCGTAAGGAACTGCGTGAAGCTGGCGTTGAGTACATGGTTGTCAAAAACACCATGCTGCGCCGTGCTGTTGCTGGCACCCAGTACGAAGCTATTGCTGAGTACTTCAAGGGTGATACCGCAATTGCTCTGTCTGCTGAGGACCCGGCTGCTGCTGCCCGCATCCTGTGCAAGGTTGCTGACGCAGACAAGTCCAAGCGCTTCACTGTTAAGGGTGGCTTCTGCGACGGCCAGGTGCTGGATGCCGCTGGCGTCAAGGGCCTGTCCACCATGCCCAACCGCGAAGGCCTGCTCTCTATGCTGGCTGGCTCCCTCAACGGGATCATCGGCGGTCTGGCTGTTGCGATCCAGGGGATCGTCGACAAGCAGGAAGAAACCCCCGCTGCCTGATTTATCTTGCAGCATGAGGAAAGCGGCGTAAACCTCAACAAAACCGCCGCACACAAACAATTATAAAAATTATGGAGGTAACTACCATGGCTTCTGAAAAGATCACTGCCATTGTCGAGTCTGTCAAGACTATGACCGTTCTCGAGCTGAAAGAGCTCGTTGATACCATTTGCGAAGAGTTCGGCGTTTCCGCTGTTGCTGCTGCCGCTCCGGCTGCTGCTGGCGCTGCTGCTCCTGTTGAGGAAGAGAAGACCGAGTTCGATGTCATCCTGGCTGATGTCGGCGCTAACAAGATGCAGGTCATCAAGGCTGTTAAGGAGCTGACCGGCGCTTCTCTGATGGAAGCTAAGAAGCTCGTTGAGACTGCCAACGCTAAGCTGAAGGAGCAGGCTTCCAAGGCTGACGCTGAGGAAATGAAGAAGAAGCTGGAAGAAGTCGGCGCTAAGGTTGAGCTGAAGTAATTCTTCTTACTTGAATCTTTTCCAAACCGCCCCGTGGTGTAAACCGCGGGGCGGTTTTTGTATGTCAGCCACCTGGATCCCTTTTGCGCGAAATACACAAATCACGGTTTTATTTTTGTACAAAAACGAGAATTTGACAGTGTGATTTTACAAATGTTCAAGATATATCCATTTCTTTCTGACACAAAAAACCTTATAATAAAAATGATATAAATAAAGTGCTCTCTGCGCCCGGTTCCATATAAAAATAGGGCAGGAGAGTGCCGATAAAATTATTGGGTGTTAAGTACGGGAAAGGCACAGCCACACACCGTGCACCGGCAAAACATGTACGGTGCTGTTGGTTTTGTACTTTTGGTACTGTGGTTAATCAGGTAAGGAGTGTGTATATGGAGGAGCAAAAGCCAAAAGGCAGCGGTATGGAAAAAATCGCTACCTTTATTGTGGATAAGCGCAACCTGTTCTTTCTACTTTATGCATTTGCGTTAATTTTCAGTATTGTAGCAACCGGCTGGGTCAAGGTGGAAAATGATATTACTACCTACCTGCCGGAGGATACCGAAACCCGCCAGGGCCTGACCGTGATGAATGATAACTTTGTTACATACGGCACAGCCCGCGTGATGGTTTCCAATGTTACATATGAAACCGCCGAGAATATCTGCAGTGACCTGGAAAGCGTTGATGGCGTTACCAGCGTGGATTTTGATGATACCACGGACCACTACAAATCCGCTTCGGCGCTGTTCAGCGTAACGTTTGACGGTACCACAACGGACGATATCAGCATCCATGCACTGCATACCATCCGGGATATGCTGGCCGGGTACGATACCTATATTGATACCGAAGTCGGCGTAGATACCTCCGCAGACCTGCAAAGCGAGATGAGCGTCATTCTGGTACTGGCGGCCATCGTCATCGTGCTGGTGCTTACCCTTACGTCCCGTTCCTATGCCGAGGTTCCGGTTCTGATTATGACCTTTGGCGCGGCGGCTTTGCTGAATATGGGCACCAACTTCCTGTGTGGCACCATTTCCTTTATCTCCAACTCCGTTACCGTTATTCTGCAGCTGGCACTGGCCATTGACTATGCCATCATCCTGTGCCACCGCTTCTCGGATGAGCACGAAACCAAGGATACGCGGGAGGCCTGTATCGCGGCATTGTCCAAGGCAATCCCCGAAATCAGCTCTTCTTCTCTGACCACCATTTCCGGCTTGGGGGCTTTGGCGTTCATGCACTTTGGCATTGGCCGCGATATGGCAACCGTGCTGATCAAGGCTATTCTGTTCAGCTTGCTGTCGGTGTTTACCTTGATGCCCGGCCTGCTGATGGTGTTCAGCAAAAAGATCGATGCAACCCGCCATAAAAACCTGATCCCCAAGATCACCTTCCTGGGCAAGTTTGATGTCGCCACCCGGTTTATTGTCCCGCCGATTTTTGCCGTTGTGGTTGTAGTCACCGCAGTACTGGCCAACAAGTGCCCCTACTGCTACAGCTATACAGACCTGGTTACCGCCAAGCAAAGTGAAAGCCAGATTGCCCACCAGAAAATCAAGAACACTTTTGGTGTCAACAACATGGTGGCGGTGATCGTGCCGACAGGGGATTATGATTCCGAACGCCAGCTGCTCAAGGACCTGGATTCCTGCGCGGAAGTAAAATCCACCCAGGGCCTGGCCAACATTGACGCTATGGATGGCTACAAACTGGCCGATGCCCTGACCCCGCGCCAGATGTCGGAATTGGCCGGGCTGGATTACGAGGTGGCCGAAGCCCTGTACGCTGCCTATGCCGTGGACCAGAACGAATACGGCAAGTTGATCAGCGGCCTTGGCGATTATAAAGTACCGCTGTTTGATATGTTCATGTTCCTGCAGCGGGAGATGAAAGACGGCAACATTACGCTGGACGGCGACATTCAGGAAACGCTGGATGACCTGTTTGAACAGCTGAACAAGGCACAGCTGCAGCTGCAAAGCGATAAATACAGCCGCCTGGTTGTCTACCTGAACCTGCCGGAAGAAAGTGACGAGACCATGGACTTCCTGGATACGATGCACGCCTTGATTGCTAAGTATTACAGCAGCGATACCTACATTGTCGGCAACTCCACCAACGTCAAAGACCTGTCCAGCTCCTTTGGCGAGGATAATATGCTGATCAGTGTGCTGTCCGCTTTGTTTGTTGTCATTATCCTGCTGTTCACCTTCAAATCGGCCGGTCTGCCGGTGCTGCTCATCGTTGTCATTCAGGGCAGTATCTGGATCAACTTCTCGGTGCCGACCATCCAACATGAGTCGCTGTACTTCCTGGGTTACCTGATTGTCAACTCCATCCAGATGGGTGCAAACATTGACTATGCTATCGTTATTTCCAGCCATTACACTGACCTGAAAAAAGAAATGCGGCCCAAAGAGGCAATTATCGCCGCATTGAACGAAGCGTTCCCTACCATCTTTACATCCGGCACCATTCTGGCGGTGGCCGGTGCGCTGATCGGCGTTATGACCACCAATCCGGTCATCGCTGCCATCGGCACCTGCCTGGGCCGCGGCACGGTCATTTCCATTGTGCTGGTTATGGCGGTTCTGCCCCAGATCCTGCTCATCGGCGATACCATTGTGGAGCGCACCAGCTTTGATGTAAAAGTTCCTGTGGATCTGTCCCGCGTCAACCGCACGGCCAGCGGCAACATGCGCGTCAGCGGCCGGGTGCGCGGCTATGTGAACGGTGTGATCGATGCCGAGATCAAGGGTACGTTGAACGGTACGTTGAAAGCCTCTGTTACCAGCGGCACAACGATAGAACCAACAAAGCCTGATTTTTATCTGCCGGAAAGCAAGGAACAAGCGGCGGCTGAATGGGCAGAAAATTATACGGAAGGGGAGGAAGTCTGATGGAACGCAATACAGCAAAACGCACGCTGGAAAAACTCCTCTCTGTGTGTATCTGCCTGTGTATGCTGGGGGCTATGCTGCCCGCCCAGGTGTTTGCTGAGGAAGCCGACACCGCCCAGACCGAAACCGTGCAGGATACGGCCCCAAAAGATACGGTCTACCTTTCCAGCGCGGATGACCTGATCCAGCTGGCCAAGGACTGCCGCCTGGACAGTTGGAGCCAGAACCGAACCGTTGTGCTGGAAGCCGATATTGACCTTTTCGGTGTTGACTTTAACGGTATCCCCAGCTTTGGCGGCACATGGGAAGGCCAGAACCACGCCATTACCGGCCTTTCCCTCAGCCAGGACGGCAGCGTGCAGGGCCTGTTTCGCTATGTGCAGCAGGGGGCCCTGGTGCGCGATATGACGGTAAAGGGCCGCATCAAGCCGGGCGGCACCCGCGCCAGCGTGGGCGGCATTGCGGGCAGTAACGCCGGTACGATTGAAAATTGCGCGTTTGACGGCGTGGTATCCGGCACCAGCCAGATTGGCGGCATTGCCGGTGTCAATACGGTCAAGGGCAGCATCAACGGCTGCACGGTAAGCGGCACAGTGTACGGCAGCCACTTTGTGGGCGGCGTTGTGGGCCAGAATGACGGCGTGGCTGCCAACTGCACCAATGCGGCCAGCGTGAATACCACCGTGAGCCAGAACGAAGTCAAGCTGAATGACCTGACCCTGGACAATGTGCTGAAAACCGAAAAGGCCAACGATGTGACCGATGCAGGCGGCATTGCGGGCAACAATGCCGGTGTGCTGCGCGCCTGCATCAACCGCGGAACCATTGGCTACAGCCACATTGGCTATAATGTCGGCGGTATTGCCGGCAGCCAGACCGGCTATGTGGAAGGCTGCGTGAACTATGGCACCGTCAACGCCCGCAAGGAGGGCGGCGGCATTGTGGGCCAGATGGAACCCTCCAGCGTGCTGCAATATAACCAGGATACCTTGCAGGAATTGCAGGGCGAACTGGATACTCTTTCTGCCCTGATGAACAAGGCCACCAACGATGCCTCGGCTTCTTCCAGTGAGCTGACCAGCCAGCTGAATGATCTGACCGGTCGGGTGGACAGCGCGCGCGAAGCCGTGGATACCCTGATCGATAAGACGGTCAACGGGTTTGATATCGGCACCCAGACCATCAACATTACCGACCTGACCAAACTGACCGGGCAGGGTACGATCAATGGCAGCGGCAACGGCAGCGCCAACGGGTCCGGCAATGGCAACATCAACGGCACCATTGAGCTGGTGCCCACCCCGGAGCCGACCGAAGAACCGGAGGAAACCCCGGAACCCACCGAAACGCCGGCCGTGACGGAAGCCCCCACCGCGGCCCCTGACCCGGATCCGACTGCGGCACCTGCCCCGGAGCCGGACCAGCCTGACGACCAGCCCGCAGAGCAGAGCGAGGACGACCGCGAGGGCGAAGCACATGGCCGCCCCCGCCGCAATGAACCCACTTTTGATGTGGATCTCGATTTTGGCGGGGAAGGCGGCGGTGACGCTGGCGGCGATGTGACCATCGACCATGGCGGCGAAGGCCAGATCGACAGCAACATTGACCTGACGGTGCCCAGTATTACGCTGAGCGACCGCGATTCCATCACCGCAGCCCGCAGCAGCCTGAACGGCAGCCTGGCTTCCATCATTGACGGTGTCAGCAGCCTGAACACCAACACCGGCAGCCACACCCAGGCTTTGATTCAGGATGTGCAGGCCATCAGCAGCCAGCTGAACAAAATTGGCGATACGCTGGCTGGTGCTGCAGACCAGAGCGAGGACGACAACAACCTGTTTGAAGATGTTTCGGACAGCGATACCGATGGCGATACCGAAGGTAAAGTGTTCAACTGCATGAACCTTGGCGAGGTAAACGCCGATATCAATGCAGGCGGCATTACCGGCGCCATGGCCCGTGAAAACGACCTGGACCCCGAAGATGATACCAAAACCAGCGGCAGCAGCTCACTGAATGTGACCTACAAGACTCGCATCGTGGTGCGGGACTGCATCAATAAGGGGGCTGTCAATGTCAAGAAAAAAGGCGGCGGTGGCATCGTTGGCAGCATGGATATGGGCTCGGTGCTGCAAAGCTATAACTTTGGCAATTTGGAATCGGACGATGCGGATTATGTTGGAGGTATTGCCGGGCAGAGCAAGTCCATCATCCGCCGCAGCGCAGCCAAGTGCCGCCTGAGCGGTGATAACTATGTCGGCGGCATTGCAGGCAGCGGCTTTACCATTACCGGCAGCCGCAGCTTTGTGCTGGCGGATGGCGATGAGTATGTCGGCGCGATTGCCGGTGGGCTGGAAAGCAGCAATTCCATCACCAACCTGAACAGCGCACTTCAGGATTCCGAGTCCGAGCAGAGCGGCAACTATTTTGTCAGCGAAACGCTGGGCGGCATTGACGGCGTAAGTTATGCAGGTCAGGCGGAACCGCTTTCGTTCCAGGAATTCTGTGACCTGACGGCACAGGAGGGCATGCCGGATGAATTCCGCAATGTTACCCTGAATTTTGTCGCCAACCAGGTTACGGTGGAAGCTGTTACGGTGGAGTACGGTGCGGCCTTTGATATGGCCAATGCGCCGGAGCTGCCTGTCAAGGGCGGCTATATGGCAGAATGGTCGGACTTTGACCATGACCATGTTGTGTTTGACCAGACGATTGAAGCAGTATACACCCCGCTGGATTCCGTGGTGCAGAGCGGCGATACCCGCAACGGCCTGCCCATCCTGTTGGCAGAGGGCGCTTTTGGCACGGCGGAAGTAACGCTGACCCCGTCCAGCGAAAGCCCCGGCGCGGTGGGAACGCTGCTGGAATGCTGGGAAATCACCCTGCCGGAGGACCACTCCGACAGCCATGTGCTGCATTATCTGGCACCTTCGGACAATACTGTGGTATACCTGCGCGATGCTGACGGCAGCTGGCGCAAGGTGGATACCACCGAGGACGGCAGCTATCTGGTGTTTACCGCCATGACGGACGAAACCACCCTTGCCGCAGTAGAAAAGCCCGGCATTCCGCTGCCAATTCTGATCGGCGGTGCCGTGGCAGCGGTGCTGCTGGTTATCCTGTCCATTCTGGGCCACAAACACCGCAAAAAGCGCCTGACCAAAAAAGCAGAACAGGAACGCAAACGAGCCGAAGAAACCGAAAACGGCTGGTTCTACTAAAAAATAAAAAACGCAGAACTTTCAACGTTCTGCAAAAATAAAGTTGAAACATCCCCCGCAGGTGCAGCAATCGCTGACTTGCGGGGGATGTTTTGCGCTTTTAGTTTACAGTTTGCGGATGAACAGGAAAGTTAAAAATATAAGGCAATACCGCATAATTCTAAGTGCCGATACGGCGAGCGAGGTGCGGCAGATGCCAAGCCAAAAGCGCAGATAATACTGGATGTCTTATCGAGCATTTTGGCAACGCAGATGCCGTGCCGCAGCTGCCGGAGCGGTGCTTAAGCCGCAAGGCGGGAATTGTGCGGTGTTGCCTTAAATGTCTTGGTAAGGGCGAACATCGTTCACCCGCGGCTGTTTGCTGTGTGTACGGCTTGTTAAAATATGTGACGTCTTTGCGTTGGCATTGATATGCCGCCAGGTTGGCGGGCATACAATGTGCGCCCCGGTGGTCACTATGGAATAAAACACATTAAAAATGCGGTGCAAACAACCGGATATTCTTACACAAATGCCGCCTCCTTGCGGGCTTTGCTTTTAGCGGTTTCCGGGATCACATTGCCCTTTGGGCTCTCATAGTCTTTGGCAACCTGCTGCAAAATTGCGGTACGGCGTACAATGCCGATAAATACGTTGCGGTCATCCACCACGGGAACAAAATTCTGGTCAACGGCGGCGTTCAGCAAAGCGTGCATGTCAGTGGTAACGGGAACTGCCTTGTAATCCCGGCGGCGGGGGAAAGAGGCGATGGGGATATCCTCGCTGGCGTCAATATCCAGCCCGTGAATGCTTTTGATGCCCCATAAAATGTCGCCCTCGGTCATGGTACCCAGGTATTCGCCGTTGCGTTTTAATACCGGAATGGTGGCAAAGCGCTGGTTGGACCATTTTTCAAGGGTCTGGCGCAGGGTAAAATCTTCATAGATAAATAAAACGTCCTGTTTTGGCGTTAAAAAGAACAATAGATTCATGGCGGAAAATAACTCCTTTGCAGGTTATCTTGATGGAAAGGGAAAGCACTGTGTATGGCGGCTTTTGCTGCTCCTCGCATCTACTGCCGGGGCGGGCGTTAAAAGTACGACCTTTACTAATATTAAGTATACGCGCCGTTTGGGAGAACTTTGTGAATGGATTGTTAAAACCGATGTAAAAAATTAGGCTGCAAATTTTGTTCCCTTTTCAGCAGGGCTTTTTACAAAAAGCTCTGTTCAAACCGAAACAAATCGTGTATAATAGAATTGCGTTAGCTGTAACTGACGCACATGGAACCCGGCAAAAGGGTTAAACCCGAAGCTGGGAATTCATCTGTATTCCATAGGGAGGAACGCAAATGATCACACGAGTGAATCCTTTGGGACATATTTCGCTTACGAATGATTACTTCTCGGGCCTTGTGGCCGAAGCTGCCAAAAACTGTTACGGTATTGCCGCCATGGGCCAAAGCTCTGCCGCCAGCACAGTGCGCGAAGCGCTGCGCAACGGCTCCCTGCCCGAAAAAGGCGTTACCGTAAGCCAGCAGGAAGGGCGGCTGGTCATCACCCTGCACATCAAAGTGGGGTATGGCCTGAACATCGCTTCCATCACGCAAAGCATTACCCACCGCGTTAAAGATGAAGTTGAACATGCAACCGGCCTGAAAGTGGCCCGCATTGATGTGTTTGTTGATGATATCATTGACGAATAAAGCGGCGGGGGCCCCGGCTGGCATTTGCCCCGGCGGCTTGTTTCCCCAAAAATTACAATGAGGTGCAACTGTTAGAATGATTACTGGTAAGACACTGCGCGACGCCATCATTTCCGGCGCCAACAATATTGCAAATCAACGTACCCGCGTGGACGAGCTGAACGTTTTCCCTGTGCCGGATGGTGATACAGGTACCAATATGAGCATGACGATAGGCGCGGCCTTGAGCGAGCTGAACGCCATGCCGGATACCTGCACGGTGGCCGAAGCCAGCAAGAGCGCTGCTTCCGCTATGCTGCGCGGTGCGCGCGGCAACTCCGGCGTTATCACCAGCCTGCTGTTCCGCGGTTTTTCCAAGGCGCTGGCCGGTAAAACCGATGCCGAGGCCGCTGACTTGGCCAAAGCCCTGCAGATGGGCGTGGAAGCTGCTTACAAGGCGGTCATGAAGCCCACCGAGGGCACCATCCTGACCGTTACCCGCCTGGCTGCCGAGGCTGCCGTTGCCGCTGAAACCGACGATGTGCCGCAGCTGTGGGCCACCGTGTGCGAAGCTGGCCAGAAAGCTCTGGAGGACACCCCCAACCTGCTGCCTGTGCTGAAAAAGGCTGGCGTTGTGGATGCCGGCGGCCAGGGCATCATGCTGGTGTTTGAGGGCATGAAGCAGGTGTTTGACGGCGGCGAGATCGTTGCCGGTGCCGAGGTTGCCGCCAAGCCGAAGCTGGATTCCAGCGCAGCAGGCAAGGGCGTGTTTGCCGACGACCTGATGAAGGTTGAGGATATCAAAAACGGCTACTGCACCCAATTCCTGGTCCATAAGGATCCCGGAGCAAGCATCACCCGCCTGCGCGCTTTCCTGGAATCCAACGGCGACTCTGTTGTTGTGATCGAGGATGACGATGTGGCCAACTGCCATGTGCATACGGCTGACCCCGGCATGATGCTGAGCGAGGCCATCAAGTATGGCTACCTGACCAATTTTAAGATCGAGAACATGCACGAGCAGTTCCTGGCCCGCCAGAAGCAGGCCAAGGGCCTGGAAAAGCAGGCCGAAGCAGAGGAAAAGGCTGCCGAGACCGGCGCAAAGGAAACTTTTGTTTACGCTGCAGTTGACCCGGACCGCGCCTATGGCTTTGTTGCCGTGGCAGCGGGCGATGGACTGAAATCCGTGTTTGAGGACCTGGGCGTGGATGCCGTTGTTTCCGGCGGCCAGACCATGAACCCGGCAACCGAGGATATCCTGGCTGCCATCCAGAGCGTGCCCGCCAAGACCGTTCTGGTGCTGCCCAACAATAAAAACATCATCATGGCTGCCGAACAGGCAGAAAAGCTGGCTGACCGCAAGGTCCTGGTTCTGCCTACCCGTACCGTGCCCCAGGGCATGACCGCTATGCTGAACTTTGACCCCGAAGCCGCCCCGGAGGAGAACGCCGTCAACATGATGGCCGCCGCCGAAAAGGTTGCTACCGGCCTGATCACCTATGCCGCCCGCGACAGCGAGTTTGACGGCCGCCCCATCCGTAAGGGTGAGATCATGGCGCTGGAAAACGGTAAGATCGTTGCCACTGGCAGCGACATTACCAAGATGACCTACCGCCTGGCACGTTCCATGAAGAAAAAGGACAGCCAGTTCATCACCGTGATCTCCGGTGCGGAAGTCAGCGAGGAAGATGCCGAACATACCACCGAACTGGTGCAGTCCAAGTGCGGCTCAAGCGTGGAGGTCAGCCATATCCATGGCGGTCAGCCGGTTTACTACTATATGCTCAGCGTGGAATGATCCCGGCATAACGGACAAAACCATTCAAGGACGAACTTGTGCATCAAAACGCATGTTCGTCCTTTGTTTATAACCCTACCGGAAGGAGGTGCAGCCATGCCGGATATCAACAGCGACATCCAATACCTGAAGGGCGTTGGCCCGGCTTACGCCAAAAAGTTTGCCAAGCTCGGCATTTATACCATCCGGGATCTGCTGCTGCACTATCCGCGGCGGTATATTGATTATTCCCAGCCGTACACGGTAGTATCAGCGCCGTTTGATGTGGACTGCTGTGTAAAGGCAACGGTGCTGCAGCGGGACCCGGACCGGCGCATTAAAGGCGGGCGGATGCTCTCCCATGTGCTGGCAGGGGACGATACGGGAATGTTGGCGCTTTCCTGGTTCAACGCGCCCTATGCGGCGGAAAAGCTGGAACTTGGAACCGAATATTATTTCGAGGGCCGCGTTGGCGGCATGATGACCCGGCGGGAAATCCTGCACCCGCTTGTGCGCACCGAAGCCCAGGTTGCTGCGGCGCCCCTGCTGCCGGTTTATGGAAGCACCGAAGGGCTGCCCGCCGCCCGCCTGACCCGCTGCGCCCAGCTGGCGCTGGAATATGTGGCCCAGCTGGATGACCCGCTGCCGCCAGAGCTGCTGACCCGCTACCGCATGCCGCCCAAAGCGGACGCTGTGCGGGCCATCCATGCCCCGCGGGACGCGGCAGATGCTGCCGCTGCCCGCCGCCGTTTGATCTTTGAAGAATTGTATATCCTGCAGCTGGGAATATTTTTGATGCGGGGCCATGGCCGCAAAATTACCGGTGCTCCCATGCGGGAGCTGGACCTTGCGCCGTTCTGGCGCAGCCTGCCCTATGCACCCACCGGGGCACAGCGCCGCTCGGCGGAAGAAATCTGCCATGATCTGTGCGGCCAGACCCCGATGAACCGTCTGCTGCAGGGCGATGTAGGCAGCGGCAAAACGCTGGTGGCCGCTGCGGCCATCTGGTTTGCCGCGCAAAATGGCTGGCAGAGCGCCATGCTGGCCCCAACGGAAATTCTGGCCCGCCAGCACGCCGCCAACCTGGCCGACCGCCTGGAGCCGTTTGGCGTCAACGTTACCTTGCTGGTGGGCGGCATGAAAGCCGCCGAAAAGCGGGTGGCCCTTGCCGCCATTGCGGATGGCCGTGCCGGGCTGGTGGTTGGCACCCATGCGGTGCTGACGGACAGCGTGGTGTTCAAAAATCTCGGCCTTGCCATTGTGGACGAACAGCACCGCTTTGGCGTGCGGCAGCGCGGCATTCTGGCGGGCAAGGCCAACAACCCGCACCTGCTGGTCATGAGCGCAACCCCCATCCCGCGTACTCTGGGGCTTTTGATGTACGGGGATCTGGATATCTCCATCCTGGATGAGCTGCCCCCCGGCCGCAAGCCCATCAAGACCTGGTTCATCACTGGCAAAAAGCGCCGCGATATGTACGGCTTTCTGGAAAAACAGATCGCCGCAGGGCATCAGGTGTATATCGTCTGCCCGGCCATTGAGGAAAACGAAATGGATTCCGGCATGAAAGCCGTCAAGCAGTATTACGAGCAGGTGGCCTGCCCGCTGCTGCCGGGGCGGCGCATCGGCCTGCTGCACGGCAAAATGAAGCCGAAAGATAAAGATGAAGTGATGCAGCAGTTCAAGGCCGGGGAGCTGGATGTGCTGGTCAGCACCACCGTGATTGAAGTCGGTGTGGATGTGCCCAATGCAACCGTAATGGTGATCGAAAATGCAGAGCGGTTCGGCCTTTCGGCACTGCACCAGCTGCGCGGCCGCGTGGGGCGCGGTGCGGCGAATTCCTGCTGTATCCTGATTTCGGATAACGAGGGAGAAGCGGTACGCCAGCGGCTGCACTTTTTGTGCCGCACATCGGATGGTTTTGCCGTTGCCAAGTATGACCTGGAAACCCGCGGCCCCGGCGACTTTTTCGGCGAAGCACAGCACGGCCTGCCCACCCTGCATGTGGCGGACCTTGTGCAGGATACCCGCACCCTGACCGTTGCCCAGCAGGAAGCCAAAGCCCTGCTGGCCCTGGACCCCAACCTGGCCAAACCGGAGCACAAAGCTCTTTCGGACGAAGTGGAGCGCCTGTTTGCCACAGCCGGGGCCATGAATTAGTCTTGACATCTTTATTTCCAATAAAAAACTGCCCAAATTATTTTTGATTTTTTTGTATAATCTCTTTTTTTTGCAGAAAGAATTTGCTATACTAAGGCTTGACCTGTATTGACACATAACTTTACAGGCTGGGCCGACAAACCAAAAAGGACATGCCATGAAACAATTCCTGTCTGCCTGCCTTGCGGTACTACTGCTGGCGGTGCTGCTGGTCCTGCCCGCCGCAGCGGAGGAAACCGCCGATGCCCCCAACCTGACACCGGAATTTTCTGTTACCGCAGAGGCAGCCTATGTGGCTAACACCGATACGGGGCTGGTTGTTTATGAAAAAAACAGCGAAACCCCCATGGCCGCCGCCAGCCTGACCAAGCTGATGACCATGATCCTGATGCTGGAAAGCTACCAGGACCAGCTGGATACCATCAGCATTACAGCGCCGGGCTATATCTATGATTACCTGTACGGCAAAAATGCTTCCACGGCGGATATCTGGAAAGACGAGACCCATACCCTGCGCAGCCTGCTGTATGCCATGCTGCTGCCCAGCGCCAACGAGGCAGCGTATATCGTGGCAGACTATATGAGCGGCAGCAGCATTGATAACTTTGTGGCCATGATGAACGATGAAGCTGCCCGCATCGGCTGCACCGGCACTACCTTTACTGACCCCTGCGGGCTGGATCCCGGCAATGTGACCACCGCGCGGGATGCCTACCTGCTGGTGCGGGTGGCTATGGGCTATGATGCCTTTGCCCAGGCGGCAGGGGAGGAAAGCTACCAGATGCCGGCCTCCACCAAGCATGATTCGCCCTATACCATCCTGACCAGTGATAAGCTGGTTTCGCCCAGCAGCAACTATTACCGCTCTTACACCAAAGGCGGCAAAACCGGCAGCCTGGATGACTGGCAGAATTTTGCGGGCTGGCACACCCAGGACGGCGAAACCTATGTCAGCGTGGTGCTGCACAGTCCCAAAACGGACGAAGACCCGCGCCCGGCGCTGACCGAAACCGCCGAGCTGATGGATTGGGCGTTCGCCACCTTTACCGTAACCGCGGCGCTGGATACCACCCAGCCCATCACCGAGCTGCCTATTGTGTATTCCTCCCAGACGGATACGGTAATGATCTACCCGGCGGATGATATGCAGACCCTTTTGCCGCGGCAGGGCGGGGCAGAGCTGACGGAAAAGACCTTCAATGTTCCGGAGCACCTCTCCGCGCCCATCAAGCAGGGCGATGTGGTGGGTACCGTTACCGTTACCATGCAGGGCGAAACCGTTGGCACGGTGGACCTTTTGGCCGGCAGCAGCGTGGACCGCAACGAGTTGTTGTATACCATGGCGAAGGTAAAGGCTTTCTTTTCAAGCACTTATTTCAAGGTCGTTATTGTGCTTTGCATCATAGCGGCTGTTGTCTATGCGGTTTTGTGGGTGTATGTTATGCTGCTTACGGTGCGCCGTGTGGAGCAACCGACCCCAAAACGCAAAAATAAACCGAACGATTGAAATAAGGAATAATGGCGGGCACCAGCCAGCCATAAGGGGGTACATTGTACTATGTTGGATGTAAAACGCAACCTGACAACCATGACGGATTTTTATGAGCTTACCATGTCGGCCGGCTACCTGGACGAAGGGTATAAGGATAAAATTGCCGTCTTTGATATGTTCTTCCGCAAGGTGCCGGACGGCGGCGGTTACGCCATTATGGCCGGCCTGGAGCAGTTCATCAACGCAGTGGACAGCCTGAAATTTACCGAGGAAGACATCAATTATCTGCGCTCCACCGGTGCTTTCAATGAGCAGTTCCTGGACTATCTGCGCAACTTTAAGCTGCACTGCAATATCTGGGCGATTGAAGAGGGCATGCCCATCTTCCCGCAGGAGCCCATTGTGACCGTAGAAGGCCCGGCTATTGAGTGCCAGCTGCTGGAAACCCTGCTGCTGGTCACCTTTAACCATCAGTGCCTGATTGCCACCAAGGCAAACCGCATCTGCCGCGCTGCCGCTGGCCGCCCGGTTATGGAGTTTGGCGCCCGCCGTGCCCAGGGGTATGACGCCGCCTACTTTGGCGCCCGCGCTTCCTACATCGGCGGCTGCAGCTCCACCTCCTGCGTGATGGCTGCCCGTGACTTCGGTATCCCGGCATCCGGCACTATGGCACACTCTTGGGTGCAGATGTTCCCCACCGAGTATGACGCATTCAAGAAGTATGCCGAGATGTACCCGGACAACTGCGTGCTGCTGGTGGATACTTACAACGTTCTGCGCCATGGCGTGCCCGATGCCATCAAGGTGTTTGACGAAGTGCTGAAGCCGATGGGCAAGCGCCCCAAAGGTGTGCGCATTGACTCCGGCGATATTGCCTACCTTTCCAAAAAGGCCCGCCAGATGCTGGATGCCGCCGGTTACCCGGACTGCACCGTCTGCGCTTCCAACTCTCTGGATGAATACATCGTGCGCGACCTGATTTTGCAGGGTGCCCGTGTGGACAGCTTTGGCATTGGCGAGAACATGATCACCGCCAAGAGCGACCCCGTGTTTGGCGGCGTGTACAAGCTGGCCGCAGTGAAAGAGGATGACGGCAGCTATACCCCCAAGATGAAGCTCTCCGAATCCGTGGAAAAGATGACCATTCCCTGCCTGAAAAAGGTATGGCGTATCTATGATGAGGACGGCAAAGCCCAGGCAGACCTGATCACTATGGCAGACGAAGTGGTGGACACCAAGAACGGCATTACCCTGTTTGACCCCATCGAGACCTGGAAGGAATGCACCTATGTCAACAGCACTGCCCGCTGCATTTCCACCCCGATCTATGAGAACGGCAAGCGCGTTTACACCAGCCCCAACCTGGCTGATATCCGCAAGTTCTGCAAAGCCCAGGTGGGCACCCTGTGGGACGAAGTAAAGCGCTTTGAAAACCCGCACCGCTATTATGTTGACCTGAGCAGGAACCTGTGGGATACCCGCAGCGAACTGCTGAAGAAGCTGTCCAAATAAAATGCTGTAAATCTATTACAAAATGGTTACAAACTGCGCCCCCTGCACATACTATGGTAAAGGATGACGGGGTCATTCTTCCATACTGTACAGGGGGCGTTTGTATGTCTGTTTGTTTCCACCGTCTGGCTGCGCCGGGGCAGCTGGTGCTGTTTGCCATGGGCGGTACCGCGTACCTTGCGCTGGAGATCGCCTGGCGCGGCACAACCCATTGGACGATGTTTTTGGCGGGCGGGGCCTGCCTTTGCGCACTGGATGCACTCGGCCGCCTGCCACTGCCCACCCCGCTGCTGGCGGGGATCGGCGCGGTTGGGGTTTCGGTGCTGGAACTGGGCACCGGACTTGCCTGCCGCCGTCTGCTGCATGTTGAGGTGTGGGATTACAGCCAGGAATGGGGCAACCTTGCCGGGCTTGTGTGCCCAAAATACACGGCACTCTGGTTCCTTTTGTGCCTGTGGGTGCTGGGTATGATGCGCTTTTTGCGCGGTTTTGCCGCCTATGTGGCCCGCACAAAGGCTTAAAGTACACTTTATCACCCTGCTTTTTCGTCTGCGATGACTGGAAGTCCGGTTTATCGCCCTGGATGTCTGCTATAATAAAACCATAGCAAAGCAGAAAGGTAGGGGTTCCCATGACAGCACAATTCCGGTATGTAGCAGGCCACATTGAAGTTTATTCCACAACGGGCGAGTTCCTTTTTTCCGCCGATACCATGCAGGAGGCATGGGAGGACTACCAAGACGAAATGTCCGCGTGACACGTACAGATGCAGCTGCAAAATATACAAAATAACGAAATAGTTTATAATATACAAAAAACTTTTGTAAGATTGTACAAAGCGTGCATTGCAAAATCCCCCTGCGCTGGATATAATAAAGACAGAAAGGAGATGGGGTTGCAATGTTGAACCTTCGTTCGTTTGCAAAGTGGGTACGTGGTATTCTGGACAGTGAGGAAGCCTATAACCTGCCGGAAGATGTCTACAACGACGTGATCCCCTCCGGCGTTCATGACTTCTGCCGCTTCGACCGGGAGTACTAAGACGGTACCGTATCGTTCTCGACGATTGGACCCGCACACAGTAATGGTGCACAGAAGGATGCGGCTCTGACCGGAATTTACCACGAATAGGGCATAAACGAGATATGGATGATTGATTCACCATAATACTGTTTGTTGCACCTTGAAACAAGCAAGCAGGCACCAGGCCACCCACCCGGTGCGCAGCCCCTCCGGCAATGGTTATGCCGGAGGGGTTGTTTTTTTTTGCAAAATTTAGTATCCTTAAAACGTATTGCTTATTGCAGGGTACAATTTTGCACCCCAAAACGATTGTGAGGTACGCCGTGGAACTGACCCCTTACGCAATTTTTGATATGGATGGCACCCTGTTGTGCTCCACCGGCATGTGGGACCATGTAACGGACCGCATCCTTGCAAAATATGGCAAAACCATCACCCATGCACAGCGCATGGCCAACATGACCCTTACGGTGGAAGGAACCGCCGCGATGTTTGTGCAGCAGCTTGGCGTACCGCTGACGGAGCCTGAATGCGCAGAGCTGATCCGTGCCGAAGCGCGGTACGGCTATGCGCAGGAAGCCACCGTAAAGCCGGGCGTTGAGCAGGTGCTGGCAGCCATGCACGCACGCGGTGTGCGCATGTGCGTGGCATCCGGCACCGAAACACCGCTGATCGAAGCCGCGCTGACCTCCCACGGGCTGATGCGCTGGTTTGAATTTGCGGTGGACTGCAAGAACCCTGACGGCAAAAAGAAGCCGGATGTATATCTGGATGCTTTGCACCGTTTTGGCGTGCAGAACCCCGTGCAGGCAACCGTGTTTGAGGATTCCCCCGTGGGGATTGCCACCGCGCGCGCCGCCGGTTTCGCCACCGTTGGCATTTATGATGAACCAATGGCAGAGTTCTGGCCGCAGATTACCCAAACAGCGGATTTTGCCAGCCGCACCTGGCAGGACTGGCTGCAAAATGTGCAGCAGACCGGCCCCGCACCCCACAAATAAGCATGAAACTATAAGAATTGAGGCCTGTTATGAAGCTGATCACCTTTACCGTACCGTGTTATAATTCCGCAGCCTATATGGACCGCTGCGTAGAAACGCTGCTGCCCGCCGGGGAGGAGGCCGAGATCATCCTTGTAGATGACGGCTCCAAAGACGACACCGGCAAAATTGCTGATGCCTATGCTGAAAAATACCCCAACATCGTCAAGGTCATCCACCAGGAAAACGGTGGCCATGGCGAGGGTGTCAACCAGGGCATCCGCAACGCAAGCGGTATGTACTTCAAAGTCGTGGACTCTGACGACTGGCTGGATGCCGAAGCTCTGCAAAAGGTCATGCAGACCTTGCGCGGTTTTGCCGCCATGGAGCAGCCGGTGGACCTGCTGATGTGCAACTATGTGTACGAGCATGTGGTGGATAACACCCACCACACCGTCAGCTACAAGAGTATTCTGCCGCAGGACCGTGTGTTTTCCTGGGATGAGATCGGCCGTTTTCCGCCGAGCCAGAACATTTTGATGCACACCGTCATCTACCGCACCCAGATCCTGCGTGACAGCGGCCTGGAGCTGCCCAAGCATACCTTCTATGTTGATAACGTGTTCGTCTACCAGCCGCTGCCGCTCTGCCAGCGTCTGTACTATATGGATATTGACCTGTACCGTTACTTTATTGGCCGTGATGACCAGAGCGTGAATGAGAGCGTGATGGTCAAGCGCGTGGACCAGCAGTTGCGCGTGACCAAGATCATGATCGACGCGGTGGATCTGTATGCTCTGCCGGAAAGCCAGAAAAAGCTGCGCGCCTACATGTTCAACTATCTGTCCATGATGATGGCAATCTCCAGCGTGTTCCTGACGATGGATGGCCGCCCGGAGGCTTTTGAAAAAAAGACCGAGCTGTGGCAGTACCTGAAAAACCACGATGAGCGCGTGTACAACAAGTGCCACTATTCCGTCGCCGGTGCCTGCAACCTGCCCGGTACGCTGGGTCACAAGATCACCCTGTGGGGCTACCATGTGGCGCAAAAAATCTTTAAGTTCAACTAAATAATAACAAGCAACGGGGGACTGCCTGGCAGCTCCCCGTTGTTTGTTATTACAGGATTTAGAGCATAAAACAAAAGAAAGGATATCACCGTGAAAATAGCCGAAGTTTCTGCCCGGCCCCCGCAGCTGGTCCAACAGCTGGTGGAGGTATGGCAGCGCTCTGTGCAGGCAACCCACCTGTTTTTGTCTGCGCCGGAAATTGCCGCTATCCGTACTTATGTTCCGCAGGCCCTGTGCGGGGTGGAACACCTGATTGTTGCGCAGGATGAAAGCGGCACACCGGTCGGCTTTATGGGCGTACAGGAGAACCGGCTGGAAATGCTCTTTCTGGACCCGGAGGCGCGCGGCCAGGGCCTTGGTGCCCGCCTGCTGTGCCTTGGCATGGAGCAGTACGGCGTGAGTGAGCTGACCGTGAACGAGCAGAACCCGGCGGCAGCCGGTTTTTACCAGCACATGGGCTTTGCCGTATACCGCCGCAGTGAGCTGGATGAACAGGGCGGCCCGTACCCGATTTTGTATATGCGGCGGGGGTAAAGCACTGCTCGGCATTGCCCTACGGAGCGCGCGCCAAAATTCTTTCTATTCTTATGGCGTGCAGGCCTGTTTCGTGTTATACTGTATTCATATATTTATAAATGGAAAGGCAGAGAGTTATCATGTATCAGCAAGGCGATAAAATGCTGGAAGTGCGGGAGCTGCTTGTAAAAGCGTTTGCCACCGCGTGGAAAAACAGCGACCAGAGCACCGACCGCGATACTTACATCAACAGCAGCATTACCGTGATCGATTCCATGCAGGTGCAGCCGGAAATGATTTACGCCGAAGAAGGCCAGGGCCTGACCGACGGCGAGGAACTGGACCACCTGGCAGACCTGGTGCGTGCCGATGGCACCTGGGTGTATTACGGCGTTCCGGCGGAGAACTTTTTTATTGTTACCTGGATGCCGGATGCCGAAGCAGCTGAAGCTAAGATTGCCGCCCTGCGTGAGGAAGGCGATTGTGTGGCCTGCTGCGTAGACCTTGCCGAAGAATGGAACTTTGGCTGATAAACCGCCGTGCGGCTGAAATACTTGCAGAGGGGAAGTGACCGCCTTGTCTGGCCATGAACCGCAAATCAAAATCAGCATTCCCGCGGCGGCATCCCGCCTGTTGGGGGCACTGCGCCGCGCCGGGTTTGAAGCCTATGTCGTAGGCGGCTGCGTGCGGGACAGCCTGCTGGGGCGTACCCCCGGCGATTGGGATATATGCACCTCTGCCAGACCGGAACAGGTGCGGACGGTGTTTTCCGCCTACCGCCAGATCTTAACTGGGGAAAAGCACGGCACCGTTGCCGTCATCGTGGGCGGCACCCCCTACGAAATCACCACCTACCGTGTGGATGGCCAGTACCATGACAGCCGCCACCCGGATGCCGTGCAGTTTGTGCCGCAGGTGCAGCCGGATCTTGCCCGGCGGGATTTTACCATCAACGCCATGGCTTATGCCCCCGGCGAGGGACTGATCGACCTGTACGGCGGCCGCAGTGACCTGCACGCCTGCCTGATGCGCTGCGTGGGCGACCCGGAAGAACGTTTTGCCGAGGACGCCCTGCGCATCCTGCGCGCGGTGCGGCTGGCCGCCCAGCTGGATTTTGCTCTGGAGGAAGCCACCGAGCGCGCCGCGCTGGACATGCGGCAGAGCATCCGGAATATTTCCGCCGAGCGCATTTATACCGAGCTGGATAAGCTGCTGGCCGCCCCCGCTGCGGGCAAAGTGCTGAGCCGCTATGGCAGGATTCTTGCCGGGGCGGTGCCGGAGATTGAGCCATGCATCGGCTGCACCCAGCCGGGGCGCTGGCACTGCTATGATGTGTGGCAGCACACCGCCGTGGCGGTGGAACTGCTGGATGTGGCGGGCATGGACGATAAAAATGCCCGCATTCTGCGGTGGAGTGTTTTTCTGCATGATCTGGCCAAGCCGGAATGCCGCACCGTCGGCCCGGACGGCGCGGCGCATTTCCCCGGCCACAACCAGGCCGGAAGTAAAATGGCGCGCAGCATTCTGCTACGGCTCAAGGCGCCTACTTATCTTGTGGAAAGCGCCAGCGCGCTGGTTGCTATCCACGATGGTGCCCTGCCCAGCGATGATGCCGGCATCCTGAACATGCTGAACCGCTATGGTGCCGCATTTTTGCAGCGCCTTTGCCGCCTGAAGCTCGCGGATCTTGCCGCTCATGCCCGCAATGCGGGAGTGATGCAGCGCGAACAGCAGGTGCGCGCTTTTGAGGGACGGATGCTGGAACTTTCGGCTACCGCCTGTTATACGGTAGGCCAGCTTGCCGTGAACGGGGCCAGCCTGATGGATGCAGGCATCGCCCCCGGTCCCGCGGTGGGTAAGGCGCTGAACACCTTGCTGCGCGCCGTGATGGAGGGCCGCCTGCCCAACGAGAAAGCTGCCCTGCTGGCCGCGCTGGAAAAGGAGGGCCTGCTGTGATTTACGGCATTGGCACAGACCTGTGTGATGTGGGCCGGATTGAAAAGAGCATTGCCCGCCCGGCATTTTTGCAGCATGTGTATACCCCGGCGGAGCAGGAGCTCATTGTTGCCCATACGGGCAAGAAGCAGGCGGAAACCGCCGCGGCCAACTTTGCTGCAAAAGAAGCATTTTTGAAAGCCTGCGGCACCGGCCTTTCCGGGTTCTCCATGGCGGAAATCGCCGCCCTGCGCCAGCCAAGCGGTGCGCCTTACCTGGAATTTACCGGTAAAGCCGCCCGTTTCATGGCGCAGAACCATTTGCAGGCTCATTTGAGCTTGACCCATGAGGCCGGCCTTGCCGGTGCGTTTGTGGTGTTGGAACGGGTGGAGTGATACATGGTTTGCCGCAAGCAGTAAAGCACGGCAAATCATTTGTAGGGGACGATGCTTGCTGTCCCGCATGTTGGGCATATGGCAACCACTTGCATTCCCCGCCAGATAGAATCGCAATGCTTTTTTGCCCCACCGATTCATGATTAAAATAAAGCCTCCCTGCTTATACTGTAAACAGAACGCATTGCAGTATCAGCAGGGAGGTTTTGTTATGGAAGTGCACAGAGGTGAAGTGTTTTACGCAGATCTCAGCCCGGTGGTTGGGTCGGAGCAGGGGGGAGTCAGGCCGGTACTTATCATTCAGAACGATATCGGCAACCGGCACAGCCCCACCGTGATCGCTGCCGCCATCACCAGCAGGCAGGATAAAAACCGCCTGCCCACCCATATCGGCGTGCGGGCCAACCGCTGCGGCCTGGCCAAAGACAGCATTGTGCTGACCGAACAAATTCGCACACTGGATAAACGCCGCCTGAGGGAGCGCGCCGGGCGCATTCCGGAAGATGACATGCGCCGCGTGGATGAAGCACTGGGCGTTTCGATGGGGCTGCACGACCAGCCAGTGGCCCAAAGCACCCATATGGACGGCGGATATTTTTGAAAATCAAATCAGTTCTTCCAGAATGGCATTCTGCACGATCATGCCACTCGGCGTCAGCCGCAGGGTATCGCCATCCAGCACAGCATAGCCGCTGGCGGCGCAGTGGCGCAAAAATGCCATCTGGCCGGCATCGAACCGAACGCCGTACCGGGCCGCATACTCGGTCAGATTCAGCCCGCTGCAAAGGCGCAACTGCATGATCAGGTAATCCTCGGCGTTGCAGGGGCCTTCGTACTGCTCTTGAACAGTCCCGGCAATAAAAGCAGCGGTGTCATTGGGCCAAAAGCGGCGCACACTGCCCAGGCAGCTGTGGGCCGCCGGACCAATGCCCCAGTAATCTTTACAGTTCCAATACAGCAGATTGTGCCGCCCTTCGTGGCCGGGGCAGGCAAAGTTGCTGATCTCGTATTGCCGGTAGCCCTCCTGCGCCAGACGCTGCACGGCGTACAGGTAAAACTCCGCGGCGGCGTCGGCATCCGGCAGGCCCGGCGGCGGGTTGCGGCCAAAGGCGGTGCCGGGCTCGATCTTGAGCAGGTAGGCCGAAATATGGGTGCAGCCACCCGCCTGCAGCAGGGCAAGGGTTTTATCAAACTCCGCGATGGAATAATAGGGCAGCGCCAGCATAATATCCCCGCAGATCTCCCGGAAGCCTGCCTCCCGCGCCCAGGCAAACGCCTGCGCGGCGGCAGCAGCGGTGTGGGTGCGGCCCAGGCGGCGCAACTGGGCGTCGTCTGCGCTCTGTACCCCAAAGCTGATGCGGGTTACCCCGGCGGCTGCAAAACCAGCCAGATTTTCCGGCGTCACTACATCGGGGTTGGCTTCCAGCGTGATCTCCGCACCCGGCAGCGGGGCGGCGGCTTTGATCAGTCGGTGCACCTGGTCCGGCCGCAGCAGGGCGGGGGTGCCGCCGCCAAAATATAACGTGTCCGGCCTGCGGGAGCTTTTGGAAAGTTCGCGCAGCAGTGCGGTTACATATTCATCCGGCACCCCGCGCGTGCCGGGGGCAGAGTAAAAATCGCAATAGCGGCATTTGCTGCGGCAGTAAGGGATGTGCAGGTAAATGCCGTAAGTATCGGGGTTGAGCAAGGCATGGCTCCTTATCTTGCAAAAATGATAGAATTCCGTTAAGGCAACACCGCACAATTCCCGCCTAACGGCTTAAGCACCGCTCCGGCGGCTGCG
>ERZ824978.998-NODE-998-length-34328-cov-4.103493_pt1 | contig 34328 bp, 40 predicted proteins | sample MGYA00519860_ERZ824978 | MGnify/ENA primary metagenome ERZ824978 (study PRJEB31778, sample SAMEA3449184) | human gut metagenome | biome: human gut; feature: human-associated habitat; material: faeces | place: United Kingdom | collected 2010/2012 ... | reverse complement strand
CCGGCAAACAGGATATCGAAAAATACGGCATCAAAGAATTCAACGAAAAGTGCAGAGAATCCGTATTCACGTACGAAAGCATGTGGCGCGACATGACCAAGCGGATGGGATACCTCATCGACCTGGATCATCCATACATCACGTTGGACAACGACTACGTAGAAACTCTCTGGTGGATCATCAAGGAATTCTTCAAGGCAGGCATGATCTACGAAGGCCACAAGATCCTGCCGTACTGTCCTCGCTGCGGAACGGGACTGGCTTCCCACGAAGTAGCACAAGGATATAAAGAAGTCAAAGTAACGACCATCACAGCCAAATTCAAGAGAAAAGACGCTGACGAATACTTCCTGGCATGGACGACGACTCCGTGGACGCTGGCATCCAACGTATCCCTGACAGTAGGACCGGATGTTGACTATATCAAAGTAAAGATGATTTCCGGGGATGAAGAAGGCAAGGTCTTTTATGTTGCAAAGGTCCTCGCTGACAAAGTCCTGGGAGAAGGCAGCTACGAAGTGCTGGAGGAAATGAAGGGAAAAGACCTGGAATACGTGGAATACGAACAGCTGATGCCGTTCATCAAGCCGGACAAGAAAGCTTTCTTCGTAACATGCGCAGACTACGTAACCATCGAAGATGGTACCGGTATCGTACACACGGCTCCTGCATTCGGTGAAGACGACTACCAGACAGGAAGACGCTACGATCTGCCGGTCGTGAACCCGGTAGATGAACAGGGTAAATACACCGAGACTCCTTGGAAGGGCAGATTCGTTATGGAAGACGGCCTGGACGTAGAGATCATCAAGTGGCTGGCTGCAGAAGACAAGATCTACGCCAAGGAAAAGATGGAACATAACTACCCGCACTGCTGGAGATGCGGTACACCGCTGATCTACTACGCGAAACCAAGCTGGTACATCGAAATGACCAAGCTGAAAGACGAACTGGTTGCCAATAACAACAGCGTAAACTGGTTCCCTGATTTCGTCGGTGAAAAGAGATTCGGAAACTGGCTGGAAAACGTCAACGACTGGGCGATCTCCAGAAACAGATACTGGGGTACTCCGATCCCGATCTGGCGCTGCGAATGCGGTCACCTGGAATGCATCGGAAGCAGAGCTGAACTGGCGGAAAAAGCACAGGAGGATATCACAGAAGATATCGAACTTCACAGACCGTATGTGGATGACGTTCATCTGACCTGCCCGGTGTGCGGCAAACCGATGACCAGGATCCCGGAAGTTATGGACTGCTGGTTCGACAGCGGAGCAATGCCGTTCGCACAGAGACATTATCCGTTTGAAAACAAAGAAAACTTCGATGCGGATTTCTTCCCGGCAGACTTTATCTGCGAAGGGATCGACCAGACGAGAGGCTGGTTCTATTCGCTGATGGCGATCTCCACATTCATCAAGGGAAGATCACCGTATAAGAACGTATTAGTAAACGACCTGATCCTGGATAAACACGGCAAGAAGATGAGTAAGCACGTGGGCAACACGGTAGACCCGTTCGCACTGTTTGACAAGTATGGTGCGGATGCTCCGAGATGGTACCTGCTGTATGCTTCTCCGGCATGGTCTCCGACCAAGTTCGACGAAGACGGACTCATCGAGATCGTAAGCAAATTCTTTGGAACTCTGCGGAACGTATACAACTTCTTCGCGCTATATTCCAATCAGGATGATCTGGATCCGGCTTCTCTGGATGTACCATATGCAAAACGTCCGGAACTGGATCGCTGGATCATTTCCAAGTATAACAAGCTGATCAAGGAAGTTACGGCAGATATGGATCAGTACGACCATATGAAAGCCGTTCGCAAGATCCAGGACTTCGTTATCGAAGACATGTCCAACTGGTATATCAGAAGAGCAAGAAGAAGATTCTGGGCGGAAGAACTGGACGAAGACAAGAAGTCGGTTTATGCAACGACCTATGAAGTAATGGTGGGACTTTCCCAGCTGATCGCTCCGTTTGCTCCGTTTATTTCCGAGGAAATCTATCAGAACCTGACCGGAAAAGAATCCGTGCACCTTTCCTTCTTCCCTAAGGCAGATGAGGCTCTCATCGATGAAAAGGCAGAAGAAAGAATGGATCTGGTTCGTACTCTGGTAGGTCTGGGACGCGGAACGAGAGAAAAAGAACGTATCAAGGTAAGACAGCCGTTGAAGGAGATCCTGGTAGATGGTAAATACGAAAGCATCATCGGAGATCTGACCCCTCTGATCAAGGAAGAACTCAACATCAAGGACGTCCTTTTCGAGAGCAAACTGGACGCTTACATGAACTACAGCTTAAAGCCGAACTTCAAGGTGGCAGGCCCGGTTCTGGGCAAGAACATCAAGGCGTTCGGTGCTGCGCTGGCACAGGCAGATCCGGCAGCAACGGTTGCCGCTCTGGAAGCTGACGGTAAGATCGCTCTGGATCTCAATGGCGAATCCATGGAGATCTCAAAGGACATGGTAGACGTGAAAATCTCAGCTAAAGAAGGCTTCGCAGTCGCTATGGAAAACAATGTCTTCACTATTCTGGACACGACGGTAACACCGGAACTGGCAGAAGAAGGACTGGCACGAGAACTGGTATCCAAGGTGCAGCAGATGAGAAAGCAGAACGATTACGAGATGATGGACAAGATCCACATCTATCTGTCTGCCGATGATGACGTTGCGAAAGCAGTGGAAGATTATCGTGAATATATCATGAAGGAAACCCTGGCAGAAAGCATCGAAAACAAGGAAGGCCTTGAAGAAGTAGACCTGAACGGACACAAGACAGGTCTGGCGGTAGAACGTATTTAAGTATTTCATAACGTAGTAACGAGGCGAAAGATCATGAGCACATCCATCAAAAATTTAAGACAGCTGGCAGCCAGAGACGTCAAGGATCATACAGCGATCTTCGATTCCTATGTAGTCCTTGGCAGAGATATCGATTATCTGGCGATCAAATTCGGACTGGATCCGGAGAATATCGTCAATCTGCTGGAAGGCTACGGGGAGCGGATTCGAAGACAGAAGCCCCAGGTGGTCGGCGTGGAAGAAGTTCCATGCGAGGATGATGCAGATCTTTCTGCAAAGCCGGATGCTTCCCGAAAGGAAGCTCCGGCAGCGCCTGAGCGGCGTAAATCGAAGAAAAGATCCCTCTTTTCCAATCCGTTTCGGATCGACCCGGAAGAGGAATGGGCTGTGCTTCAGGAAAATCCGGATTACGATACTTCCGGATGCGGCCGGCTGGGAGATCTGCCACGGTCCTTGATCGAAGAATACATCGAGAAATTCTATCCGGGAATCGCATCAGAAAATCCGCAGAATGACTGGATCAGTATAGATACCTATCTTCAGACATTCCATGCGGGATGGGCGTCAAGACTTAATAGGAAGTAGGAAGTGCAGTACTTATGGAACAAAAAGACCTGCTGGGGATGACAATAGAAGAATTAAAGCAGTTTGCCGTGGAACTGGGAGAAGCTCCGTTCCGCGGCAAACAATTGTTTCGATGGATCCACAAAGGAGAACGTGATTTTTCTGCCATGACGGACTTTTCCGAAAAACTGCGAGAAAAACTGCAGGAGGCGGCTTTTATCGGCGGAGTACAGGTGGAAAAGATCCAGCATGATAAGAAAGACGGCACGCGGAAATTCCTCTATGGGCTGAAAGACGGCAATGCAGTAGAAGGTGTTTTCATGAAATACAGCTACGGCAACTCTCTGTGTGTCTCATCCCAGGTGGGATGCAGGATGGGGTGTGCATTTTGCGCGTCAGCTCTTCACGGTCTGGTCCGCGATCTTACAGCAGGCGAAATGCTGTCTCAAGTATATGAAGCTGAAAGAGCGACCGGAGAGAAGATCAACCACATCGTCGTCATGGGCATGGGAGAACCCTTTGATAACTACGAGAATCTAAAACGATTCCTAGAACTGCTCCATCATCAGGATGGCAAGAATCTCAGCTACCGGCATATGACAGTGTCGACCAGCGGGATCCTGCCGGGCATCCGGCAGTTTGCAGAAGATTTCCCGCAGGTAAACCTGGCTGTATCCCTGCACCGTGCAGAGGAGAAAGGCCGCAGCGAGATCATGCCTGTAAACCGGGCGTATCCGCTTGCGGAACTTTTGCAGACGACGCGAGAATATACGGAAAAAACGGGAAGACGAGTGACGTTTGAATACGCCCTGATTTCCGGAGAAAATGACCGTCCGGAGGACGTAAAACTTTTGCAGCAGAAACTCTCTGGGATGCTCTGTCACGTGAACCTGATCCCTCTCAACGAAGTGGAGGAGACCGGATTTTCCGGAAGCAGCCGGAAACGTGCAGAAGAAATCGCTTCACAGCTGGAGCGTGCGGGGATCCCGGCGACGGTAAGACGAGAGCTGGGAAGTGAAATCGACGGTGCGTGTGGACAGCTTCGTTTAAAAGAAAAAACTTTTGAAAATCAATCTGTATGATTTTAGTTGATGAAAATAACCGCATAGTGTATAATATTTTTAATATTAAGGCTAGTGTTAGCATATTTAGGAGGATAATGTTATGGTGAAATTACTGATAGGACATAAGGGAAGCGGCAAGACGAACCAGATGGTTCAGCTAGCCAACGATTGTATTGAAAAAGGCGCAGGAAGCATCATATTTATCAATAAAAATCACAGACTCATGTATGAGCTGAATTATAAAATCCGTGTTATTTGTATGGAAGATTTTGAACACATTACAAACATTGATGAATACATCGGATTCCTGTATGGAATCATCAGCTCCGATCACGATATCGAAACGATCTTCATCGACAGCATTCTGAAGCATGCGGATGTTTCGCTGGGAGATCTGCCGGTATTCCTCAAGAGACTCAGCGGCATTTCGGAGATATATGATCTCGACTTTGTTGTAAGCGTAAGCGCTGAGAAAGAAGAGATGATCGGTGTAGAACTGAGCAATTACGAAGTTCTCAACTAGGAGAGCAGACAGAAACAGAAATTGAACAAAAAGGCGGTGGGTTCACCGTCTTTTTTGACAGGTATGATATATGGAGCCGGAAATCTGGCAAGAATAAACATTAGAACATAAGGAAGTGACATTGATGAAAAAAGCATATGGGTTTGTAGTGCTGACTGCATTCCTGTTTGGGACGATGGAGGTGGCCTGCAAGGTTGCGGGAAATCAGCTGGATCCGTTTCAACTGACCTTTATACGGTTTGCGATAGGCGGACTGATTTTACTGCCGTTTGCGACTGTGGAACTTCGTAAGGCAAAGATACGCCTTACAGCAAGGGATCTGCTTAGACTGGCGGGAGTCGGAATACTTGGGATCTCTCTCAGTATGGTGTTTTTTCAGCTGGGCGTTTCCAATTCCAATGCATCGACTGCATCGGTACTGATCTCCATAAATCCTTTGTTTACCATGGTATTCGCTCATTTCTTCACGTCAGAAAAGCTGAACCGACATAAGTTCGTGGTGCTGGGATTCGGTCTTATGGGTATCATTTTTATGATCCGGCCATGGGATGTACAGGAGGGCAACACGGTCATCGGGATCGTGTATATGCTGCTGGCAGCCATCTTTTTTGGCGCTTATACCATTGCGGGCAAGGTCAGTGCACAGAAGCTGGGTATCATGGCGCAGACAAGCATCAGCTTTATACTGGGATCCATCGTGCTGCTCATTATGATGCTGATCATGGGAAAACCGGTCATAGCAGGAGTAGCGGACAACCTTCCGCTTGTAGCATACATCAGTTTGTTTGTAACAGGACTGGGATACTTCAGCTACTTTATGGCTATCAAATGCTCCGATGCGGCGACCGGATCGCTGGCGTTTTTCCTGAAGCCGGCTATCGCGCCGGTGATGGCTGTGATCTTTTTGCACGAGACGATCCTATGGAATACATACATTGGCATCGGACTGATTTTAGCAGGATCCTATCTGAATATCTGGTATCAGAAGCATGATCATGATACGAGCGAACAGGATCTGGAAGGAGAACTGGAAGAACTTGAAGAAGAACGCGAAGAAGGGTTTGCGGAAGGGCAGAGGCTCCCGAAACACACTTAAAATAGAAGATATAGAAGCGGTTTTTGCAGAGAGAAAGCCAGGCGCAGAGGGAAACTTTAAATTTTTCTCGGTTTTGGTGCCGCTGGTAGAAAAAGAAGATGAACTCTACTTATTATATGAAGTCCGGGCGAAAAACATGGAGCGTCAGCCAGGCGAGATATGTTTTCCGGGAGGAGAACTGGAGCCTGTCGAGACTACAGAGGAATGCGCTTTGCGTGAAACCTGGGAGGAAATCGGCATACCGCAGGAGCAGATCCGCGTGATCACGCAGTTGGATACACTGTATACCTATAGTAATTTCGCTATGTACTGTTATCTGGGGGTGATCCCCGAGGCTGCGCTGGAGCATTTGCAATTCAGCGAAAATGAAGTGGACGAGGTGTTTCTGGTGGCACTGAACGATTTACTTGCTGTTACGCCGGAGGTCTATCCCATTCGGGCTGTTCCTCAGATCCCGGAGGATTTCCCGTATGATAAGGTGTATGAGGGAAAACCCTATCCGTGGCGCGGCGGCAAGGGGAGCGTGCCGATCTATGAGGTGGATGGTCGCGTGATCTGGGGGCTTACGGCCAGGATCACAAAGCATTTTTTAGAGATCATTACAGAAAAGGAGAATACGGATGTTTAAACTTGCATTATGCCAGATAAAAGGATCTTTTGATAAGAAAGAGAGCATGGCGACGGTGACGCGTTACGTTGAAACTGCAGCAGAAAATGGCGCACAGGTGATTTCTCTGCCGGAGATGTGGAACTGTCCGTATTCCAACGATTATTTCAGAGAGTACGCAGAAGCGGAAGACGGCCCTACGGTGAAGTTCCTGTCGGATCTGGCTGCAAAGCATGACATATATCTCATTGGCGGATCGATCCCGGAACTGGATGGAGACAAGGTGTACAACACATCGTTTTCTTTTGATCGCAGCGGTCAGATCATTGGAAAACATCGCAAAGTCCACTTGTTCGATATCAATGTGAAAGGGGGGATCCGGTTCATGGAATCGGACACGCTGACAGCAGGAAAGGATATGACGATCCTGGATACCGAATTTGGAAAGATCGGTGTGGCGATCTGCTATGATGTGCGGTTCCCGGAATGGTTCCGGAAGATGGCGCTTGCCGGTGCAAAGCTGATCGTGCTTCCGGCTGCTTTCAATATGACGACAGGACCGGCACACTGGGATATAACGATGCGTGTGCGTGCGCTGGACAATCAGGTATACTTTGCGGCGAATTCCCCTGCGCGGGATGAAAACGGACCATATGTCGCATACGGGAATTCCTGCATTGCCAGTCCGTGGGGCGATTTTATCGCTCATGCAGATGAAAAGGAAAGCATTTTATACGGAGACATTGATCTGGATTATGAGGATTCTGTCAGAGAGCAGCTGCCACTGCTGAAGCACAGAAGACCGGAATTGTACTAGGAGGAATTGGGTATGAAAAAAATAATGGCATTAACAGTTGCGGCAATCATGATGCTGTCGCTGGCCGCCTGTGGCTCGCCGGAAGAAGTGCAGCCGGAAGAGCAGGTGGATTACGAAATTGCCATGGTAACGGAAGCAGGGCTGATCATGAATGGCGGATACAGTGAGGTTGCCTGGAATACCATCAGCAGTTTTGGTGAGAAAAAGGGAGTATCGCATAAGTACTACAAGGCAGCGGAAGCATCGGAAGATGCATATCGCCAGGTGATCGACAATGCAGTTGACGGTGGTGCAAAGCTGGTTGTAGCGGATGGATATCTGTTCAGCCAGGTGGTTTATGAAAAGCAGAAAGAATATCCGGATGTGAAGTTTGTTCTGATTGACGCAGCACCGATGGACGAAGAGTCCGGAGAAGTGAAGGTTGCTAAGAATACGGTAGAGGTGACATTTGCTTCTGAGCAGGCAGGATATCTGGCTGGCTATGCGGCTGTAAAAGAAGGAATGAGCAGCTTGGGATATCTGGGAGATTCCAAAGTGCCTTTGGCGATGGATTATGGCTATGGTTTTCTGCAGGGAGCTGATAAAGCGGCCGGTGAACTGGGAAGATCGTTGAATGTTGCTTATCATTACAGCAATTCCAAGGAGGATTCCGAGGCGGTAAGATCGATTGCAAAACAGTGGTACGAAGGTGGCACGGAAGTGATTTTCGCCTGTGGCAACAAAGTGGAACTTCCGGTGATCGAAGTTGCTGAAATGACGAATAAGAAAGTCATCGGCTATGAGACAGACAAAAGCAGGATGTCTGATACAGTGGTGACGTCTGCGGTGAAAGAGATCGGTACGGCACTGGAAGGCGTACTTGATCAGTACGAAGATGATAAATTCCCGGGAGGCACCACAATCGAGTATACTATTGAAAACAACGGAGTCCGTCTGGAAATGGACAATGCAAAGCTGGAGAATTTCAGCAAGTCGGATTATAACGATATCGTGAAGAAGATGAAGAACGGTGATATTTCGATCAAGAAATACGACTCCGGCGATATCGCATCGTTAGGGCTGTCTCACGTGAAGGTGACAGAACAGTAAAAAGAATAAACGGGATGAAAAAAACGCTCGCATCTGATGGATGCGGGCGTTTTCACATTCATTGTATGTTGCTGCAAAGAATGCAGCAGACGGTTTTCAGATATCTATCTGTTGTTATGCTTTTCCTGTTTTTCTGCACGGATCGACGTAGCAGAAATCCGCTTGCTGATCGGTACATAAGGCCGAGGCTGCTGCACAGATTTGTAGGCCGGACGCATCAGTTTGCCTCCGGAAATCAGTTCCTCGATACGGTGAGCGCACCAGCCGGACAGACGAGCCGTTGCAAACAGAGGTGTTGCAATAGTAGTAGGAATGTCCAGCGCATCATATACGAAACCGGAATACAGGTCGACATTGGCCGGCATCGGTTTTTCGACGCCATGGACTTCCGCATAAAGCTCCGGAGTCCTTCGTTCGATGTAATCACAGAGAAGGAAGTCGTCAACCAGATCCTTGCTCTCTGCCAGTTTTTTGGCCATGGATTTCAGTACCTTGGCACGCGGGTCGGATAAGGTGTAGATCGCATGCCCCATACCGTAGACAAGACCGCTCTTGTCGTTCGCTTCTTTACGCAGAACTTTTACGAGATAGTCGTCCAGTTTGCCGCGATTGTTGAAGTCCGGTACATTTTTTCTCAGATCGTTCATCATGTTGATCACAGCAATGTTTGCGCCACCGTGCTTCGGTCCCTTAAGGGATCCTATGGCAGCCGCGATGGCCGAGTAAGTATCGGTCCCGGTCGAGGAAATCAGGTGTGTCGTAAAGGACGAGTTGTTTCCTCCGCCGTGTTCTGCATGCAGGATCATGGACAGATCCAGAAGTCTGGCTTCTAATTCAGTATATTCACCTGTCGGACGGATCATCCGCAGGATGTTTTCGGATGTGGAAAGCTCCGGGATCGGGTTATGCAGGTGAAGACTCATGTTGTCGTAGAAAGAAGACTTCGCCTGGTAAGCATAAGCGATCAGTGCCGGGAAATAGCCGATCAGATCGATGGATTGACGGAACACGTTGGAAATCGAAGTGTCGTCAGGATTGTCATCATAGCAGTACAGTGCCAGCACGCTTCTTGCCATCTTGTTCATGATATTGTTGGATGGTGCAGTCAGAATGATATCTCTGGCAAATCCCTGAGGAAGCTCTCTCTTGGTGCCAAGCAGCTTTTTAAAATATTCCAGCTCCGACCGGGTAGGAAGAGAACCGAGGATCAGCAGATATGTGATTTCCTCAAAGCCAAATCGTTCTTCTTCGATATAGCTGTTCACCAGGTCTTCGATGCTGTAACCGCGGTAATACAATTTCCCTTCTACCGGGATCTTGTTTTTCTTTTCGTCTACATCGTAACCGATTACTTCCCCGATTTTCGTTAATCCGACAAGAACTCCGGTGCCGTTGGAATTACGCAGACCTCTTTTAACATTGTTCTTTACATAAAGCTCAGATTCTATGTAGTCGTTTTTTCTAAGCTGCTCTGCATTCTTTTCGAATAATTCCTGTGCGCGCGCTGCTGTCACACGGCTTTTAACTTCTTCCTTGACAGCTGCTTTCACTGTTTTGCGAAATGTTTTTCTCTTTGTCAAATAATCACGCAGCATGTAAGTTCACGTCCCCCTTTTTCTAAAATAAACCGAAGTATGCCAGTGGAGGCTCTCCGGTTCAAAACAAAATCTGACGGCCAGGAGTCCTGCCGCAGATCCCTTAGTACATTCTGATATGATATAGATACGTGTTAAATCGTATAAATTAGTATATCATATTAGTGGGGTGAAGTAAATAAAAATAATAAGGGGTGAACGGTGGAGGAAGTAGTACAATTTCAATGAAATGCTAAAACATCGAACATTTGTTTACAATTAAAATATCAGGTGATATAATGTAACGGATAAGGGAGGTTGCAGTAATATGGCAGAGTTTAAAGTAGTATCTGACTTTGATTTGATGGGCGATCAGCCAGAAGCAGTCGATACTCTGGCAAAAGGGATTTTAGATGGAAAACGAGCACAGACGCTTATGGGAGTCACCGGATCCGGCAAGACGTTTACTATGGCAAAACTGATTGAAAGGGTACAGAAACCGACACTGGTCATTTCGCATAATAAAACGCTGGCTGCACAGCTTCATGGCGAATTCAAGGAGTTCTTTCCGGAGAACGCAGTGGAATACTTTGTCTCCTACTATGATTATTACCAGCCTGAAGCGTACGTGGCTTCCACCGATACGTATATCGAGAAAGATTCTGATATAAATGCAGAGATAGAAAAGCTGCGCCATTCGGCAACAGCTGCTCTTTCAGAGCGCCGGGATGTAATCATTGTTGCCAGCGTATCTTGTATCTACGGACTGGGAAGTCCGATCGACTACGAGAATCAGGTGATTTCTCTGCGGCCGAGCATGGAAAAAGACCGGCAGGAACTGCTGCGAAAACTGGTGGACATTCAGTATACCCGAAACGATATGGCGATGGAACGGGGAAATTTTCGCGTGCGCGGCGATACGGTGGATATTTATCCGGCAGGAGCGGAGAATGCGGTGCGGATCGAATTGTTTGGAGACGAAGTGGAGACGATCAAGGAAATCAACCCGGTCACAGGCGAAATCGTCGGGATCCGAAATCACGTGGCTATATATCCGGCATCCCACTATGTTACCAGCAAGGATAAAATCGAGCATGCCGCGGAGACGATCAATGAAGAATTAAAAGAAAGAGTGCAGTGGTTTCAGGATCGAGGCAAGCTGATCGAAGCGCAGAGGATCGAGCAGCGAACCAGGTACGATGTGGAAATGCTGCGAGAGGTGGGGACCTGTAAGGGGATCGAGAATTATTCCCGTCATATTACGGGGCTTCCGCCCGGATCGCGTCCGTATACACTGATAGACTATATTCCAGATGATTTTCTCATCATAATTGACGAATCTCATGTCATGCTTCCGCAGCTTCGAGCGATGTACGCAGGAGACCGGTCGCGCAAGCAGTCGCTGGTGGATTATGGATTCCGTCTTCCGTCAGCGCTGGATAACAGACCGTTAAAATTCGAAGAGTTCAATGAACTGATCCATCAGATCGTATATGTCAGCGCAACGCCGGCAGCATATGAACGGGAACAGAGCGGCGGGATCTCTGCGGAACAGATCATTCGTCCGACAGGACTTCTGGATCCAGTGATTGAACTGCACAGCACCGAAGGTCAGATGGATCATCTTATCGGCGAGATCAACCGCGTTACGGAACGAGGGGAACGAACGCTGGTCACTACACTGACGAAGAAAATGGCGGAGAGTCTGACGGATTACCTGACCAGTGTCGGGATCAAAGTGCGCTATCTGCATTCTGAAATCGATACGCTGGAGCGAATGGAGATACTGCGTGATCTGCGACTGGGTGTTTTTGATGTGCTGGTTGGAATAAATCTGCTGCGTGAAGGTCTGGATATCCCGGAGGTTTCTCTGGTGGCTATTCTGGATGCGGATAAAGAAGGTTTCCTGAGAACGGAAACATCTTTGATCCAGACTATCGGACGGGCAGCCAGAAATGCAGACAGCAAGGTCGTCATGTATTGTGATGGCATCAGCCCTGCCATGCAGTCGGCCATGGATGAAACAGAACGCAGACGAAAGATCCAGGACGCTTACAACAAGGAGCATAATATCACGCCGAAGACAGTGAAAAAGGCTGTGAGAAGCGTTATTGAGGCGACGAAGGTGGCGGAAGAGGAAGGACTTTATGAAGGAAAGAGTCCGCTGGAACTTACAAAGAAGGAATTAAAGGATTATGTCAGAAAGCTGGAAAAGGAAATGAAACAGGCCGCCGGAGATCTGCAGTTCGAAAGGGCGGCACAGCTGCGTGATATGATTTTCGAATACAAGGCCAGAATGTAGTATGCTGCAGGAAGCGGCACGGCAATGAGAGGAATAAGCAATGGCAAAAGATATAGTAATAAAAGGAGCGAAAGAAAATAACCTGAAAAATGTGGATCTGACGATCCCCAGGGACAAGCTGGTAGTGTTTACCGGGCTTTCCGGATCCGGAAAGTCTTCGCTCGCATTTGATACGATTTACGCAGAGGGGCAGAGAAAGTACATGGAAAGCCTGTCGTCCTATGCGAGACAGTTTCTGGGACAGATGGAAAAGCCTAATGTGGAGTATATCGAAGGACTTTCACCGGCGATCTCTATCGATCAGAAAACCACGAATAAAAACCCTCGTTCCACAGTAGGAACGGTAACGGAAATTTACGATTATCTGCGTCTGATGTATGCGCGGATCGGCATTCCTCACTGTCCGGTTTGCGGCAGAGAGATCACCAGCCAGTCTATCGACCAGATCGTAGAACTTCTGATGCAGGAGGGCGAAGGAACGAAGCTGACGGTGCTGGCTCCGGTAGTGCGGCAGCGCAAGGGGCAGCATGAAAAGATCTTAGAACGTATCCGCAAAGAAGGTTTTACGCGTGTCCGTGTTGATGGGGAGATCCACCTTCTGGAAGAAGATGAGATCAAGCTGGAAAAGACTTTCAAACATACCATAGAGATCGTTGTAGACAGGATCAAGGTGAAAGATGGTGTGCAGAGCCGTCTTTCGGAGGCGTGTGAACTGGCTATAGCCCATGGGGAAGGGCTGGTTCAGGTCATTGTGGACAAAGACGGTGTCCAGGAAGAAAAGACATTCAGCACCAGTCTGGCCTGCCCTGATCATGGCGTCAGCATTGAAGAACTGGAGCCGCGGATGTTTTCCTTCAACAACCCGATGGGAGCTTGTCCGGATTGTAATGGACTGGGGTTCATACAGAGAATAGACCCGGATCTGATTATTCCGGATCAGGACAAGAGCATCAATGACAAGTGCCTGAGCAACGTGTTTTCGACAATGGAATACACCAGTTTTTACTGGCAGGTGATTCGTGCACTGGCGGAGAAATATGACGCTGATATGGACACACCATATAAGGATCTGCCAAAAAAATTCAAGGAAGTCCTGTTATATGGCACCGGGGACGAAAAGCTGTCTTATGTGTATACCAATCGTAATGGCGATACTCAGAATCGAAATCATACGTTCGAAGGCATCATCAATAATCTGGAACGGCGGTATCGGGAAACTCAGTCAGAGTGGATCAAGGAAAAAATGGAAAAATATATGCGTATCACCACTTGCCCGTCCTGCAAAGGCAACAAACTGAAGCCAGAGCTTCTGGCAGTGACGGTTGGCGATAAAAATATCATGGAATTCTGTGATATGTCCGTATCGGAGGCCATTGGATTTGTAGAGCATCTTGATCTGTCTGAGACGCATCGGCAGATCGCTGCTGAAATCATCAAGGAGATACGCGGCAGACTGACATTTCTGGCCAACGTGGGACTGGATTATCTGACCCTGTCCAGAGCGTCGGCGACCTTGTCCGGAGGAGAATCTCAGCGGATCCGCCTTGCGACTCAGATCGGCTCAGGGCTGGTGGGCGTTCTTTACATTCTGGACGAACCCAGTATCGGACTGCACCAGAAGGACAATGAAAAACTGCTGGAGGCACTTCGCAGGCTGACTGACATCGGCAATACGCTCATCGTGGTGGAACACGACGAGGATACCATGTATGCTGCGGATCATATCGTTGATATAGGTCCGGAGGCCGGGATCAACGGAGGAGAACTGGTCGCACAGGGTACGGTGGAGGATATCATCAATTGCCCGCGATCCATTACCGGTCAGTATCTCAGCGGGAAAAGGAAGATCGAGGTTCCTGCAAAGCGTCGCAAGGGGAACGGCAAGAAGATCGAGATCATCGGTGCATCCGAGAACAATCTAAAAGGTATCGATGTCAGGATCCCGCTTGGAGAAATGGTCTGTGTGACAGGTGTATCGGGATCCGGCAAAAGCAGCCTCATCAACGAAATTTTATATAAGGCCGTTGCAGAAGAAATGTATGGCAGCAAGGAGAAACCGGGCAAGTACAAGAAGATCAAGGGAATCGAGCACATCGACAAGATCATCGACATCAACCAGGCTCCTATCGGCAGGACACCGCGTTCCAATCCGGCGACGTATACCGGCGTATTCACACATATTCGGGATCTGTTCTCGCAGCTTCCGGAAGCAAAGCTTCGAGGATACGGCAAGGGTCGGTTCAGCTTTAACGTAAAAGGCGGACGGTGTGAAGCATGCAATGGGGATGGCATCATAAAGATCGAGATGCACTTCCTGCCGGATGTTTACGTGCCGTGTGAAGTCTGCAAGGGCAGACGCTATAACCGAGAGACACTGGAAGTAAAGTACAAGGACAAGAGCATTTTTGACGTGCTGGATATGAACGTGGAAGAAGCTGCTGTTTTCTTTGAAAATATCCCGAGCATATCCAGACAGCTGCAGACCTTGCTGGAAGTGGGGCTCGGGTATATCAAGCTTGGACAGCCCAGCACGCAGCTTTCAGGCGGTGAAGCACAGCGGATCAAGCTGGCGTCGGAACTTTCCAGAAAAAGCACCGGTAAAACACTGTATATTCTGGACGAGCCGACGACCGGACTGCATTTTGCAGATGTTGACAAGCTCCTTTCCGTGCTGGACAAACTCGTAGATGCAGGGAATACGGTCGTAGTGATCGAACATAATCTGGACGTGATCAAGCGAGCAGATCATATCATCGATCTGGGGCCGGACGGAGGATTCCGCGGCGGAACGATCGTAGCGGAAGGTACGCCGGAAGAGGTGGCAGAATGTGGATCATCCTACACAGGACAGTTCCTCAGAAGGATCCTTCTTTAGTCTGATGTGCATAAAATACATGCGGGAAACAGAAGTATGGGAGAATATACGGGGGAGAAATATAGCTTTCCACTGTGTGGAATAAATGGTATAATAGAACTTACATCATGCAGGAAGTGCTGAGAAAGTGAAATGGAGGAACTGTAAAATGATGGAGAAATCAAACCTGACCATGCTGACTGACTTTTATGAAATAACCATGGCTAACGGGTACTTCTGTACAGATATGGCAGACAATATCGCCTGCTTTGATATGTTTTTCAGAAGGATTCCTGATGACGGCGGTTATGCGATCATGGCAGGCCTGGAACAGGTGATCGAGTATCTGGAAAATCTGGAATTTACCGATGAGGATATCGAGTATCTCAGAAAACAGAAGATGTTCAGTGAGGATTTTTTGAAATACCTTTCAGAGTTTAAGTTCACGTGCGATGTATGGGCGATCCCGGAAGGAACTCCGATTTTTCCCGGAGAGCCGATCCTGACAGTAAGAGGTCCGGTGATGCAGGCGCAGTTTGTGGAAACGATGATCCTTTTGATCGTCAACCACCAGAGCCTGATCGCAACAAAAGCGAGCAGGATCGTTCGTGCTGCAGCAGGGCGTCCTGTAATGGAATTTGGCACGAGAAGAGCGCACGGCACAGCGGCCGCAGTATACGGTGCGCGTGCTGCATATATCGGTGGATGTGCAGGGACAGCATGTACGATTTCAGATCGCGATTTCGGGATCCCGGCACTTGGGACCATGGCTCACAGCTGGGTGCAGATGTATGATGATGAATATGAAGCATTTAAAAAGTATGCGGAAATTTATCCGACAAACTGTGTGCTTCTGGTAGACACCTATAACGTATTGAAATCCGGTGTGCCGACTGCGATCCGCGTTTTCAAGGAAATGAAACCGGAGAAGATGGGAATACGGATCGACAGCGGTGACATTACGTACTTAACAAAGCAGGCCAGAAAAATGCTGGATGAAGCGGGGCTGGAGGATTGCTCTATCGTAATTTCCAACTCGCTGGATGAGTATCTGATTCGTGATGTGATCCAGGAGGGGGCCTGCATCGATTCTTTTGGCGTTGGTGAAAGGCTGATCACAGCTAAGTCAGAACCGGTATTTGGCGGCGTGTACAAGCTGTCGGCCTTAGAAAAAGATGGAAAGCTGATCCCTAAGATCAAGATCAGTGAAAATGTTGAGAAGATCACCAATCCTGGATTCAAAACCGTATATCGTCTCTTTGACAGGGACAGCAACCGGGCTTTGGCTGATGTGATCGTGCTGGACGGTGAGACGATACCGGAGGATGGAGAATATGAGATCTTTGATCCTAACGCGGTGTGGAAGAGAAAGAAAATCACGAATTTTTATGCAAAGAATCTGCGGCAGCAGATTTTCAAAGAAGGCAAGTGCATCTACAAATCTCCATCCATCAACGAGATCAAGGACTATTGCAGGCAGCAGCTGGATGCGATGTGGGATGAGATGAAACGATTTGAAAATCCGCAAAACTATTATGTGGATCTATCCTACGACCTTTGGAAGCTGAAGCATGATATGATTGCTGCATCTGAAAAATAGCGGTTTTAATGAGCTTCGCCCGTGCGGCGAAGCTTTTTCTTAAAAAAAAGCTCCCGGCGTAATGGCGGGAGCTTTGCAGTTTCTCGTGTGATGGTTCGTTATCTCTTGTTGGAAGCGTTGAGCACGTTTCTGATCTTGTGCTGTACCATTCCCTTGATCGCATCTCTTGCAGGTCCAAGGTACTTTCTTGGATCGAAGTCAGCCGGATGTTCTACGAAGTGCTTGCGGATCTCAGCTGTCATGGCCAGACGCAGATCTGTATCGATGTTGACCTTGCAGACACCATACTTGGTCGCAGTGCGGATCATATCTTCAGGAACGCCCTGTGCACCCGGGATATCTCCCCCGAATTCATTGCATTTCTTTACGAATTCAGGCAAAACGGTGGATGCGCCGTGGAGCACCAGAGGCGTGTCAGGGATCAGGCTGTGGATCTCCTTGAGACGTTCAAAGTCGAGGTATGGCTCGCCTTTGAATTTATATGCGCCGTGGCTGGTCCCGATAGCTACAGCCAGGGAGTCAACACCGGTTTTTTCTACGAATTCCGCAGCTTCCTCAGGAACGGTGAAAGTTGCATTTCTGGCATCTACATTGATGTTATCTTCAATGCCGGCCAGCTTACCCAGTTCTGCCTCTACGGAAACGCCCTTGCTGTGAGCATATTCCACAACTTCCTTTGTCAGTTTTATATTTTCTTCAAATGGATGTTTGGATCCGTCGATCATAACGGATGTGAATCCATCGTCTACGCATTTTTTACAAATATCGAAATCTTCACCGTGATCCAGGTGGAGTGCAATGTCCAGACCGGTATCGAGGATCGCAGCCTCTACCAGTTTGATCAGATAAGCCGGCTTGGCATATTTTCTGGCTCCGGCGGATACCTGAAGGATCAGCGGAGCCTTCTCTTCCTGAGCGGCCTCTACGATACCCTGGATGATTTCCATGTTGTTGACATTGAAAGCACCTACTGCGTAGTCGCTGTTCAATGCATTCTCAAACATTTTCTTTGTAGTAACTAAAGACATGACAGCCTCCTTAAAAAATAAATGTAATAGAGATATTAATTAGCAATGATGTTCAGGATCTGTTCGTCCGTGGAACCCTTGGGGATCTGGAATGTCCCGGATTTCAGAGAACTTTCCTTGCCCATATTGCTGATGTAACTTTGAAATTCTGTATCAGAGCTCACCAGACCTGCCTGATAGAGCTTTGTGGCGACCGCAACCGAGTCGTCAGAGTCCGATATGGTGATTTCAACAGTTTCTGCTGCACTGGATTCGCTGGATGCTGCAGCAGTCGTTTCCTTTGATTCCGATGCCTGTGTCGTCTGCTGTGCTTTCGCATTCTGCTGCGCCAGTGTTTCCGGATAATCCATGATCGCGCTGATGCGGGTGTAAATGATCAGTCCGGCAGCGATCAGTATGATGAGAACAATGATAATGTCATTTTTATTGTAGAAAAAATCCTTGATTTTGTTCATAAACAATACTCCTTGTGAATGCAAATGTTGTGCTTGTTGTGCATACATCTATACTGTACCATATTTTCAGTACTTTCTCAAATCTAAAAGCGGTGTTTTCCATGAAATTTTCTTCACAATGAATTGTAATTATTGCAGGATGTTGTATAATCATATCTATGGTAGATTTCAAGATTACAGAAAATGAAGCGGGGCAGCGGCTTGATCGTTTCCTGCGAAAATACATGAAGAGAGCTCCTCTGAGCATGATCTACAAAACCATACGAAAAGATGTAAAGGTCAATGGGAAACGTGCGCATGAGGATACGATCCTGCAGGAAGGCGACCAGTTGTCTCTGTACATACCGGAGGAGAAACTGAACGATCTGACGAGACAGCAGACTCACAGACGTGTAAAACGCCAGTTTCGGATCGCATATGAAGATGAGAACCTTCTCATCGTTGAAAAACCGTCGGGCCTTTTGACCCATGGAGATTCCCGGGAAAAGAAAAACACTTTGGCAAATCAGGTCTGCGGATATTTGCAGGAGAAGGGAGAATTCGATCCATCAAAGGAGAAGTCTTTCGTACCTTCGCCGGTGAACCGTCTGGATCGAAACACGACAGGTCTGGTGATTTTCGGAAAGAATGCGGAAACCCTCCGGAGCTTTACGCGCTATATCCGGGAAAGGCAGTATGTCAGCAAGTATTATGTGACGCTGGTCAAAGGAAATTTAAAAGAGAAACTGGTGCTTCGGGATAGGATCGCAAAAGATCACGGCACGAATATTTCCCAGGTTACGGACGATGCAAAGGAAGGGAAGAGCGCGGAGACGTTTGTCACGCCGATCGCTTCGAAAAACGGTTTTTCCGTGGTAGAAGTAGAGCTGGTGACAGGCAGGACGCATCAGATCCGCGTGCATCTTTCCCACGAAGGACATCCGCTGGTGGGAGACATCAAATATGGCGATCGAAGAGTCAATGGCATGGCAAAGAACAAGCTGGGGATCACGACGCAGCTTTTGCATGCGTATCAGCTGAAGTTCAGTGGTCTGGAAGGAAATTTCGCATATCTGAATGGAAAAACCGTTAAGGCAAAGCTGCCGGAAGAATTTCAGGAGGCTTTGCAGAAGCTGGGGTTCACCGATAAAGATTTGGAGGCGTTTGCATAAATGAAAGAGTTTATAAAAGATGTACTGATCGCATTGGTGATCGTGGTGGTGATCACGCTGATCATCAAGCCGACTATCGTCAAGGAAAGCTCTATGGAGTCTACTTTGTATGAAAATAATTATTTGTTTGTCAATAAACTGGCATATCTGACCGCGGATCATCCGGACTATGGGGATATCATCGTATTCAAATCTCATATCCAGCGAGATGACGGAAAAGGTGATAAACTGCTTATAAAAAGAGTGATCGGTGTCGAAAATGATGTTATAGATATCCATGACGGAGTAGTGTACCGGAATGGTACCGCTCTGGATGAGCCATACACCAAGGAAGGTTATACAGAAGGGGATATCAGCGATTATAAAGTCCCGGCAGATCAGGTGTTTGTCATGGGAGACAACCGCCGGGTAAGTCTGGACAGTCGTTCGGAGGAAGTTGGCACGGTCAGTGAGGACAGCATTGTCGGCAAGGCATTTATCCGGCTGTATCCGTTCAATCAGATCAAGCTGCTGTAAGCAGAACGCAAGCCGCAGGGATCGCGGATATCCCTTTGGCGTGAAACCTTTGCATAAACTGACGCCGGACGCTTTACATAAAAACCAGGGAGGATCGTTTTATGTGGAAGCGGATCGTGGCATACGGTACGGCAGCGATCATGGGGATCGTCTGTGCTGTAGGATTTTTCGACGTGTTTATGATCACGACGGTGACGGGAAGCGGAATGGAGCCTTTTTATAAAGAGGGACATTGCGTTCTGGTCTGCAAAGCGGCATACCGAAAGAGTATTCCGGAAGTGGGAGAAGTTGTAGCGCTTTGGAATCAGGTATACAGTGAGGACGGAGAGGGAAGTGTCCTGATCCGGCGGATCGCAGCCCGGCAGGGGGATCAGATCGAGATCCGTGACAATGTGTTTTATCGAAATGGAAAGCCGTATACGGCGTATATGAGCGGCGATGGAGAAATGGAGGATTTGACGCATCGGACTTTGGGAGAAGGAGAATTATTCCTGCTGTGCGATGATCGAGGCTCCTCTATGGATAGTCGAAATGATGCGGTAGGGATCATAGATGTGGGGGATTGTATCGGAAAAGTTTGTTTCCCTTGAATTCCCAGGCAGAAAGAGAGTGTTGATATGAAGGTAGTTGCAAATAATAAGAAGGCGCGTCATGATTATTTTATAGAAGAGACTTATGAAGCAGGAATCACACTGACGGGAACGGAAATCAAGTCGGTGAGGCAGGGGCGTGTCAGCCTGAAGGAAAGTTATGCCAGGATCGAGAAGGAAGAGGTGATCCTCTATGGCATGAATATCAGTCCGTATGAGCAGGGAAACCGGTTCAATGTGGATCCGGTACGTCCGCGCAAGCTGCTTTTGCATAAAAGAGAAATCCGAAAACTTATTGGGTATACGACGTTAAAAGGCTTGACTTTAGTGCCTCTGAGGATGTACATTAATGATAGAGGAAGGGCAAAGGTGGAACTTGCCGTTGCCCGTGGTAAAAAAGAGTACGATAAGCGTCATGATATTGCAAAGCGTGATGCAGACAGACGGATGCAGCAGGCAATGCGCAAACATTCATAAACCAGAGTGCAGTGCAAGGCACTGAAAAGGGAGGAAGACCATGCAGAATTTTTTTAATAGAATAGGCAAGACAGCATCAGAAGCTGCTTCGAAGGCAGGCAGCAAGGCAAGCGAACTGATGGAGATCGGCAAGCTGAAGGGCAAGATCACAACGAAAAAGCAGTATATCGGCAATACTAAGAAAGATATCGGAGCATATTGCTATGAACTGTTTGAAGCTGGTGATATCAAAGATCCCAGAATCGAAGAGCTTTGTGAACAGATCAAAGCTTACAGCGAGGAGATAGAGGCTCTGGAAGCTGAGATCGAAGAGGTGAAAGAAAAGTATCGCATTAAGAATGATGAAGATGATCCTGCTGCAGAAGAATAGGCTGCAGGATCCTATATGGGGGCGCACTGGTTTCGACGGGGGCGTGGAAACCGGATAAGCGAGCCGCAGTTTGTCCAGTCTGCGTTAAAAAGGACACGTTAAATATAAACGCTAAAAAGAACAACAATTTCGCATTAGCTGCTTAGTTCAGCACCGCGCGCATGCCCGGGTTCACCTGCAGGTCCGGAACCATGCGTCAAACATGCAGGAAAACCTTATGTGAATGCCCGGCAGCATAAGGGACTAACGGGATAGCTGATGATATAGCCTGCTTTTGGGCGATGTTTGAGGCGAAACTTTAAAACAAAAGCTGCGCTCGGAGAAACTCCTGTGAAAATGCTTTCGGACATGGGTTCGATTCCCATCGCTTCCACCATCGTATCCACAATCTGGGTGGCTTTTACCGCCTGGATTGTGGTTATTTATTATTAAGTGTATTTCGATCTTCTCAGCGAATACCACTACCTTTTCTACATAAGTCTGTACGATCTGTTTCAGATCTTCTAGAGATTTTTCCATCAGATTCGCATCTTTCATAATATAATCGTAAATCTGTTCCTGTGAAAGAATCTGGCGCTCCTGAATGCTTTCACTATACTGGATTTTTCCTTCCAGATATTTAATGCGGGCGTCGATCTCATCGCCCAGATCTCCCATCCAGTCCTTATAACCACCTTTTTTGATAGAATCAATAATATTGTTCATTTCTTTCTGCTTGGCTGCCAGCTCGGCTTTTAGAGCCGCCAGTTCCGGAGTTACTTCCATTTTGCGCTGCGCCTGCAGATCAAAGATGCGCTGTGAAAGCTGCAAAACGTTTTCCTGTGTGAAGAATTCATTTTCCAGATGGCTGATCACTAGATCCTCAATGTATTTTTTATTGATCCCTTTCGCCCGGCAGGTGCGTTCTCTGTGCCGGCGATTACAGTCATATGTGATATATTCTGTTTTATTCCGGCCGGCTCTTCTGGCGTTCCCGGACATTGGACTGCCGCATTCACCGCAGTATATGATCCCGGAAAGTAAATAAGCTCTTTTCGCTTTATGTCTGGCATTCATCGTCCTATCTTTCATCTGCATGTTCACCTCATTCCATAATTCATCTGATACGATTCGAGGGATCCCGCCCTCGATGCGGATAATATCCTCATCTGATTTGCTTAAATGATTGTTCCGCTTTCCGGCTGTCTTCGGAGCTGCCCGGTTATATACATAAACGCCCTTGTACTTTTCATTCTTGAAAAGATCATGGAAGCTGTTTTTGGTAAATCCCTGGCCACGTCTGGTCCTAGCGCCGATCCCGTTCAAATAAGCCGCGATTTCCATGTAGCTGCGGCCGGATGCCTTCATTTCATATGCCTTGATGATCCATTTAGCTTCGATGGGATCTAGGTGATATTTTCCGGATTCATCGACCTGGTAGCCGATGGGAGGGACGCCGCCGTTATGCAGACATTTATACGCAGTTTCTTTTTTTCCTTTTTGGACTTCTCTGGCCAGATTGCGGGAATAGTATTCAGACATTCCTTCCAGAACGGATTCCAGGATGATGCTCTCTGGGCTGCCGTCGATATTTTCCAGAACGGACACGAGACGGATCCCGCGTTCTTTGAGCTTCCTTTTGTAGAAGGCACTGTCATACCGATCCCGGCTGAATCGGTCAAGCTTATGAACGATTACCAGATCACAGGGATATTCCTTGATATCAGAGAACATTTGCTGAAAAGATGGGCGATCATCAGTAGTGGCGGATCTTGCTTCATCCCGATAGATTTTCTCCAGTGTGATCCTGTTGCGACCGCAGTAGTCACGGATCGCCCGGATCTGTGCATCGATGGATTCTTCTCTCTGGTGATCGCTGCTGAAGCGGCAGTATGCCCATGCGATAGTCATATGTATCATCTCCTTAAAAATGGGTATAAAAATACCCTGAATATTGATTTTTCAGGGTGACGATGATACAATGAAATTGCGGATTTCGGGTTGTATCATCGCAACCTGATAGCATTAGCCTCACTTCGGTGGGGCTTTTGTTTTTTACTTCAATTTTTTCTGTTCGCGTTCGAGTTGCTTGATGCTTTTTTCTGGGGTGGGAAGATCCTCAGGCATCGTGCCGCCGAGCTCTTTGATAGTTTGTCTTACTTTCTGCCCGACTTCAAAATGAGTTTTGTTTGCATTATCCTTTCCCTGTATGCCGTCTCTGCGGAGTTTGGCATCTGTCTGCGTTGCTCTGAATAGATTGGCTGCAAGTTCCTCGCTCCCCATATGATCGAGGATTTTCTGACTCTTCTTTAGTCCCTTTTTCTCGTGGATGCCTTTGGCATCCAGTCCACCGTACAGACCACGGTATCCATGATTCTGAAAAGCAGCATATTCAATGCTAGTCTTGACACCAGCAGCATTGGCAGCTGCTACAAGCGATTTGTTGTGCTCGACCATTTGTTTCCGGATCGATAAACGCTTCTGGTCTTCGGTGAGATCATCATATTGCTCAATCAATTCCTGCTGTCGGGTTTTAACAGCGAAGTATGTTTGGCCGAGAGCAATAACTTCCTTTGACGGATCACCGTTCTGAACAATCAGATAGCAGGCGTAACGAGAAAGCATGATATCTTTTACGGGAATATCTGCAACACCGCCTCTTACCATCTTGTTGACGTCAACAAAATGGGAAGTTTCAACGTTTCCAGCCTTTTCACAGGCTTCTTTTGCTTTCTCTATTACCTTTGAGAAATTTCGCCATTCTTTGTATTCCAGAACTTTCTGCAGTTCTCGGGCATACCAGTATTCATTTCCATCTTCATCAACATGTTTGATATCTTCGAAAGTAGCTTCGCTGTATTCAGTGACTCTTTCTTCCGGACCGTCATCATCGAAAAAATAGAAAAACATAAAACCTCCTGTTTCTGTGATTGAGTAGTATTGCTTTAGTTGTCAAAAATTCTTTGACAACTGAACCCTTTTCCCATGCATATCGAAATCGATTGCGTTAGGGGTGGCTTTGTTTTTCGACCTCGTCTAAGTTCCCTTGGAGTTTTTTCTGAATCATTTGAGTTTCACGATACTGTTCTGCCTGTGGAAGACGAGTAAATTCTACAGTTTTATCATAGCTCTTTTTTACAACATCTTCGATTTCGTCCAGTGTTACTCTGAAGAATTCTTTCCGGTTATTGACCATGTTTACTTTCCTGGAATCGAATGCACGGTGGAGAGCAGCTTCCAGCGCTGGTGCATCATCAGAGAAAATCATAGCATGAACATCAAATTTAAATGGGACAGATGCATCGCCAAGTTCATCAACGCGGTCTTGTGGATCAAGTCTGCGGGTCATTCCTATCTTATAGATACCCTCTCCGAAGGAGCCTATATTGGAAATTATGTATACATAGCCAGCTTTTTGATTGGCTTCACGATAGTCAATATCCTTGATTTCCTGATCGATATATTGAAGGTGAGCTTCTATCTCAGACTTTTTAGCAAGAAGATCTGTGAGATCACCTTCGGAGGCTGATTCGATCTGTTTCAGTAATTTTGATAATGCGTTCTGATAATGCGTCTGTTCTTTTGTAATGTTTTTCCTTGCTTCTGCAATTTCCTTTTGTAATTTTTTCTCTTCTCGATCTTGCTCACGGATACGGCGGATTTCTTCTTTTTCTTCCTGCTTTTTTACTTCATATTCATAACAAAGATGGAGTTCTTCTAGTTTGAGGCTTTGATACTGATTTGTTATGGAAATACGATTCCGCTGGCTTAATCGGTTGATACGATCCGCAGCTTTTAGGATCTGACCTTCGATACGTTCGATATTGTTGAACTTGACTTTATGGATGAGGGCATCACATTCACCATTAAAGGCGAGCAGAACCATTTTCATATTATCATTGTTAAGAGCACGTCCTTTGGCTAAGTTCCCATCAAGCTGCCAGCCGTCGAAGAAATTAAGAGCACATTTTTTTGAAATAAGCGCTTTCTGTCTCTTTCTGACATCTTGGATCCGAGCTTTATATTCCTCGCTGTTAGTACAGCGATATTTAGGTTCATACAATCCGAAATCCTGATAAAGAATCTCATCATCTAATTGAAGGATCTGGCTGTTTTTAGCCTGGATTTCATTGTTCAGTTGTTGTAGGTATTTCTGTTTGGAATTGATATCATTGGAGATATTCCCCGCAGTAACTTGAAGTGAATGGATTTGAGCATCCAGATTTTGTTTTACAGCATAAGCATTTTGTGAATCTGGAGCAAGCGTGGATCGCAAGTAGTTAAGTTCACGTTCCAGCATGGCGATGTGATTGTTCGCCTGAAATAGTTGCTGCTGTAAAAACTCTTTTTCCTGATTCTTTTTTTCAAACAAAGCCATATCAAGTGATCCTTTCAATAATCTGGTGAATTACTGGTTACATATCTAAAATCCCATAATGTTTTAATGCTTCTCGCATAAAGTCTTCATCTACGTCGAATTGTTCAGCCAAGCTCCACACTTCATCACAGCCGGAGTCGATCGCAGTGACGATCTTGTCTAATGGAGCGATTTTTTCATAAGCCCATTTGCGGGCGGTAAGTTCCTGTTTCCGGTTGTTAATAACGTCCTGATTAAGGATGTTACCGGAACTGGTCTCGTGGTGTCCAATTTCTTCGGCTAAGATTGCCAGTTTCTTATTGGATGGCATTTTCTCATTGATCCATATGCAACCATCTGCATATAACCCTTCGTTTATCATCTGCCGTTCTTCTATGTATAAATCATCATACTCGGCCATGAGTTTCTCATGCTTTGTCATGATATCACCTCAGTTTTATTTGCCTCTTTTGGACAGTACAAATTTTTTGAAAGCTTCAATTTCATCAAGTTCTTCTGCAGTCCAGTTTTCGCTATCGTGATGGGCTGCAATAGTCGTAACACAGGAACTACGTCCAATTAGATAATCCATATCTACATTAAAAAAATCCGCAATAGCTTCTAAAGTTTCAAAATCTGGTTCACGTTCACCGTTTTCATACATTCCTATTGCACTCCGGGAAACACCTAGTTTTGTTGCCAGCTCCTGCTGTGTTAATTTATGTTGAGTACGTAGTGACTTAAATACCTTTGCGAATTTCGCCATAATTAATATCTCTCTTTCCATGTTGTGGCTAGATGATAACACGATACGTGGAAAAAGTAAAGAGAAAATCCACATTTTGTGTTGACACGAAATGTGACGAATGATATACTTGGGGGCAGAAAGGAGGTGGAGCCTTGAATAGAGAAAAGGTAGCCGAGAAACTTATTAAGTTAAGAGGAAAGAGAAGTCAGGAAGAAGTTGCAACAGCTGTAGGAATCAGTAAATCAGCATTGTCAATGTATGAGAATGGTGAGCGTATACCTCGTGATGAGATTAAGATTCGATTAGCGAGATATTACAATGAATCTGTAGAAAGTATATTTTTTTGAAAAAGAATGCCACGAAATGTGGAGGTGAAAGTGGGAGAAAAGGGATAGAATCCCTAGCAAAATTTATCTGAGTTATTTTGTAGGAATCACAAAAAAATTCCTATGATGGTAGCTAAAAGAGTAAAGATTGAAACGATTAGAGTTGCAACAATGATTTTTCGAGAGAATTGTTCAGATTTACGATTTTCTTCAATCAGAAGTTGGAGTTGTTTATTTGTTTCAATTTGAACTGCTTTTATATCTTTTGCTAAATCACTGAATAATGAATCTTCATAATCTAGGCGTTCTTTTGATACTTCAGGAGGACGGGACTTAAAATTAGCCACTGAAGCCGCTGAATGTGGAATGGGGTTATAGGAGCTATATTTAGATTGATAATTAGGCATTCCTTTTGTAATGAGATTTGTTTTATTCATGTGATCGTTATCGTTCATTATATCACCATCCTTTCTTTCCACAGTTTACCACGGAAGAAAGGATCAAATCAAGAAATACAGGTGCCTAATGAAGCGGAAAGGAGGTAAGCGATGGGAACGATGGTAGCAGCGGTACTCGCAAGTATCGTGGTGAGTCTGATAGTTACTCGTTTGATGACAAATATATTTTTAAAGGAATTGGAAGGCATAGACGATACATATAGAGAAAAATTGATGAAGGCAGTTATAGACGTTATTGAGAATAAAAAGAGCACTCAGTAGCTGCAGTGCCTTAGTTATTACTCTAAACAGGTGGAAAGGAGGTAGGTGATGTATTTCTCTTGTGGGAAAGGACAGCTTATGTCGGAAGAGGAGATGGAGGAAAAAGTGGCGAATGTAATTTATCACCTGTATGGTTCGTTATCAGAAGGATTTCGAACTATACAGGTGATGGAAAACATTCTAGAGTGTGCAAAGAAAAGCCTATATGAATGCGAGATAATGGATCCAAAGAAGACATGAGACTACTTGTTTAATAATTTCAAGTCAATGCTATGCAAAGTCTTTGCGATATCTTCAAATTCTTTTCCTGGCTTAGGATCGACACTTATGTAAAAAAGTTCTCGAAATGCTCTTACATTAATATCTATCTTGTTTATGTAGTTTTTATTTCGGAGCTTTTGCTTGCTGCTGAAATCAGAGGAATATGAGATTTCTAGTGTAAAAGTGTCATATGTATCAGCAAATGTACGATAAGGAAAGCTGCAGGAAACCGCTTCTCCCGGAGCCAGCGTAGATCCCTTAAAGTTTTGAAATGGAGTTACTTTTTTTGTAGGTGACAATTTCGCAAAATCAGCAGTAGAGACAAAGTTTTCTATATATGCGGATGAATTTCCAAAATTTTTTATCGTCAAAACAATGTTGCGATTTTGATTAGATAGAAATGCAGAAATGTATGGTCTGGAGCTTGATTCGAGTAGCTTGTTATTTTGCTTTATCGAGATGATAACGATGAAAATTGAAATTAATGCAAGCATGAAAGACAGGATGCATAGGAGGATATTAACTCGTACATCGAGCTCTAAGGAGAAAAATTCGGTAAACATTTTAGTGAAATCACCATCCTTTCTTTCCACAGTTTAACACGGAAGAGAGGACCGGCGCAAGGAAAGGAGAATTTTCGATGATCCAGAAAAAAGTCATTACACTCAGCAGAGATGACGGCCATCTGGTTAAATCTGAGGAAGGCTGCAAATCTGCTGTATCAGAAGAAAAATATTATAAACCGTTTATTAATCTGTATATGGAAAGCCTGAAAAGGCTTAGGATTCAGAGCTTAGAAGAGGAAGGAGGAAAATGCGGATGAAACCTAAAACAGCCGTATTCATTATTGCGAGCTTCGGGATCCTGGTTGTCGTAGCTGCATATGTGAAGCGTGGCGAGTTCGGGATCGGATCCGAATGGGCGCTGCCGGTGATTGCGGCAGCTATAGTACCGTTAAAGGAAGGAGGAAAGCGTAACTCATGAACATCACAAAAGAAGAATTTATTATCCGGCTGAAGCTAGTGGTCATGGCCGACGAGCGTTCCTGTGTGGAGGACATCACATACTGGAAGCAGGATGAAAAAGAAGTTGTCACCATCCGCTATATTGGTGGAGCAAAGGCGATGATCAATGTGGCCTGCAACAGCAACGGGTGTAATGCACTGGAAATCATGCGGGAAATTTACGGATCTGGAGCTATCGGTAAGATCCGGGAAGAAGAATTACAGGAAGGAGGCTGGTTACATGGACAATTACATGGGACGGTGTGAGTATTGCGGAAAAGAGATGGGTATCATGGCCGAGAGTCAGGAAGAGGCGAACCACATTGTTGCAAAGGAATGTTTCTGCGGTGGAGCCAAGCAGGCGGAAGAGATTGAAAGAAAGAAGCAGGAGCTTCGTACTCAGCTGGATCAGCTGACTGGGCCGGACTGTGAAGAATTGAACTTCATTCCGCTTCCTGAGGAACTGCGAGATATACTGAATCAGATCGGAGAGGCTGTTGTGGACGGCAAGATCCGGCAGATAACCATGAAAACATACGGAACGCAGATCGTCATCCGCGGCGGAGAGAAAATAAAAGCGACAAGGAGTTATAAGTATGAGCAAGGAGGAGAAGTCCAGTAAGGTGCTGGACAGCTATTATGAAAACTGTGCTTTTCCCAAGCCAAAGAGTAAGAAGAAAAAGTTACTTCATAACGGGTACAAGGACAAGCATGAGCGGATCTGCTGGTATACCGGAAGGCCGGGAGCAGAACGACATGAGATTTGGGGTGGACCAGACAGGCAGAAAAGTATTGAGATGGGATTTCAAGTTGATCTTTGCTCGGAGCTGCATGCACGGCTTCATGCAAATTGTGATGAATGGGCCAAAACAGAAAATCTGAAATGGAAAATGTTTTTCCAGATGCAATATGAGCAGAAGTTGATCGAGTCTGGGATTCGACCGGAAATGGCAAGGGAATGCTGGATGGCATTGATAGGCAGAAATTATTTATAACAGGGCAATGATGCAAGCCGAAATTCGCAAAAGAAAGGGGAATCGCATAATGGACGAAGAAATCAGAAAAGCAAGATCCAGACAGTACGGTTCCTTTTTATATTGTCCTGACAGAGATTGCCTGTGTTTTGGCAGAGAGACCGATCTGGAGTGCAAGCATGAAAGCTGTATTTTAGATGATCCGGAATACCAGGCTTTGCAGAAAAGAATAGAAGAGAATCGAAAAAGGAATGAGCTGAAGGCGTTACGGGAGAACCCGAACACCTCACATAGACAGGTTATCCGAAGGCAAACTAAGACAGCTGCAGAGTTGTTGGAGGAGCGGATCCGTAGGAAAGAACAGTATGCGAGAGAATGCTATCGGGCGAATTATCCGAAACGAGGAGACGATATTGTGTATGAAATCGTTCGGCTTCGGGCGAAATTACGAAAATTGAAGGAAGGTGGAAGATGATGTTTTATAAAGGAGATTCAGTAAAAATTATAAAAACGGGAGACCGGAACTATGGGAAGTTCGGCGTTGTGCAAGGCATCAAGACGGCTATGGAAGATAAATGGGTTCTGGTGCAGATTGATGGGGAGCAGGAGTATTACCAGATCGGAGAACTGATTTTGGGAACGCCGGCTGAAAAAGGAGCGGAAACTGATGTATAGAGGAATCAGAGCTGTTTTGATGGCGGTTTTGGTAGTGTCGTCCTTATGGGTTGGAATTGGCCTGGGAATTACATCAACTGAGAGAAAGCCGTCTGCTGAAGTCAGGAGCATTGGGGAGAACCGGATAGAGATCTGGAAAGGCGGAGTGGTCGTGATATGGACCACTCAGGAGAATGTAACCAACTGGGGTGATTATATTATCGTGAAAGGAGAGTGAAAGATCATGATAGACAAGGCAATCGAAAAGCTAACAAAGGAAATGATGAAGCTGAATAATACATTCGCCCAGGCGATTGAGGAGCATCTGACTGAAATCTGCACCAGCGATGCGGTGGCGGAGAAAATCTTACAAGAGGGAAAATCCCTGGAGGCTGCCTGTGATTCCATCCGGGAGGTGGCAAAGAAGAACGCTGTTGGAGGCGTCGGAGCGGTATCGGATGAAGATGCCTATAGGATGGCCGAAGAATATTACGGAATCAACAGGGCAGAAAAGCATGAGACTCTCAATGTCTTGGATCTGCTGTAGGGGGTGAGCATAAGGAAATGGATGAAAAATCTTTTAACCTGCCGCCAGCTCCGGCTGGAGTCAGGAACTGGATCATAAAAGATGTGATCGAGAAAACCTATATCATATATAACAAAAAGAAAAATGAAGCGGTGTGCACCCGGTGCGGTCATCGCTTCCGGGCCGACCGGTTTCCAATGAAAAACAACGATACCGGAATTTGCCCAAAGTGCAAAAGTAAGGCGACATATAAGGCGGAAGGCATCGGACGAAAAAAGCTTGCGGAGCATTTCAGGGTGCTGGTATTGACCCATAGAGGAAATACCGTATATGGATCTCTGACGGAAATAACGGCCACATTTGAGAATTTTGGAAAACCAGAGCTTCATGGATGGATATCGGCCGTATACGTGTTCAATAAAAATGAGCAGAGCTACTATAAGCATACACCGTCATGGTGCTGGGGGACGGACCATTGGGAGCAGATAAAAGCTGTAAAACTGCCGCATCCACCATCGGGCATGAACTGGTACAGCCGGCCGAAATTTGAACGAACGGAAGTGTACAAAGGCAATCTGAAACGCACGTTCTTGAACAGCTGCATGAAGTACGGCTGGCAGCCGGATCTGTTTCGAAGACATAAATTCGATGCATATGATCTCATTTCATATATCAACCTGCATCTTAAATATCAGAGCATCGAACTCCTGGCAAAAGCGGGGTTTGAATGCTTCGTAGTAGAAAAAGTAATCGGGAGCATCGGATCAGGCTGTATAAACTGGAGGGGACGCAGCCTAGAGAAGATACTGCGATTGCCTCTCCGGCATATTAAAAAGATGAGAGGCTTTTATGTTAGTTTTCAGGAACTTAGTTTTTTTCAGAACCTGACAGAGAAAGAGAAAAGATTTTCGTGGGAGACAATAACCAAAGCTGCGGATGCATTCAAAGACGACGAAGCAAGGCGCATTGGAAAGTTTATATCTGTCATGAAATGGGCAGAATGGGCCGGAAAGCAGAATGTGAACAAATATGACTGGCTGGACTATATCAAAGACTGCCGACTTCTGGGTCTCGACACGCGAAAGAAGTCTATCCTGTTTCCAGAGGATTTTGCCGAGGTTCATAGACGGCTGTCGGAGCAGGTCAAGATTCAGCGGACTGAACTGGAGAATGCCGCTATAAAGAAAGTGGCGGAATTCCAGAGAATGGACATCAAAAGGAATGGATTTATATTGAAAATCGCCGAATCCCAGGAAGATCTGAATGTTGAGTCATCAGTACTCGGCCATTGCGTACGTACTTATGGGGATAAAGTCGCAGAAGGGAAAACGATCATTTACTTTATCCGCCGGTCTGAAAAGCCGGACGAGCCGTATTATACCTTGGAGATCCGGCCGGAGGGAAAGTTCGTCCAGTGCAGAGGGAAGCATAACTGTAATATGACTCCAGAGGTGGAGGCATTTAAAGATCTGGTTGTAGCAGAGTTTAATAGAAGATTAAAACGGAAAGAGAGGAAAGCAGCATGAGCAATATCGTGGAAGCAGATTACAGGGTAGTTCCGGAGAGGACACTGCCGGTGATTGCATCGGAGATCCTTTATATCGAATCACAGGTGGCAAAGACGGCATTAGATGGCGCCATTCAGATCGGGATAAAACTGAAAGAGGCAAAGGAAAAAGTAGATCATGGCCAGTGGGAGGATTGGTGCAGTGAGAATCTCAATTACAGCAAATCAAAAGCTGAAAAGATGATGAAGATTGCTACAGAATACGGGGATGAAAACAGTCCATATGCAAAAACGTACATGTGTACGGATTTGAGTATTTCCAAGGCTTTAAGGCTTTTACAGGTACCAGAATCTGAGGTGGAATCTTTTGCAGAAAAGAATGATATTCAGGATATGACAGTCAAGGAACTGGAAGACAAAATCAAAGCCTTGAAACAGGAAAAAGAAGATCAAAGCGTTGAGATGGAAAAAGAAATCCTGGAGCTTCAGGAGCGGATGGAAAAGAAAAACGATGAAGCGGAACGTCTGGCCGGGGAACTGGAAAGTATGAAGTCACAGACGGCTGACCCAGAAGAAATCATTAAGTTGGAGGAAAAACTTCATAAAGCTAAAGAGCGGGAAAACGATTTGAAAGAAAAATTAAAAGCGGAGAAAGAGGCCAGAGATCAGGAAATCCAGAAGGCACTGGAAAAGGAAGGGGACAAATTGAAGGCAGAGGCTGAAACGGCGGCTGCAAAGCAGATCGAAAGCACCCAGCGGGAGAATGAAGAAATGACCCAGAGAGTCAAGGAGCTGGAGGCCAAGATCGATAACGTATCAAATGAGTCGCTGATGCTGTTCAAGCTGAAAGTGGATCAGCTCCAGAAGATCTATCAGGAATGCCAGGATGCTGCGACGGATACACCGGATCCAGGCAAGACAAAGGCTGCTCTCGTGCAGATCATGGAAGCGCTGATCGGGCAGGAGGCGTGATATGAATCCTACATTAAAAGGACAGTGCATGAAAACAGATTGCGCTTATCATTCGAAATCCGTTGGATCCTGTGACTATCTTTTGATCGCAGGTCATCGGCGGGGATGCAGCATCGAGGACTGTGATAAGTACCGGAAGAAGAAAAAGGGTGATTTAGGACTCCAGCCGGCACCAGATGCCAGCTTGAAAGAAACTGCCAGGATCATTGATGGGATCATGAAGGGAAATTAAGAGTTTCAGGGATCAAATAAATAGAGGGAATATCGGCGACCATTCCGGTCGCCTTGCCCCTTGATCAGAGTATTAACAAAAGGACAAAGATATGTATTACAGAGATACGATCATCGCCGGGCGCACCAAGCTGATCGCTTTGCGAGCAGTGACAAGGACATACATAAAAGGAGAAAAGCGAAAGCCAAGAATGAATCCGACCCCGGAGGCTGTGGCCAGGACCAATTTCCGTAATGCGGTCAAGATGCTGACGGCAAAGCTGAATCATAATTTTGTTCCGGGAGATTATCACCTGACGCTTACTTATGAAAAAGTGAAAGCTCCAGCGGATGCAAAGAAATGCCTGGATAATTTTATCCGAAAGGTTCGCTCTGCCTGCAAAAAGGAAGATGTTGTTTTGAAATGGGTCGCTGTGACGGAGTATAAACAGCATAGGATACATCATCACCTTGTGATATCAGGAATCGATGTGGACACACTGGATCGATGCTGGAAATATGGCCGTATCAATGTTGCACCGCTGGATCCGTCAGGGAATTATCACCGGCTTGCGGAATATCTTCTGAACGGCCTTTACATGGT
>ERZ824978.997-NODE-997-length-34341-cov-6.530887_pt1 | contig 34341 bp, 34 predicted proteins | sample MGYA00519860_ERZ824978 | MGnify/ENA primary metagenome ERZ824978 (study PRJEB31778, sample SAMEA3449184) | human gut metagenome | biome: human gut; feature: human-associated habitat; material: faeces | place: United Kingdom | collected 2010/2012 ... | reverse complement strand
GGGAAAGTCGGGGCGTTGTCATAAAAAAAGAGGGTATGCATTTTGACACACCCTCGTATGAAAAAAGGAATTATCTCCTTTATGTAATTATTCTTTTTCTTTCAGGCTTTCATCAATAGCTTTAATCTTGTTCAATACGAGTTCCATGTCTTTCTTCAGACGTTCAATTTTACGTGTGATGTCAGCTACCAGTGTGTTTCCTTTCTTTGAAGAAGAATTTAGGAAACCAAGGTTGTTTTCGTATGTCTGAATGTCGTTTTTCAATCCTTCATACGTGCGAACCAGTCGTTCTCGATCACGATAAAGGTTGCTTTCTTTGTTTCCTTCAGTGCGTACACTGCTCAAACGTTTTTCTGTGGCCGACATGTGCAGACGGTCGAATAATTTATCCACAAGTCCGTGGAATTCTTTGTACAAGCGGTCCTTTTCCTTGAAAGGTACAAAGCCGATGGAATTCCATTCTTTCATCAAGGCACGTACTTGTTCCGCAGTTGCTTCGTCGGAGGTTCCAGATGCTTCCAATGCGGCCATACGCTTGATGACCTCTTCTTTTTTAGCCTGATTTTCCACTTCTTCTGTCCGTTGTGAAGATGTTGCTTTGTTTTTTTGTTCAAAGAAATAATCGCAAGCACCGATGAAACGTTTCCATACAGCATCAGAATGTTTCTTAGCTACCGGTCCAATCGTTTTCCATTCTTTCTGGAGTTTGGTCAGAATATCGGCAGTTTCCTTCCAGTTGGTACTGTCTTTTAAGGCTTCAGCCTTTTCGCAGAGAGCTTTCTTTTTTTCCAGATTAGCTGCCATGGTTTCCTTTACGGATTTAAAGAAGGCGGCTTTTCGGCGGAAAAATTCATCGCAAGCTGCACGGAAACGCTCGAATATCTTGACGTTCATTTTCTGAGGTGCATAACCGATGGTTTTCCATTTGGCTTGTAGGGCCAGGATTTCCTGGGTCTTTTCTTCCCAATCGGCAAAAGTGGTAAACGTATCGTATTCCATGCCTTCCACGATTTCGCAAATTACGGTCTTCTGGTCAAGATTATGCTGTTCTTTTTCCTTGAGTTCTTCAAAGTGCTGCTGATGACGTTTGTTGACTACTGTGGAAGCAGCTTTGAAGCGTGTCCAAATTGCTTCGCGCAAATCTTTGGCCACAGGGCCGATGGCACGGAACTCTTGGTGTAGCTTTTGCAGCTGGTGGAATGCTGAGATGACATCGGGTTCTTCAGCCAGTTTTTCTGCAGCTTCACACAAGCGTGTTTTTTGTTCTAGATTCTTTTTAAAGTCATATTCGCGGAACTCATTGTTCAACTTTACCATGTCGTAAAATTTTTCTGTGTAGAGTTGGTAAGTTTTCCACAATTCGTTGACTTTGGCTACAGGTATCTGTCCAACTTCGTTCCATTCCTGTTGGAGTTTCTTGAACTCATCATAAATCTTGTTGGTATCTTCCTGTGATTCTGTCAAGTATTTCATCCTTTCCAGGATACCCAGTTTCTTGGTCAGATTTTCTTCTTTTTCTTTCTCTTGTGCAGCTGCCAAGGCATTTCGTTTTTCTTTGATGGCATTCATGACAGTTTTGAATTCCTCTTCTGCAGGTTCTGCTTCCTGGATAAAGTCTTCTGCCTTTCCTCCCCCGTCGATGAAAGCTTTCCGTGCCGCTTCTGTTTTGGCTTTTTGTAGTTTGTAGAATGTTTGTTTAAGTGAATCGATTTCCTGTTTGTCTGTCAGGTCGTTTTTTTCGTTGATTTCCTTCAGGCGTTGCACCACTTCTTCCAATGTTTGTTTGGGTGTGTACATCTCCTTTTCAGTTTCTTCAACAGTAGGAACCGGAGTTTCAATAGTGTTTTCCATTGGAGCCTCGGTTAATGGGCGGTTGGTTTCATTTACTTCCATCGTATATAGATTTTAAAGAGTATAATTCTTTTTATATTAGTGTGTCTATTTTAGAAAAGACTCTTACAAATTAAAGAAATAAAATCTGATTTTCATACTTTTTCAGACAAAAACTGCAAAAAAAAGATGATTTTTTATGATTGACAAAGAAGAGAAAAGACGGTTTTCAGTGTTTTTTTGATGTCAGAGAAAGTCCTTTTGTATGTCAGTGGAAACATTTTGCTGTGTTGATGAAAATATAAAGGCGTTTGAAGAAAAATGTAAAAATATTTTCCTTCAAACGCCCTTGTATTCTTTTCTTCAAAGGTCTAAGAGAGTAATACGGTGATTCCCATATACATCAGCATACCGATGATATCGTTGGTAATGGAGATAAACGGTCCGGTTGCAATGGCTGGATCAATTTTCAGTTTTTCTAAAGTCATGGGAACCAATGTGCCAAATATGGAGGCAAACATGACTACGGCAAACAGACTGATGGACACAGAATAGCTTACTGTGGCGGTGGCTCCGAAGCGGATAAAATTATAGATGTATACCAGCATAGAGATGATGGTTGCATTGATAACGGCTACCACCGACTCTTTCAGTACCTGCTTGAAGGTGTTTTCTGCGTTTAGTGAGCTGTTTGCCAGTCCTTGTACCACCAAAGCGGATGACTGTGTTCCCACATTTCCTCCTGTACCTCCGATAAGGGGAATGTAAAGTGCCATCTCCGGGTGAGCCGCAAAGGTGGTATCAAAATTTCCCAAAATCATGGAGTTGCCGATACCTCCGAGCATTCCGATTAGCAGCCAAGGCAGACGAGCAGTGGTTTGGCGGAATACGTTGTCGTCGGTTTCTACGTCCTGTGACAAACCGGATGCCAACTGGTAGTCGCGTTCGGCTTGTTCACGCACTTCATCCATTACGTCGTCGACGGTGATACGGCCTACCAGACGGCCGATGCTGTCGACCACCGGTACAGCTACCAGGTCGTATTTTTCAATGGTCTGTACCACTTCCTCAATGGGAGTGTCCACATGGACGGATATCGGATCTTTTTTCATCACGTGCTTCACTTTTGATACCGAAGGACTGGTAATCATTTTTTTTAGAGGAAATACGCCGCGCAGACGTTCGTCGTCGTCTACAACATACACATAATAGATTTCGTCCATATCTTCGGCTTGCAGACGCATTTCTCGCAAGCATTCGGGCATACTCCAGTTTTCGTTTACAATCACCATTTCCGTACCCATCAAACCACCGGCAGTATCTTCGTCGTATTTCAGCAGGTCGACGATATCGCCTGCCTGTTCGATGTCTTCAATGTGTGAAAGCACTTCTTCCTGTTTATCTTCATCCATTTCTCGGATGATGTCGACGGCATCGTCCGAATCCATGTAGTCGACGAAGCGCTTGGCAATCGTTTCCGACGGGAGAATCTCGAGGAATTTCTTTCGCGCATCCTCATCCATTTCAATCAGTACGTCGGCTGCAGTTTCGTTGTCCAGCAGCAGGTAGATGAAGCGGGCGTCTTCTGCGTCCAGTTCGTTGCACAGTTCGGCTATATCGGCCGGGTGAAGATCTTTAAGGACCTCCTTCAACTGATCAGAGTCTTTTTTCTCAATCAGTTCTGTGACTAGTTTTAGTTCTTCGGTGTTCATCCTTTTAGCTCCTGATGAGGGTTGTTATCGTAGTCTGTAATTTCTTGTATACCTTTACCCGGCGTTTTCTGTCGTGCCTTTCAATGCTTTCTCTACCCGGTTGGTCAGGTCGATGAATTCTTGAACGGATAGTTGTTCCGGGCGCTTGTTGAAGATGGGGTCGGCACTGAGCGGGTTTCCTTTGTCTAAAATAGACGAAATGGAATTGCGGAGTGTCTTGCGCCGCTGGTTGAACGTAGTTTTGATTATTTGTTTGAAGAGTGTTTCGTTACAACCTAGTTCCTTGGTCTCGTTACGTGTCATGCGGATGACGGCGCTCTTTACTTTTGGGGGTGGGTTGAACACATGTTCATGGACGGTAAACAGGTATTCTACGCTATACCAGGCTTGTATCAGTACGCTCAGAATGCCGTAGGTCTTGTTTCCCGGAGAAGCAGCAATACGCTCGGCCACTTCTTTTTGAATCATGCCGGTGCAGCAGGGAATCAGGTCCTTGTAGTCGAGCATCTTGAAGAAAATTTGGCTGGATATATTATAGGGATAGTTTCCGGTCAATACGAAAGGCTGGCCGTCGAAAAGTTGCTGGAGATCCATCTTCAGGAAATCCTGTTCAATGATGTGGTCTCCCAGTTGCGGAAAATTCTCTCTCAGATAAGCTACCGATTCAAAGTCAAGTTCCACGACTTTGAGCGGACGGTTTTTCTTTAGCAAATATTGGGTGAGAACTCCCATTCCGGGGCCTACTTCGAGGACGGGAAGTGCCGGACAGGCATCCACCGTGTCGGCGATGTCTTGTGCCACTTGCAGGTCTTTCAGGAAGTGTTGTCCTAAAAACTTTTTAGGTTTTACTAATTTCATGCCTCAGGTTTTAAATGTTCGTATTATCTTTGTATCTTGCAAAGTTAAACATAAATCTTTATATACCGATTGATTTTGGAACGAACAGGTTTAAAAAAAATAATAAATAGAGCCTGCCAAATCGCGCTTCCACTGGTGTTGGGAGCTGCCATTCTGTGGTGGACTTACCATGATTTCGATTTCCGGCGGGTGTGGAGTGTGCTCGATGGAGGAATGAATTACGGCTGGATGGCCTTTTCACTGGTCTTTGGCGTGTTTGGACATCTGTTTCGTGGATGGCGCTGGAATCTGACATTGGCCCCCTTGGGAGAATACCCTAAATTGTCGAACAGCGTGTACGCGGTGTTTATTTCCTATGCGGCCAATCTGGTGGTGCCTCGTGTGGGAGAGGTCTCCCGCTGTGGTATTTTGGCCAAGTACGACGGGGTTTCTTTTTCCAAGTCCTTGGGTACGGTGGTAACCGAACGGTTCATCGACAGTATTTGTGTGATACTGATCACGGTGGTAACCTTGTTGCTTCAGTCGCGTATTTTTGCGGCTTTCTTTGAGAAAACGGGTACGAATATGGGATTCTTTACGGGGCTTTTCACTTCTACTAATTTTTACATCACCCTGACCTGCCTGTTTGCCGCAGGAGTGTTGGTTTTCTTCCTGATACGCAAACTGGCTATTTTCACGAAAGTACGGAGCATCTTGAACGATGTGTGGGCCGGATGCCTCTCCCTCCGTCATGTGAAAAAGCCATGGCTCTTTACCTTATATACTATAGGTATATGGGCTTGCTACTTCTTGCAGTTTTATGTCAGTTTCTATTGTTTCGACTTTTCTGCTTCGCTGGGCTGGATGCCGGGGCTGGTGATGTTCGTAGTAGGAAGTATTGCGGTGGCTGTGCCCACTCCCAATGGGGCCGGTCCGTGGCATTTTGCGGTTATCACCATGATGATGATGTACGGAGTAGATAAGGATGATGCAGGAATATTTGCCCTGTTGGTGCACGGTATTCAAACCTTTTTATTAATTTTGCTAGGTATTTATGGCCTTGTGGCTTTGCCGCTGGTAAATAAGAAACAAGCCGGGAAGTGATTTGCTTTTCGGATAAAATCAGATAATAATATGAACGAAATTCTTTCTTTGGCTCCGCAGAATGTGTGGAAGCATTTCTATTCGTTGACTCAAATTCCTCGTCCGTCGGGACATTTGGAAAAAATTCAGGCCTTCTTGCTGGATTTCGGTAAGCAGGTGGGTGTGGAATCATTTCAGGATGAAGCCGGAAATATCATTTATCGCAAGCCGGCTGCACCGGGTATGGAAGACCGGAAGGCGGTTATCTTGCAAGCTCACATGGACATGGTTCCTCAGAAAGACAAACATTCGCAGCATGATTTTGAGAAAGATTCTATTCCGGTCTATGTGGACGGTGAATGGGTGAAGGCCAAAGGTACGACTTTGGGCTCAGATAACGGCATGGGAGTGGCAGCCATCATGGCAGTCATGGAAGACAAGTCGTTGAAACATGGTCCGCTGATGGCCTTGATTACAGCCGATGAGGAAACAGGAATGTATGGTGCTTTCGGTTTGAAGCAGGGCACTGTAGAAGGAGATATCCTTTTGAACCTGGATTCGGAAGAAGAAGGTGAACTTTATATAGGTTGCGCAGGTGGGGAAGACCTGACTGCTACATTGGAATACAAGGAAGAAGAAACCGATCCGGAAGACGTGGCACTGAAAGTGACCTTGAAAGGCTTGCGGGGTGGCCATTCCGGTATTCAGATTGGCTGGGGACATGCCAATGCCAACAAGCTGATGGCACGTTTCATGAACCAGGTGATTGCCTACGATGAGGCTTGTCTGGTATCATGGGAAGGTGGAAACATGCGCAATGCCATTCCGCGTGATTGTGAAGTCGTGATAACCATACCGGCTTCGGAAGTAGACGATGTGCTGGCATTCGTGGGTGAATGTGAGCAGGTATGGCGCGATGAATTTGCCACCATCGAAGACAACCTGAGCTTTACGGCTGAACGGGTGGACTTGCCGAAGATGATGGTACCTGATGAAATTCGTGATAACTTGGTGGATGCCATTTATGCGTGCCCGGATGGGGTAGAACGGTTTATTCCGACGATTCCAGATACGGTAGAGACTTCTTCCAACCTGGCTATTGTGGAAATCGGCAAAGGAAAAGCTACGATTAAAGTGCTGACACGTAGTTCGCGCGAATCCATGAAGGATTACCGTAATACAGCCATTGAAAGCTGCTTCTCTATGGCAGGAATGCATGTAGAGCGCTCTGGTAGCTATTCTGGTTGGGAACCGGATGTGAACTCTCCGATTCTGCATGCCATGAAGGATGCCTACAAGGAACAGTTTGGAGAAGCACCGGAAGTGAAGGTAATTCATGCCGGACTGGAATGTGGTATCATTGGTGCCATTGTGCCGGGATTGGATATGATTTCATTTGGTCCGACGTTGCAATGTCCGCATACTCCAGAAGAACGTTGCCACGTGCCGTCGGTGAAGAAATTCTATGATTTCTTGATTGCCACACTGGAAAATACACCGAAGAAATAACTTTTAGATTTAAAAAATATCGATGTGGAGAGAATCAGGTTCGTAGAGAACTTGGTTCTCTTTTTTTATGCCCTCAGGTAACCTCGTTTGCTTCTTTTAATTAAAAACTATGCAGTAATTTAAGAAATCTACTTTATCTTTATAAGAAACAACCGAAGTGAAATTTTAATTTGAAGGATATGAACAGACTATTCTTACTGTGTGCCATCGGATGGCTGACTTTTATTTTCCCACTGGCTGGAGTGGCCCAAAATTATGAACGCTTGTGGAAGAATGTAGAAGAGAGTCGGAAAAAGGATTTGCCGCAGACACTGATTGCGCAGGTGAATCAGATTTATGAAAAGGCCAGGAAGGAGAAAAATACTCCGCAGATGCTGAAGGCGTATTTTTCACGGGTGGAATGTCAGGTAGAACTTACGCCGGACAGTTTGCAGAAGGAACTTCAGTATATGGAAGATTGGGCCATGAAGGAGAGCGACCCTTTGCAGAAAGCCGTACTGATGTTCCTTACGGGATATTATAAACTGGAGCTTTATCCTGAGAAGATGGATAGCGTGCTGTATTATTTCAATCAGGCAGTAAAAGAAAAAGAGGCCTTGTCGTCTGTATCGGCTGTAGATTTTCGTCCGATGACGGAGATTGGAAAATGGAGCCAGCGTTATTTCGGTGATAATATGTACGACCTGTTGTTGCGGCAGGTCATTTATCGCTTGAAGATGAACGGGCAGGACAGCAAGGAGGTGCAATGTGCCGTGTATGAAGATTATGAAAAGTTGCTGGCACAATACAAGGCTGTACACAATCGTGAAGCCGAGTTGCTGACCCGTTTGGATCGGTTGAGCTGCTGGCAACGCAGGGGATGGCGATATCCGCAACCGGTGTCGGACACCCAGGCGGTGGATTTGTGGAAGTCGTGGGCGGAAACCTATGTTGGATTGGATGCCTGTGCGGCGGTATATATCTGCTGGGCAGATTTCTATCACCGGAAGCAGGATTTTGTGTCTGAAATGAAGGTGATTGAAGAGGGATTGAAGCGTTATCCCGATTCGGAGTTTGCAGCCGACCTGGAAGACAAGCAGCGTATTGTGTGCATGCCTTCGCTTTCGGTACAGGTGACTCGGCCTTATCCGCAGGTGGAAACGGAACTTCGTGTCACTAGCAAGAACCTGGCAGGGGCCACGCTGGAATGGTATAAATTGAATCTCAAGGCGTCTTCTTCTGTGTTTGCCAATAGTGTGGACCATGCAGCGTTAATTAAGAAATATGGCACACTGGTGGATAAGGTGCGGTTGGACTTGCCGGAGACGCCTGATTATAAGGACTCGGTATCTATTTTGACTTGTCGGATACCGGAAGCTGGAATTTATGTGTTGAAGTCCATTCCCGATGGTTATAAGGATAAGACAGGATACGATGTGGTGCATTTGTCTTCGCTTCAGGTAGTTTCTTTCCCGATAGAAGGAAAGCAGACCGAATGTCACGTGGTAGACCGGAAAACGGGGTTGCCGGTGGCAGGAGCCGAACTGGTGTTCTATTCAATTCCGGTGCCGGGTAATTATACGGTATACAAGACGTATCATACAGACAAGCAAGGGAAGGTAGTGGTTCCGGATATGAATACACAGTTGTGGATGCATGCACGGACTGCGAAAGATGATTTTATGGAGGTATCCTATTGGTCCAGAAGAATCTTGTCTACCGTAAGCAGCACGCAGAAGGCTATCGACCGGATGGATTTGTTTACAGACCGTGCACTCTATCGTAAAGGACAGACGGTGTACGTATCGGGAGTGGCCTATACGCAGAATGGGGATGAGGTGCAGGTACGTAAGGAGGCAACTGTGTGGCTGGCTTTGCGGGATGCCCACAATCAGGAAATCGCCCGAAAGGAGTTGACGACCGACGATTTTGGCGCATTCTCCACAGAGTTCCAGTTGCCGACGGAAACATTGGCCGGAACGTTCCGCATTGAATCGGACAAGACTTCTTGTGCTATTCGGGTGGAAGAGTACAAACGTCCGACGTTTGAGGTGACTTGGAAGGAGGTGCAGGAGGCCTATACCATGGGAGACTCTCTGACGTTGGAGGGAACGGCGAAGAAGTTCTCGGGTGCGCCGGTACAGGGCGGTAAGATACGTTATACTTTGAATCGCTCGAAAGCTTGGTTCTGGCGTATGGATGCGGAAGAAAAGCTGTTGGCGGAAGGGGAACTGATGACACGGGCAGACGGGACCTTTGCGGTGAAAGTCTGCTTGGAGCGCCCGGATACGGAGGTTTCCTTGGGATGGGACGGATTTTACCGTTACCGGATAGAAGCGGAGGTGACGGATGTGGCAGGAGAAACCCAGCAAGGGGTACTGGTACTTCCGGTGGGTGAACATGCTGTTGGATTACAGATAAAGGGATTGGCTGGAAAAGTGGCTCGTGAGAAGCTGGAGAAGATTCAGGTGCAAGCCTTGAATCTGCAACGTCAGCCGGTGGCCTTGGAGGTGGCTTGTCATCTTTACCTCTTGGAGGAGACTGGAAAGAAGGGGCAGACGGTATGGTCGGATACGGTGAAGTCGGGCCAGCCTTTCTTGCCGGAGGCGTGGAAACAGCTGGCTTCCGGGAAATACGTGCTGGAAGTATCTGCCCGTGATGCGCACGGACGTCTTTGTCGCGCGGAACAGGAATTGGTACTCTTCTCTTTGAGTGACAGCGTTCCTCCGATAAAGACTGTGGAATGGTTCTATCAAGACGGTACGGAACTGCAGGCCGACCGGCCGGTGACTTTGTACGTGGGCAGCAGTGAGAAGAATGTACATCTGTTTTATCATGTATATAGCGGAAATCGGATGCTGGTGTCCGAGGCCCAGGTGTTGAACGAGGAAATTCGCCCGTTCTCCTATACCTGGAGGCCGGAGTATGGCGATGGAATCACCGTCAGCTTCGGATTTATGAAGGAGGGCATCTGGTATTCCAAACAGGTGGTTCTGAAGCGTCCGGTTCCCGAGAAGAAACTGACATTGAAATGGGAGACTTTCCGCGACCGTCTGCGTCCGGGTACGGAGGAAACTTGGACGATGCGGATTCTGGATGCCTCCGGTAAGCCGGCAGATGCCCGTCTGTTGGCTACTTTGTACGATGCTTCTCTCGACCGTTTGTGGGAGAATCCATGGAACTTCCATTTGACTTTCAGGCGTTATACACCCTCGGTGATGCCATTCATCCAGCAGATGAACAGTGTGGCAATGGCTTACTCTCCCTTCTATACCTATTCACTGTCTTCCGTCTATGTACCGGATAACTGGCAGTTGTACAGTCGCTTGTGGATTCCTTCTTTGCAGCTGTATAGAAGTCTGACACGTAATGTGCAGATGATTCGAGGTGCGGGAGTCATGATGAAGGCAGCTGCAGCGGTACCGAATGTGATGATGAAAGAAGATGTGGCTTTGGCGGAAGAGGGATTTTCTCAAAATGATGGTGTAGAGAGAGTGGAACTTCAGTTTGCGAATTTTGAATTGGAAGCAGAGCCGGATTTGACTTTACGGGAAAATTTCGCGGAAACCGCTTTCTTCTATCCCGATTTGCGGACCGATTCGACCGGTACCGTACGGTTGGTCTTTACCGTACCGGATGCGTTGACTCAGTGGAAGTTCCAGGGATTTGCCCATACGCGGGACATGGATTATGGACTCATGCAGACCGAAACCCGTACCGAAAAACCGTTTATGGTTCAGCCGAACCTGCCTCGCTTCCTTCGTCGGGGGGATGAGGCTTCACTGGCAGCTTCGTTGATAAATTTATCCACCGAGGAGGTGAAAGGAAAGGCCCGGTTGGAGCTGGTGAATCTGGTGGATGGAAGCGTGGTTTACCAGTCGGCTCAGGACTTTTTAGTAAAGGCCGGAGAAACGGGCAGTGTACGTTTTGTTTTCCCAGTGAAAACGGATTGTGAGGTCTTGATTTGTCGGGTGAAGGCCGAAGCGGGTGAGTTCAGTGACGGTGAACAGCACTACCTGCCTGTTCTGACCGATAAGCAATGGATGACCGAGACGCAGTCGTTGCAGGTGGAAGCCGGACAGTCTCAGCAGGTGGACCTGAAGGACAGGTTTAATGGGCAGAGCAAGACGGCCGAAAACCGCAGATTGACCATTGAATTAACTTCCAATCCGATCTGGTATGCCGTGCAGGCACTTCCGGTAGTTAGCAATCCGCAGCAGGACGATGCGTTTTCTTGGGCTACGGCTTATTATGCTCAGGCGCTGGCACAGAAGATTGTGGAATTGAATCCTCAGATTCAGACGGTGTTTGACAGCTGGCGGAAGCAGGGCATGAAGAAAGAGACTTTTTGGAGTGGGCTGGAACAGAATCCGGATTTGAAGAATCTGTTGCTGGCAGAAACTCCTTGGCTGGCGGAAGCGGCCAGTGAGCAGGAACAACGGCAACGGATTGGGTTGCTGTTCGAATTGAATACGATGAAATATCGTATGGATCAGGCCGTAACAAAGCTGAAGGCCTTGCAAAAGTCGGATGGAGGCTGGAGCTGGTTCGGCGGCATGCAGGGAAGCCGGATGGTCACCACGCAGGTGACGGAACTGCTGGCTCGTCTGAAATTCATGCAAGTGATGAGCGAGGTACGTGTGTCGGATATGTACTTGAAAGCCTTAAATTACTTGGAGGCAGCATTCTGTGAGGAATACCGGCAGCTCAAGGAGAATGAATCGAAAAAGAATGGAGTTCAATTGCCCAGTGAACTGGCCGTGAGATACTTGTATATTGTTTCGCTGGATAAAGCGGCAGCTGGCCGGGTACAGCAGGCCGCCAAGGAATATATGGTGGCAAAACTGGAAAACCGTTCCAATGAATACTCTATCTATGAGAAGGCTTTGATTGCCCGGATTCTGCAGGCGCAAGGAAAGAAGTCGCAGGCGGAAGTTTTGGTACATTCCATCAAGGAATATACTGTAGCAACTCCAGAAATGGGACGTTATTTCGATACACCGAAAGCTTTGTATGCCTGGAACGGGTATCGGATTCCGACACAGGTGGCCGCCATGGAGGCCATTCAGCTGGTGGAAAAGGATGAAACGATGCTGAACGAGATGAAGCACTGGCTGTTGAAGCAGAAGCAGGTACAATGCTGGAGTACCCCGTTAGCTACGGCAGATGCCCTCTATGCGTTGTTGTCCGATGGAACCGCCTTGCAAGAAACAGGGAAGATGGAGGCAAAGGCGACAGGTATCCAGCTGGAGACGCCGGACGACGGACTGGGATATATCCGTCAGACTTGGACAGGGAAAGCTACAGAGGTAAAGAATCTGACAGTAAGTCATGCGGGAAAAGGAGCCGGATGGGGGGCCGTTTATACCCAATACCTGGAAGATATGGACCGGATTCAGCAGTTTGAAGGAGACGGCTTGAAGGTGTCACGTGAATATATATATAAAGGTGAGACCTTGGGCCGGAAGTCCCTCTTGCATGTGGGTGACCGGTTGACCGTCCGATTGACTTTCCGTACCGACCGGGATATGGATTTTGTCAGCCTGAAAGATGAACGGGCTGCCTGCATGGAACCTGTGCAACAATTGTCCGGCTATGTGTGGAAAGATGGACTGGGATATTATCAGGCTCCGGGAGATGCAGCTACCTCATTCTTTATCGACCACTTGCGGAAAGGCAGTTACGTGATAGAATACGAGGTCTACGTAGACCGTGCAGGAACCTATCAGGCCGGAACGGCCACCATACAGTCGGTATATGCGCCGGAGTTTGGAAGCCATACGGAAGGGCGTAGCCTTCAAGTGGAATAAGCAAATCCGGGTGGGTAAGTCCTGCCCGGTTTTTTATGCAGAAAGCAGGACAGAATAAATTTTCAGGCTTGATTTTGCTTGTTCCTGTTTTCTCTTTATCTTTGTTTCCATAATTTAGAAAGAATAAAATCAATGAAACGTATATATACTTTTTTCCTGTTGTGTATGGCTGCCTGTTTTTCTTTGTTTGCACAGCCCAAAATCACTTTCGACATGCAGACAAAGGATTTGGGGTATGTCTTATGGAGAAATCCGGCCACTGTCATTTATTCGTTTACCAATACAGGCAATAAGCCGCTGGTCATTTCCAATGTGACGACCTCTTGCGGTTGCGCCAAAGCGAAATGGACGGAAGACCCCGTGCCGGCAGGAGGGAAAGGAGAGATTACGGTGGTGTTTGATGCAGAAGCCATCGGGCATTTCTACAAAGATGTGGGTGTGTACTGCAATGCTTCACCTACGCCGATTTATCTCGACTTCAACGGAGAGGTGACGGCAGATGCGAAGAACTTCTCGTTTACGCATCCTTATGCTGTGGGAGCCATTCGCCTGAATCTGGATGAACTGGACTTTAAATCGGTGAACAAAGGCGACCGTCCGGTGATTGAATTGCTGGTTGCCAATACTTCCAATAAAGCATATTCTCCTGTATTGATGCATTTGCCTCCTTACTTGGAAGCTACGGCTGAGCCGGAAAAGCTGGGACGTGGAAAGACGGGAAAAATCCGAGTGACACTGGACTCCGAGAAACTTCCGAAACTGGGTATTACGCGTGCTTCTGTGTATCTGTCCCGTTTCCCGGGTGATAAGGTGGGAAGTGAAAATGAAATTCCGGTATCTGTAGCCCTGTTGCCCGATTTCTCCAAATTGACAGAACAGCAGAAGAATAATCCGCCTCAGATTACCTTGTCGGCCAAGGAACTGGAATTTGTAGACCTGAAACCCAAACAGAAAAAGTCGCAGACCATTGTCATTTCGAATACGGGTAAATCTGATTTGAATATTCAGGATATGCAGGTGTTCAGTATGGCTTTGGCCGTGAAGCTGAATAAGAGGGTGCTGAAACCGGGAGAATCTACCAAAATGAAGATTACCGTGTTGGCGCAGAACCTTCCCCGTGTGAAAGGTTCGCCACGTGTCTTGATGATTACCAATGACCCTAACCAACCGATGATTACCATCCGTGTGAAAGCCCGGCTGAAATCGTCTGATAAATAAATGAAGTATGGAACACCCCGAGAACAACGAAGCTTATAAGGGGTTAACTGTCAATCAAGGAGTGGAACAGCCCTCCATTGTTAATCCTTATCTGAAACTGAGAAAGAAACCCAAACGTCGTCAGTACACGGCAGCAGAGTATGTGGAAGGCATCGTGAAAGGCGATGTGACCATGCTGAGCCAGGCAGTGACGCTGGTGGAGAGTGTGAAACCGGAACACCAGGTGCTGGCACAGGAGGTGATTGAAAAATGCCTGCCTTATTCCGGCAATTCCATCCGTATCGGCATCAGTGGGGTGCCGGGAGCCGGAAAGAGTACGTCAATCGATGTGTTCGGCTTGCACGTACTGGAAGAAAAAGGTGGAAAGTTGGCCGTATTGGCTATCGACCCCAGCAGTGAGCGTTCCAAAGGAAGTATCCTGGGCGATAAGACCCGTATGGAGAAACTGTCTGTACACCCAAAATCCTTTATCCGTCCGAGTCCTTCTGCTGGCTCACTGGGAGGAGTAGCCCGCAAAACCCGTGAGACCATCATCTTGTGCGAGGCCGCCGGTTTCGACAAAATCTTTGTGGAAACAGTCGGAGTCGGGCAGAGTGAGACAGCTGTTCATTCCATGGTCGATTTTTTCCTGCTGATTCAGCTGGCCGGTACAGGTGATGAACTGCAAGGCATCAAGCGAGGAATTATGGAAATGGCCGACGGCATTGTCATCAACAAGGCCGACGGAAACAACATTGAGAAAGCCAAGCTGGCAGCCACTCATTTTCGGAATGCCTTGCATCTTTTCCCGGCTCCTGAATCGGGCTGGACGCCTCAGGTGCTGACTTATTCCGGTTTTTACAATATCGGTATCAAGGAAATCTGGGACATGATTTATGCCTACATTGATTTTGTCCGCAAAAACGGCTATTTTGAACGTCGCAGAAATGAACAGGCTAAATACTGGATGTACGAAACCATCAACGAGCATCTGCGCGACAGTTTCTATCAGAATCCGCAGATTGCCTCTTTATTGCCTTTGCAGGAACAGGAAGTGTTGGAAGGAAAAGCTACCTCTTTCTCTGCGGCACGGAAACTGCTCGACATGTATTTCTCGGGTTTGAAATGAATATGTTGCATAAATATGTAAATTCTTTTACATTCCTTTGTGGACTGAATAAAAATAAAGAAGAAAAGCCGGAGATATCGTACTGCAAAATGAATTAATATGTAACTTTGCGGACCAATTTTTCAGAAATCATGCAAAGTGAAACTAAACCGATTATAGAGGTAAAGGGCGTATCGAAGTTTTTTGGCGAGAAAACGGCCTTGGATCATATCAATCTGTCCATTAAAAAAGGAGAGTTTGTAACCATACTGGGACCTTCAGGTTGCGGCAAGACTACCTTGCTGCGCCTGATTGCCGGTTTCCAGACGGCTTCCGAAGGAGTGATTTGCATTGCGGGTAAAGAGATTACCCAGACTCCGCCTCACAAGCGTCCGGTGAACACGGTGTTCCAGAAGTACGCATTGTTTCCCCATCTGAATGTGTATGACAACATTGCTTTCGGATTGAAACTGAAGAAACTTCCAAAAGACGTGGTATTGAAAAAAGTCAAGGCTGCCCTGAAAATGGTGGGGATGACCGACTATGAGTATCGTGACGTGAATTCCCTTTCCGGTGGACAGCAACAGCGTGTGGCCATTGCGCGGGCCATCGTGAACGAGCCGGAGGTGTTATTGCTCGACGAGCCGTTGGCTGCACTCGATCTGAAGATGCGAAAGGACATGCAGATGGAACTGAAGGAGATGCACAAGTCATTGGGTATCACTTTTGTGTATGTCACTCACGACCAGGAGGAAGCCTTGACCCTGAGCGATACCATCGTGGTGATGAGCGAGGGGCGTATCCAGCAGATTGGTACCCCAACCGATATTTACAATGAACCCATCAATTCGTTCGTAGCCGATTTCATTGGCGAAAGTAATATCCTGAACGGGGTGATGGTGAAAGACAGACTGGTGCATTTCTGTGACCGGGATTTCGAGTGTGTGGACGAAGGTTTCGGGGAACAGACATCGGTGGATGTGGTGATTCGTCCGGAAGACCTGTATATATTTCCTGTGTCGGACATGGCACAGCTTCGCGGCGTGGTACAGTCGTGCATCTTCAAGGGAGTGCATTATGAAATGGTGGTGCTGTGCCAAGGGTATGAGTTCGTGGTGCAGGATTATCATGCGTTTGAAGCAGGTACGGAGGTCGGCCTGCTGGTGAAGCCTCACGACATCCATATCATGAAAAAGGAACGCTTGTGTAATACGTTTGATGGAAAACTGCTGGATGAAACGCATGTGGAGTTCCTTGGTTGTACATTTGAATGTGCTCCAGTCGATTTGCAGCAAGTGCCTTTGGGCGAAGTGCAGGTGGAAGTGGATTTCGACAAGATTGACTTGCAGGACGATGCCGAAGACGGAGCACTGACGGGAGAAGTGAAATTCATTCTTTATAAAGGAAACCATTATCACCTGACCGTCTGGTCGGACTGGGATGAGAATGTGTTTGTCGATACCAACGACGTATGGGATGACGGAGACCATGTGGGAATATCCATTGCTCCGGAAGACATCCGGGTACGTGTAAAACGGGAGGAACGATGAACAAGCTGCGTTTGTTTTTTCTGTCGCGGAGAAGCTGGACTTTGCCTTACCTGATTTTTTCAATCATCTTCGTGATTATTCCGCTGGTCCTGATTGTGATTTATGCCTTTACGGATGACACGGGCCGGATTACCTTGGATAACTTTCGGAAGTTTCTGGCGCATCCGGAAGCCGTCAATACCTTTGTGTATTCCATCGGCATTGCTCTGCTTACTACCATCGGGTGTATTGTGCTGGGGTATCCGGCGGCTTGGATTCTGAGCCGGAGCCGTTCCAGCTATTCCCGTACGCTGATTATGCTGTTTATCCTTCCCATGTGGATTAACATCCTGATACGTACGCTGGCTACCGTGGCCTTGTTCAACTTTGCCAGTCTTCCGTTGGGAGAAGGGGCCTTGATTTTCGGAATGATTTACAATTTCATCCCGTTTATGATTTATCCCATTTACAATACGCTTCAGAAGATGGATCCCAGTTACGTGGAAGCGGCTCAAGATTTGGGGGCCAACTCGTTTCAAGTGTTCTGGAAAGTGGTCTTCCCTCTGTCCATGCCAGGAGTGGTGAGCGGCATCATGATGGTGTTCATGCCTACTATCTCGACCTTTGCCATTGCGGAACTGCTCACCATGAACAACATTAAATTGTTTGGAACCACCATTCAGGAGAATATCAACAACAGCTTGTGGAACTATGGTGCTGCGCTTTCACTGATTATGCTCTTCCTGATTGCTGCCACTTCCTTGTTCAGTGCCGACGATAAGAACGAGTCGGAGAAAGGAGGACAGGTATGGTAAAGAAAATATTGATGCAGACCTATCTGTGGGTGTTGCTGCTGATGCTGTATGCCCCGATTCTGATTATTGTGATTTATTCGTTTACCGAGGCCAAGGTGCTGGGTAACTGGACCGGTTTCTCGTTCAACCTGTATCGCTCGTTGTGTAATACGGGTGCCCATCATTCCTTGATGAATGCGCTGGTCAATACGATTGCCATCGCCTTTATTGCCGCCACGGTTTCTACCCTGTTGGGCAGTGTGGCCGCTATCGGCATTTATAACCTGAAGGCCCGGAGCCGGAAAGCCATGGGATTCATCAATACCATCCCCATTTTGAACGGAGATATCATTACCGGTATTTCCTTGTTCCTGCTTTTTGTGTCATTGGGTATTACCCAAGGTTTCACGACCGTGGTGTTGGCACACATCACTTTCTGCACGCCCTATGTGGTGTTGAGTGTATTGCCGCGCCTGAAGCAGATGAATCCGAACCTGTATGAGGCAGCACTCGATTTAGGAGCTACTCCCATGCAGGCCTTGTGGAAGGTGATTATCCCGGAAATCCGTCCCGGAATGATCAGCGGTTTCCTGCTGGCACTGACCATCTCCATCGATGATTTTGCCGTGACGGTGTTTACCATCGGCAACCAGGGACTGGAGACGCTTTCTACCTATATTTATGCGGATGCCCGCAAGGGAGGATTGACACCGGAACTCCGTCCGTTGTCTGCCGTGATTTTTGTGGTGATTCTGGTGCTGCTGATAATTATTAACCGTAGAGCTGACAAAGCAAAGAACAAATGAAACAGAAGATGAAAAGGTGGAGCTGGTGGGCGATGCTCTGTGTATGCTCCCTGCTGACAAGCTGTTACAATGCCGGGGAGTCGCGTGAGAATGTGCTGAAGGTGTACAACTGGGCCGATTACATTGGCGAAGGGGTATTGGAAGATTTCCAGCAATACTATAAGGAACAGACGGGAGAGGATATCCGCATTGTGTATCAGACGTTCGATATCAATGAAATCATGCTGACCAAGATTGAAAAAGGGCATGAAGATTTTGATGTGGTCTGTCCGTCGGAATACATTATCGAGCGCATGCTGCACAAAGGACTGCTGCTGCCCATCGACACTGTTTTTGCTCACTCACCCAATTACATGAAAGGGGTAGCCCCTTATATCCGCCAGCAGATTGACAAGCTGACGGTGCCGGGCGACCAGCCGGCCAGCCGTTATGCGGTCTGTTACATGTGGGGTACGGCCGGACTGTTGTACAATAAGAAATATGTCTCTGCGCAGGATTTACGCTCCTGGGGGTGTCTGTGGGACAAACGGTATGCAGGAAAAATTCTGATGAAGGACTCTTACCGGGATGCGTATGGCATGGCGTTACTGTATGCCCATCGGGAAGACTTGAAAGACAGTACTCGCAGTGTGGCCAGTCTGATGAACGACTATTCACCGGCTTCTATGGACTCGGTGGAAAAATATCTGAAACTGCTGAAGCCTAATGTGGCAGGTTGGGAAGCCGATTTTGGCAAGGAGATGATGACCAAGGGGAAGGCATGGATGAACATGACCTGGAGTGGCGATGCGCAGTGGGCCATCGAAGAAGCTGCGGAGGTAGGAGTGGATTTGGGATATACCATTCCGGAAGAAGGAAGCAACGTGTGGTACGACGGCTGGGTGATTCCCAAGTATGCCCAGAATCCGAAGGCTGCCAGCTATTTCATCAACTTCCTGTGTCGTCCGGACATTGCCTTGCGGAACATGGAAGAAAACGGATACGTCAGTTCCATTGCCGCTCCGGAAATTATGGAGGCCTGCATTGATTCTACTTTGAACAAGGAAGTGGATGCCAGTTACTTCTTCGGTTCGGAAGCGCGTCACGTGAAATTGCGGAACACCCAGTATCCCGACAAGTCGGTGATAGCCCGTTGTGCCATGATACGCGATTTCGGCGACAAGACTGTAGATGTGCTGGAAATTTGGTCGCGGGTGAAAGGAGACAACCTGAACAGTGGGCTGGTCATTCTGATTCTGCTGGTGTTTGTCGGACTGAGTGCCTGGCAGATTCGTCGTCGCTGGCTGCGCTATAAGCGGAGCCATTACAAGCGTTCGCGCCGGAAGCTTCGCCGCAAGTGAGTCACAAATTGAGAGAACAAAAAAGAAACCTCCTTTCCGGGTGCGCCCGGAAAGGAGGTTTCTTTTTCTGTGATATAAGGGAATATCAGATAGACAATTCATGCAATACGTTCACCAGTTCACGGTCAATCGGCTTGTCGTTCTTGATAGCCTTGGCAAACGGTACGTACACAATCTGGTCGTTTTCGATACCGATCATTACGTTGCGCTGGCCTTCCATCAATGCCTGGATGCTGGCTACACCCATACGGCTGGCGATGATACGGTCGTGAGCTGTCGGACGTCCACCACGCTGCAAGTGTCCCAGAATGGTGACACGAACATCATACTGCGGATATTCGTTCTTCACACGTTCCGCATAGTGCATGGCTCCACCCGTGATTTCACTTTCGGCTACCAGTACGATGGAACTGTTCTTTGATTTACGGAATCCGTTGTTGATGAATTCTTCCAGCTGGTCTACTTCCGTGTTGAATTCCGGAATGATGGCTGCCTCTGCTCCGGCAGCGATGGCACCGTTCAATGCCAAGAAGCCGGCATCACGTCCCATCACTTCCACGAAGAACAGACGTTCGTGAGAAGTTGCGGTATCACGAATCTTGTCCACTGCATCCAGAATCGTGTTCAGGGCAGTGTCATAACCGATGGTCGTGTCTGTACCAAACAGGTCATTGTCGATGGTGCCGGGAAGTCCGATGCAAGGTACGTCAAACTCTTGTGCCAGCAGACGGGCACCGGTCAAAGAACCGTCTCCACCGATGATGATGAGGGCATCGATGCCTTCACGTTGCATGGTTTCGTAAGCGATTTGACGTCCTTCTGGGGTACGGAATTCCTGACAACGTGCGGTTTTCAGGATTGTACCTCCTAATTGTATGATATTGCTGACATTTTCAGTCTTAAATTCCTTGATTTCACCCGTAATCAATCCTTTATAGCCTCTGTAAATACCTTTTACTTTCAGTCCGTTGTAGATAGCGGAACGGGTGACGGCTCTGATTGCGGCATTCATGCCTGGTGCATCACCTCCGGAGGTCAGAATACCGATACATTTAATAGTTCCCATAATTGTTAGTTGTTAGTTTGATTTTTATGAAGCAAAAGTACAAAAACTGTTGCTATTTTGCGGTGAATTTCTTCCTTATTCTTCGTTCATTATAACTTTTTTACACGCTTCCATCAGCCATTTAGGCGTAGAAGTGGCTCCACAGATTCCAATGGAATGTGCACGTGACAATATGCTCTTGTCAATCTCTTCCGGTTTGTCAATCTGATAGGAGTTGGGGTTGACTTTCTTGCATTCCTGAAAGAGAATCTTTCCGTTGGAACTTTTGTGTCCGCAGACGAAGAAAATCAGGTCATGGCTGGCCGCGAATTCCCGGATGTGGGGCATGCGGTTGGCCACCTGCCGGCAGATGGTATCGAAATATTGGAAAGAGGCTTCCGGAGAGATGTGTTCCTCGATATAGGAGACAATCTGGCGGAACTCGTCGAGCGACTTGGTGGTCTGTGAATACAGCCGGATGTCTTTTGTCATGTCGAGCTTGCTCACTTCTTCCAGTTTCTCGATAACGATGGCTTTTCCTTTTGTCTGGCCTACCAGTCCCAGCACCTCGGCATGACCGTTTTTCCCGTAGATGACAATCTGTCGTTCCCGACCGTTGGGAGTGGTGTCGTATTCCTGCTTGATTCTTTTCTGCAACCGCAATACCACCGGACAAGTGGCATCGATGATTTCAATCTGATTTTTTCGGGCCAGTTCGTAAGTTTCGGGTGGTTCGCCGTGAGCACGCAGCAGTACCTTTACATTCCGCAGGCGGGCAAACTCTTCGTGGTTGATGGTAATCAGTCCCAGTTTTTTCAGACGCTCACATTCCTGTCCGTTGTGCACGATGTCGCCCAGGCAATATAAGGGTTCTCCTTTTGCCAGTTCTTCTTCTGCCTTGGAGATGGCCGTGGTCACTCCGAAACAAAATCCGGACTCCTTATCTATTTCAATGTGATGCATGGGTGGCTTTTTCAAATTGTTCCTTTAACCATTCTTTCTGTTCGGGAATCGTCATTTCGCTGTTGTCCAGCAGGATGGCGTCGTCGGCCTTGCGGAGCGGGCTCACTGTCCGGTTTTGGTCAATGCGGTCGCGTTCTTCCACGTTGTGCAGGATTTCATCGAAGGAGGCTTCCTGTCCTTTGGCCTTGAGTTCCTCGTAGCGGCGCTGGGCACGAATCTGGGCGGAAGCTGTGACGAAGATTTTCAGTTCGGCGTCGGGAAAGACTGCGGTACCGATGTCTCGCCCGTCCATGACAATCCCTTTTTCCTTGCCCATTTCCTGTTGCTGACGTACGAGTGCCTCCCGTACGAAACCGAGAGCGGCTACCGGGCTGACATGGGAGGAGACTTCCATGGTACGGATGCGTTCTTCCACGTTTTTCCCGTTGAGGAAAGTCATCGGGCGCTGGGTTTCCGGGTTGAGCTGGAAGGAAATCTGGATTTGTCCCATCTGCTGGCGGAGCGCTTCTTCCTGAATGCTTCCGTCGGCATTAAACAATCTGTTTTCCAGACAATACAGTGTAACGGCCCGGTACATGGCGCCGCTGTCTATATAGATGTATCCGATTTCTTTGGCTAAGTCTTTAGCCATGGTACTTTTCCCGCAGGAAGAGAATCCGTCGATGGCAATAATAATTTTTTTCATGATTCAGTGAGTATGTGAATGATAATGTGTACAAAGATAGGGAAAATCCTTTGGATTTCGAATGCTTTTTCTGGAAGTTTATGGGTGGTGGTTTGGCGAGAAGCAGAAAGAAAGAACAAACTGAGATGGATTAAAAAACGTTGTGGAGTAGATGGAAACGGCTCCTGGCATTTTTTATGTTTCCCTGCTGGAAAACGTATGTCTCTGCTTGGGGAAATGTACGTTTCCTGTATGGAAAACGTATGTTTTCGCCTTGTGAAAACTGAAAAAAAATAAGGCATTTGCCGCTTATTGCCAAGGCGAAATAAAAAATATGCTTGGTTTTGCATTATTTTTACTTCCGGAAGATGAATTTTTAAGGATTTGTGTTACCTTTGTCGCGTATAGAGTATTAACCTTTAATAAACACATTTATGGAAGTCAAAAAATCGCCTAAAGCGGACCTCGAGGGAAAAAGAACCACGTGGTTGTTGTTCGGCTTCATACTGGTCTTGGCAGCGATGTTCGTAGCGTTCGAATGGACAGAACGTGACAAGCAGATTGTTACCGAAACAGGTATCGTCGAACCTATTTTTGAGGAAGAAATGATTCCTATCACTGAACAGCAGGAACAGCAGCAGGCACCGCCTCCTCCTGAAGCTCCGAAAATGGAAGAAGTGTTGCAGATTGCAGATAATGATGCAAACGTAGAGGAATCTACCATCCAGTCAAGTGAGGATGACAACACGCAGGCTGTGGAAATCAAGTATGTGCCGGTTGAAGTGGAAGAAGAAGAACCGGAAGAACAGCAGATTTTCCAGGTAGTAGAAGAGATGCCGGAATTCCCGGGTGGTATGGCTGAATGTTTGAAGTTCATTAGTAAGAATATCAAATATCCGACTATTGCACAGGAAAACGGTGTACAGGGACGTGTAATCATCCAGTTTGTGGTTAACCAGGATGGTTCTATCGTTGACCCGGTGGTGATGCGTAGTGTAGACCCGTACTTGGATAAGGAAGCGCTCCGTGTGATTAAGATGATGCCGAAATGGAAACCAGGTAAGCAGCGTGGTAAACCTGTACGTGTGAAATATACCGTACCTGTAACCTTTAAGTTGCAGTAATCTATTGACCGTTATAATAAAGTGAAGGCTGCGTTTTGCAGCCTTTCTTTTTTCTCTTATTTTAAAATTGCATTTCCATGAAACAACAGACAAGTGAACAATTGTTGCAGCAGATTCACGAATATATTGGAAGCCTTTCTTATATGCGGAATCCGATGGGACTTTACGACCCGATTGAATATGTGCTGGGGCTGGGTGGCAAACGTCTGCGTCCGGTTTTGATGCTGCTGGCTTATAATTTATACAAGGAAGACGTGACCCGTATCTTTTCTCAGGCGGCAGGCATTGAAACGTACCATAACTTTACCTTGTTGCATGATGACTTGATGGACAAGGCCGACATGCGCCGGAATAAACCGACGGTACATAAGAAATGGGATGAAAATACGGCGATTCTTTCGGGAGACGCCATGCTGATTCTTGCTTATCAGTTCATGATGAAGGAATGTCCGCTTGAATGTGTGGAACGCGTGATGGAAGTGTTTGGCCGTACCGCTCTTGAGGTATGCGAAGGACAGCAGTGGGACATGGAGTTCGAACATCGTCTGGATGTGACGGTCGACGAGTATATCGAAATGATTCGTCTGAAGACTTCCGTGTTGCTTGCGGCAGCCTTGAAAATTGCTGCCATCTTGGGAGGTGCTCCCGAAAAGGATGCGCAGTTGCTCTATGATTTTGGCATTAAGATGGGACTGGCTTTCCAGTTGCAGGATGATTACCTGGATGTGTATGGTGATCCGGCTGTCTTTGGAAAGAAGATTGGAGGAGATATTCTTTGCAATAAGAAGACCTTTATGCTGATTACCGCCTTGAGCCTGGCTGAAGGAGAAGATAAGGAAACGTTACTGAACTGGCTTCGTGCTACGGACTATGTGGCTGAAGAAAAAATCCGGTCGGTTACAGCTCTATATAATAAGGTAGGAGTGCCGGAACTTTGTCAGGCTCGCATTGATGCATATTATGAAGAAGGGCTGTTGCTGCTGGAGAAGGTGAGTGTGGAGCCGTCTCTTAAAGAGGAACTGAAAAAGTTTGTCTGTCACTTGATGGAACGTAAACTGTAAAGAGATGAATGCCCTGATTGATACCCATACCCATCTTTATGTGGAAGAGTTTGACGCGGATCGTGAGCTTGCGGTGATTCGTGCGGTCGAAGCAGGTGTGACGCGCTTGTTCATGCCTAATATTGATGACACTACGGTGGAGGCAATGCTCCGGCTGTGTGATGCACACGAGTGTTGTTATCCGATGATTGGCCTCCATCCCACTTCGGTGGATGAAAACTGGAAGAAACGGCTGGAAAAAGTGAAAGGCTATCTGACTTCTTCTCATCGTTTTTATGGAATCGGTGAGGTCGGCATCGACTTGTATTGGGACAAGACGTTCCGCAAGGAGCAGATGTGGGTGTTTGAAGAACAAGTGAAGTGGGCTTTAGAATACGGCCTGCCCTTGATTATACATTGCCGGGAAGCTTATCCGGAACTGCTGGAAGTGTTGTCCGGCTATAAACATACGGCGTTGCGGGGAATTTTCCATAGTTTTACCGGAACCGGAGAAGATGCGGAGCGGTTGCTGGAATTCGAATCCTTCATGCTGGGAATAAACGGGGTGGTCACTTTCAAAAAAAGCTGTCTTCCGGAAGTCCTGAAAGAGGTGCCTTTGAAACGTGTCGTGCTCGAAACCGATTCTCCTTATCTGGCTCCGGTACCCTATCGTGGCAAGCGGAATGAAAGTGCGAATCTGGTGAAGGTGGCAGAATGTCTTTCCTTCATTTATGGGATACCCTTGTCGGACATCGCTTCTCAGACTACGGAAAATGCCTTAAAAGTCTTCACAAATGCGGAGAAAAGTTTTTAAAGTTTATTAATTTCGACTTCAAAAGTAAACTTTTGCAGGCTTGATGTTATGTAAGACGAAAAAAAAGAATACATTTGTGACTGAAATCAGCAAGGGGATAAAAAACGTTGAAAGGAGCCTCCGGCTGATTGGAAAAAGGAGAGGTGCTCGAGTGGTTGAAGAGGCACGCCTGGAAAGCGTGTATACGCCAAAAGCGTATCACGGGTTCGAATCCCGTTCTCTCCGCAGTGAGAAAAAGATGAAACAATTAAAAACAATTTATAACTATTAATTATTTAATCTTAAAAATTAGACACACAATGAAAAAGTTATTTGCAATTCTTGCAGTGATGGGAGTCCTCTCGTTTGGAATGACTCAGACAGCTATGGCTCAGGATTCAACAGCTACAGCAGCTCCGGCTCAGACAGAAGAAGTAGCGGCAGCTGATGAAGCAGCAGCACCTGTAGTTGTTGAAGAAGGTGGTATGCACAAAGAGTTAAAAACTAAGTTTATTGAAGGTGATGCAGGCTTCATGTCATTGGTTGCTATCGCATTGGTCCTTGGTTTGGCTTTCTGTATTGAACGTATTATTTACTTGAGCTTGGCTGAAGTTAACGTGAAGAAATTGATGGCTAAAGTTGAAGAAGCTTTGGAAAAAGGTGATGTAGAAGGTGCAAAGACTGTTTGCCGCAACACTCGTGGTCCGATTGCTTCTATCTGCTATCAGGGTCTGATGAGAATCGATGAAGGTCTGGATGTAGTTGAACGTTCTGTAGTTTCTTACGGTGGTGTTCAGGCTGGTTACCTTGAAAAAGGATGCTCTTGGATTACATTGTTCATCGCGATGGCTCCGTCTTTGGGATTCTTGGGAACTGTAATCGGTATGGTTATGGCGTTCGACCAGATTCAGATTGCTGGTGATATCTCTCCGACAGTTGTTGCAGGTGGTATGAAAGTGGCCTTGATTACTACAATCTTCGGTTTGATCGTTGCTTTGATTCTTCAGGTGTTCTATAACTACATCTTGTCTAAGATTGAAGCTATTACAAGTCAGATGGAAGATTCTTCTATCACATTGCTTGACATGATCATGAAGTATAATCTGAAATACAAAAAATAATTCGTACAATGGCTAAATTATCATATAAAGTATCTTACTATGTGTTCTATGTCTGCATAGCCGTTATATTGGTGGTGCTGGCGATGTTCTACTGCGTAGGATATGATGTAACAAATGCAGCCGGCTTGACCGAACCGACCAATACGCCGGCATTGATGTACCTGATGTATGGTATGTTCTTCCTCTGTGTGGCAGTAACAGTGATTGCAGCTGCAGCACAGTTTGGAGCAGCTTTGAAAGATAATCCGAAAGCAGCAATCAAGTCTTTCATGGGACTTATCTTGTTGGCAGTGTTGCTCATCGTTACTTATAATATGGGATCTGATGCAGCCGTTACAATGGGTGGTGGTACAGTATATGACAACAAGGTCATGCTGAAAGTGACAGACATGTTCTTGTATTCTACTTATGCATTGCTTATTGTTGCAGCAATCGGTACATTGTTGAACTTGATTGGTGTTTTTAAACAGAAATAATTATTCATTGAGTTAAAACGGAGATTGATAAAATGGCAAAAGGGAAAAGAAAAGTGCCGGGCATTAATGCCAGTTCAACGGCAGATATTTCTTTCATCTTGTTTATATTCTTCCTTATTACAACTTCAATGGATACTGACCGTGGTTTGGCAAGACGATTGCCGCCACCTCCTGAAAACACAGAAAATCAGGAAGATGTGATTGTAAGGGAAAGAAACGTTCTTCAGGTACGTATCAACAAGGATGACCAGTTGATGGTAGGAGGAGAATGGTTCGATATAAAGCAACTGAAAGAAAGAGCAAAGGAATTTATTTCCAATCCGAATAATGATGAGAATTTGCCGGAAAAGCATGCTAAGCAGCTTCCGTTCTTCGGTAATGTCATGATTACGGATAAGCATGTAATTTCTGTACAGAACGACGTGGGTACAAGTTATGACATGTACATTCAGGTTCAGAACGAACTGGTGGCAGCTTACAATGAATTGCGTAACGAATTGGCTATGTCGCAATTTGGTAAGTCTTTTGCAGACTGTTCTGAAGATGAAAAGAAAGCTATAACTGACTATTATCCGCAGAAGATATCTGAAGCAGAACCTAAAAAGTATGGAGGAAAATAAACATGGGAAAATTTAATAAGACCGGTAAGCGTGAAATGCCTGAGTTGAATACTTCTTCTCTGCCTGACCTTATCTTTACCATGTTGTTCTTCTTCATGATTGTAACAACCATGCGTGAAGTTACATTGAAGGTTCAGTTCAGAGTGCCTCAGGCTACGGAACTGGAAAAACTGGAAAAGAAATCCTTGGTATCTTTTATCTATATCGGAAAACCGTTGAAGGAATTCCAGAAGACAATGGGTACTACAGACCGTATTCAGTTGAATGATAAGTTCGCTGAATCTTCAGAAGTACAGGATTACATTTATCAGGAGCGTGAAAACATGAAAGAAGAAGACAAGCCGTTTATGACTGTTTCCCTGAAGGTGGATGCAAAAACCAAGATGGGTATCGTAACAGAAGTAAAACAGGCTCTTCGTCAGGCATACGCACTGAAGATTAACTATTCAGCTACTCAGCGTCAGTAATAGTTTTATAAATATGAAAAAAAGGCTGTCTCTTATGAGGCGGCCTTTTTTTGTGTATCTATTCTATGTGTTAGTTTGAGTTGGATGATACTTGGCTGAAGAGTAGAGGTAGCAGGAGTATCGGGGCTGACTATTTGAGTATAGCTTCCGATAATTGATACTTGGATATACTATTTTTAGTGATGGAAAGATGATATAAAGTGTTATATCTTTATTTGGTAAGGAAGGAAAGCATAGCGTTTTTCTTTCTCCAGTAATACATCCAGCCATATATATCGGCTAATGCCCATCCGATAGGGATTGACCACCAGATGCCGTGTACACCAATGGAAGGGATGGCAGCCAGTGCATAGGCCAACACCACTCGGGTTCCTAAAGAAAGAATCGTTAAAATGATGGACATTTCTGGCTTACAGACGGCTCTGTAGAATCCGTACCATAAAAATAAATACCCAATACCGAGGTAGAAACTGCCTTCTATCCTCAAGTATTCAGTACCGATACGGATAATTTCCGTTTCTTCAGGAGAGATGAAGATTTGCATCAGTTGCGGTGCAAACAGGAAGATTGCCAGTGAGAGAAGCAGGCAGAAGAGAGTGGTTATTCCAAATGCACTTTTTATACCTTTCAGAATGCGGGCATTTTTGCCGGCTCCGTAGTTTTGTGCAGTGAAAGTAGAGAAGGCGTTCCCGAAATCTTGTACAGGCATATAGGCGAACGAATCAATCTTTACGGCTGCTGTAAAAGCGGCCATGACAGCTGTGCCGAAGCTGTTGACAAGGCCTTGAACCATGAGGATACCGAAATTCATGACAGATTGCTGGATGCAAGTCAGTGTGGCATATGAAAAGACTTGTTTCAGGAGCTGCCTGCTGACCTTGAAATCCTTTCTGGAGAGTCTGGTTTCTGGAACTTTTTTCCAGCAATAGAAGCATAAGCCAACGGCCGAAACAGCTTGGGAAATGATGGTCGCTGCCGCAGCTCCTTCTATTCCGTAATGAAGTTTTACAATAAACCATATATCCAGTACAATGTTTAATACCACGGAAATGGCTAAATAAATGAGAGGAGTCAGTGAATTACCCAATGCGCGTAGAAGATACGCATAGTAGTTATAAAGATAGACAAACCAGATTCCCATAAAAATGATTTTCAGGTAGTCGTAGGTCATATCCTGCAACTCTTGTGGAGTTTGCATGAGGGTGATAATATCTTGTATATAGTAGCAGGAGAAGGCGAATATAATCAGTGTGGAAGTCCCTGTAATCAGCAGGGAAGCAGCTTGTGTACGTCGCAGGCTTTCGTAATCCTTGGCTCCGTAACGCATGGAGAACAGCGCGCTGCATCCCATGCATAATCCGATGAAGATGGAGGTGATAAAGACCATGAGTGTGTATGAGGAACCCACAGCGGCTAAGGCTTTTGCTCCCAATGTTCTTCCGATGATGAATGTATCGGCAATGTTGTATCCTTGCTGGAGCAAGTTTCCTAAAATAAGCGGATAGGCAAGGTTGAGCATGCTTTGTGTGATGCTGCCTGAAGTAAGGTCCTGCGTGCGACTGGTTTGCATAGTGGTAATTGGAACATAAATAAAAATGGATTTAATAAACCTCTTTTTCGGTTTTATTAAATCCATTCTCGTGTGCGAATATATGAAAGATTATCGAACCTTCAAAGAAGATTTCTTCAAAATAATTGATTTTTGTCATTATTTGCATGATGAAGGATATGATTTAATGAAGTTTTGACACGGTTAGTAAAAGACCATTCTTTAATAATTGGCTTACAATGTACTTAAATGGAGTTTTGACGTGTGTATCCTCTATGAACATAGGTACTTTTTTAGTAGGTTGTGTATAAAATCTGTTTTTTATTTATTTTTCTTGCTGTTATCTGAAAAAATAATTTTCTACTATACCTACTTTTTCTACTTTACTTGATATTTATATATAAACACTTTATAACATGAGAATATATAGACAAATGGATGATACGAGCAAATTACGTATCAGTAACAGATTAAAAGGGCGAAGTCTAACAGACAGCCATAAACAGGCTATCAGTGATGGCATGAAGGCTTATTGGGCGACAATCCCCAACAAACCAAACGAAAATAACGAGAGTGAAAAACAATTTAAGGATGAAACGTGTATGTAAACGGAAAGTTATGATAGATGCTTTGACGGTTTGCTTCGAGGTGGGAAACCGTTATCACTATGACCGTATAAGCGAACTTGAATATGGCGAGATTTATGACTTATACGAGTTTCAGTTAGTACGGGGCGAAGGACGTTATTACAATAATGTCTATACTATTATATATATGGACGGAGATAATCAAGTTGAGTTCGGGCAGTTAAAGTTTAATATTGGGAAAATGGCTAATCCGAACAACTTACACGATAACGGCAGTCCAAAGGTTTGGATAAGCCTCAACAATAAAAGCCTATATACTAATGACCAGAACTATTTAGGTTTCATCGCCACTAAGCTGGGACTGGAACCGCACAACATTACGACATTGGATTTGTGCCTTGACACTTCTTTTAATGTCAGTAGGCTATTACGGCAGCACATAAGGAACAAGTTCATTACAACTATTTTGAATGGTACAAAAGTCAAAGACCGTAACGCAGACCGTCCCGAAATCACTTATACGTTCAGTGGTAGTCTTGACAAAGACAAGTATTTGACGGTAAATGTCAAGCAGCGTAATGCCATGAAAGATAAGACTCGTGGTGTCACTCTGACTACTTATGATAAGTTGGCGGAGATACTGAATAGTTCTGGGAAGAACTATATTTTAGACTACTATAAAGAGCCTCTTGAAAGATTGTATAGGACTGAGGTACACTTGAACAATGCAGAAATAAAAGAGTACTTAGATAGCCGTGGCTTGTTCTTTAACTACTATATGATTGATGAGGCTTTGCTGGAGGAAATGTTCTTCTACCATTTGAATAGTGTCATTCGTTTTAAAGATGGTAGGCAGGATATAAGATGGGAACACTTGTTGGGTCGTGTCTCGTAGGGTTATAACAACCCCCTTTCTCAATATATGTGGTTCTCATATAAGTCATTGATTCCTATAGTTCTGTATCAAAATTAAAACGTATCAATATAATCTATTAAAAAGACGATATTGATACGTTTTTTGTATTATTCTAATCTAAAAAATTTTAATGACCATGTCCTCTAATATATGGTTCTTCATATTTATCAGAATCAACGTTTCTCATGCAAGATTTTATATTACTTACAATTATAATTGTGAGTAATGATATACAAATAACAAGCATGGCAATTGCATTAAAAGTTTCCCATTGTTTTTTAAATCTACTATTTGTCATATAGTCATTAAGCTTATCGTATATATTTTGAAATAGTACAATGCTTAATATAAAAATAACTATAATTATGATTATCACAATAAACCACGGTAGCCCAATATCATTGGATAACCATTCCATAAACTTATTTATCATGTTTTAATAAATTTAAAATTTCATCTTTACTGCTAAATTGATAAATTTTTCCTTTAATTTTAATATAACCTTCTACCTTTTCATCATCTACTTGTTCAAACAGGCTTTTAATAGATACTCCTAAAGCGTTCGCTATTTTCTCAATGGTGTCAAGACGGGCATTTCCGTACATCGCTCTATTAAGGCTTGCAGGGTCAATCTCCATGCTTGCTGCAAGGTCTTTCAATTGTTTTCCTTGCTCTTTACAAAGTCGTTTTACATTTTCGGCTAAGATTCTTTCCATATACATCTTTTAATTGTGTCAAAGTTAGTCTATTTGTTTTAAATATCAAAATGGATAATATTAATTGATTTTTTAATCAAACTAAGTTTGCTGGTCAATTATATTATATGTATATTTGCAATATAATAAATTGATATTTAAAACAATTATGATGAAAACAGTAATTTTTGCGAGGGTTTCGACAAATGTCCAGGAGTACGATAGACAAGTAAATGAGTTAACGGTTCTAGCAAAATCAAATGGCTGGAGTGTTGAGGCTGTTTTCACCGAAAAAATATCGGGAGCAAAGGCGAATACAGAACGTACTGAACTTTTGAATATGATAAACTTTGTTGAGGTTAATCATATAAATAAGGTATTAGTGACAGAACTTTCTCGACTTGGACGTGATACCCTCCAAGTATTGGAAGTTATCGAAATGCTGAATAGAAAAGGAATTTCATTATATATTCAAAATTACAATATTGAGACTTTAACGGCAGACGGTAAAGTTAATGCAATGAGCCAATTTCTAATAACTATTCTAGCAGAGGTTGCAAGAATGGAAAGAAAGACTATTCGTGAAAGGGTAGAGAGCGGGTATAAAAATTATCGGGCAAATGGCGGTAAGGTAGGCCGAAAGATAGGATATAAGAAGACAGAAGAGAGTATGCGAGAACAATATACAGAAGAAATTAAACTTCTTAAAAAGGGTTATTCATTACGTAATATATCTAAGATTACGGGAGCGTCTATCAATACTATCCGAAAGTGCAAGAGCCTCATCTAATTTGGTTTTTAATTTTCTTTTTGGTATGTTTGAATCAGACGTTCTTTGACATTATGAAAAAACAGAAAACAAGATTTAGATAACAAGATAAAATATAGACACCCTTTGAGAAAGTAAGTTTATTGTAAACTGAAAGGTAACAATCTGGTATTTGACACAAAGTGGTTTATTGTTATTGGGTGGTCATACTAAATACCAAAACTAAGTGCAGTGGCACAGCGTAAATATTTGATAAATCGTGAATTACAAATGTTATGAGAAATATTTCAACGATTTAGAAATTTCAGAAAAAGAAGCTAATGTTTTGCTCGACTATTTGTCGTCATTAGCTGAGATAGGTATTAATTTTGTTAACGAACATAAAATTGAATATTATGAAAAATTGTGTAATTTGGACGAGGGTATCAACCAAGCGTCAAGAGGATAACGGCGGGTCATTGGATGACCAAAGATGTAAATGTGAGGCTTTTGCCAAACAAAACGGATATAATATAAAAGGATATTTTGGCGGAACACACGAGTCCGCCAAAACTCCTGGTCCTTTGTTAAAAGAAATGTATCATGCAATTAAGAAGGACAAAACAATTAGTCATATTATTGTATCTGTTGTAGACCGATTTAGTAGAAATGTAGGACAGGCCTCAACAATTATAGATGAACTGCTGAAACAAAATGTAGTTATAGTTGAGGCTGCTACTAGCATAGATACTTCTACACGAGAGGGGATAATGATGATTAAGTTCAAGTTAACCTTAGCTGAATGGGATAATGGCAACCGTACCGATAAATTTATATCAGGTCGTAAACATTGCCTTGAAAGCGGTGTATACTGTGGAGCAGCCAAGCCACTGGGGTATGATAAACATGGTAAATCCTTGGGAACTACCTTTACAATCAACGATAAAGGGAAATTGATAGCAAAGGCTTTTAGGTGGAAATTACAAGGGCTTGCAAATCATCAGATAATAAATAAACTTGCTGCTTACGGGTTGGAGATGAGTAAACAAAAGCTACATCACATTCTGACCAATCCATTTTATGCAGGTAAAATCCGTCATAAAATGTTGGAGGGTAAATTAGTAGATGGCAATCAACCTTGCATAGTGAGTTATTCTGATTTTTTGCGAGTACAAGATATATTGAGCGGTAAAACGGGGGTGTATAAACATCAGAAGGAAACACCCCGTTTTCCTTTGAAACGGCATGTGCTGTGCAGTAAAGACCATACACCATTTACGGCGTACACTGTAAAGAGAAAGAACATTGACTACTACAAATGTAACTTGAACGGCTGTAAAACCAATGTATCGGCAAAGAAGCTACATTATAAGTATGAGGAACTTTTGCGTACTTACAATATTCCCAAGGTTTTAAAACCCATATTGCATGATATAATATCAACAATGATGCTTTCAGACAATGAAGAACAACGGAAAAATGAAAGGCTTCTAAAAAAGCAGAAAACCGAATATTTAAATAAGCTGAAAGCCTGTAAAATAAGATTTGGAACAGGAGATATTGATGAGGATGTATATCGGATAACTAATGAAGAGTATCAAGAAAAGTTGGATAATATAGAGTTGGAATTAGCACAGTGCCAAAAAGAGTTATCGAACCATAAAGAAGAAGTGGACGAAGTTTTTTTAATATGCTGTAAATTAGATTCTTTATGGAAAAATTCTTCATTAGAGATAGAGCAGAAGTTACAGAACCTGCTCTTTCCTAATGGAATTTTATGGGATAAGGAAATAGATAATTATCGAACCTTTGATGAAAATGAAGCTCTTTCTGGCTCAACGTAAAAATCTGAGGAGTAAACCGTATAAAATCGTATCTTTGCAAACAACGAATCATCAGCAGCTATGGAAACAAACGGTTATCGCCTCCTTCTTCCTGAAGGAGCATTGGATTACTTTCTCATCTCAGATGTAAAGGAAAGCAGTACGGAAATAGTGAT